>Ga0307948_1000911_pt1 | contig 20289 bp, 18 predicted proteins | sample OrgLakmetagen280_FD_201824 | JGI IMG/M metagenome (GOLD analysis project Ga0307948, IMG submission 201824) | Saline water microbial communities from Organic Lake, Antarctica - #280 | ecosystem: Environmental > Aquatic > Non-marine Saline and Alkaline > Saline | place: Antarctica: Organic Lake...
ATGGACGTTGAATGTCGGCTTTTCCAGTCTCAGAGCCAGAGTTTCGCAATCGCAGCGAACTCACACTTTCCGGCCTGCTTGTCGATGACCCGATACATGCTGCACCCAGTATGGCCGTCCGCAAAGGCGCTGTGACCGGTCCCCATTCTTCTTCCCGACGACCTTCATCCATGTTTTGGAGATAGCGAGAGTTTGGCGAATGGCGGTACGTCCGAGTTGCGGGCATCTGATCAGTCGGAATGCTTCGAAGTCGATCAAGGGCCGGTCCGATGTCCGTAGTGCATCACGCCGGGGCTCCGGCGAACATCAACTCCGGGGTGAAAACACACGTTCACGACTGACGCTTCGCGGTCATGGGCGATGGGATCTCTGACGCTATTTGTTTGTTTGATCTCAAACCCGGAGCCCAAATGATCCTTTACGTCATCACCGCCGTTCTTTTCCTTGCCATCGATGCGGTCATGTTGACCCTTGTGATGAAGCCCCTGTTCACCCGCCACCTGGGGGACATGATGCGTGACAGCCTGATGTTGGCACCGGCCGGCCTGTTTTACCTGGCATATGTCGCCGGGATCGTGTTCCTCGTCTCGGCCCCCGCGCTGCACGATGCGGCCCCGGAGCGGGCGGCCCTGCATGGGGCGGTGATCGGCGCGATGGCCTATGGCACCTATGAATTCACCTCGATGTCGATCATGAAGAACTGGTCCTGGGCGATGGTCGCGACCGACACGATCTGGGGCGCGGTGTTGACGGGCTTATGCGCCTGGGCCGGTGTCATGATCATGATGCGGGTTCAGGGCTGATACGCGGTGACACCGATCGCGACCTCGCGGCCACGGCAAAAAAAGGGAGGCAAGGATGCTGTCACGCGCGACCCGGGCGATCGGGGCCTTTGCCGGGCTTCTGGGCGTCGCCGCCTGTTCGGTCTTCGGAGGTGCCGCGGCGCCGGAGCCCGACTATGACGTGGTTCTGGCCGAGCCGCCCTTCGATCTGCGCGACTACGGCGAGCTGGTCGTCGCCACGACCCCGCTGACGGATGGGTCCGGCGCGGCCTTCGGGCGTCTTTTCGACTATATTTCGGGTGCCAACACTGGCGGGCGCGACATCGCCATGACCGCGCCCGTCCTGAACACCGATGCCGTCGATGGCACCAAGATCGCGATGATCGCCCCGGTCCTGCAAGGCCGGGAAGGCGCGCGCGAGATGATCTTTGTGCTGCCCGGCGAGATGACGCCGCAGACGGCGCCGGTGCCGACCGATCCGCGCGTCTCTCTTGCCACGATCCCGGCGCGACGGGTCGCGGTGGTGCGCTATTCCGGTTCAATGGAAAAGAGAGCCTCTACCGAGGAAGCCCGCCTACGCGACTGGCTTGCACTCAAGGGCCTGCGGCCAACGGGTCTGGCCGAGGTTGCAGGTTACAACCCGCCCTGGACCCTGCCGCCCTATCGCCGCAATGAGGTTCTGATCCCTGTCGTAAGGGACTGAACAACGGGTCTCATCGGTACATGCCTGAACAATGAGGTTCACATTCTGTTCCAACTTCACTACCCTTGATGCACGAACCGAATAAGGTGACAGGGTGTGATAGAGGCAGGCTATCTTGACAAGCTGAATGACAACCAGCGGGCCGCGGTGGAATTCGGCGTGGGCGGTGACGCGCTGTCGCCGCCGCTGCTGGTGATCGCGGGGGCCGGGTCGGGCAAGACCAGCACGTTGGCGCACCGTGTGGCGCACCTGCTGGTAAACGGCGCCGATCCCAATCGTATCCTGCTGATGACCTTCTCACGCCGCGCTGCGACTGAACTCACTCGCCGCGTCGAACGGATTATCGCGCAGGCCATGGGCACATCGGTGGCTGCCGAGGCGCTAAGCTGGGCCGGGACGTTCCACGGCATAGGTGCGCGCATTTTGCGGGACCATGCGCTGTCGATCGGGTTGCATCCGGACTTCTCGATCCATGATCGCGAGGACAGCGCCGATCTGATGAACCTCACCCGCCACGGGCTGGGGTTTTCCAGGACCGAAAGCCGATTTCCCGCCAAGGGCACCTGCCTTGCGATCTATTCCCGCGCGGTGAACGGCGAGGTGCCGCTGGGCGACGTGCTGTGCGATCATTTCCCGTGGTGTGGGGCATGGCAGGCCGAGCTGAAGCAGCTCTTTGCCGCCTATGTTCAGGCCAAGCAAGCGCAGAACGTGCTGGATTACGATGACCTTCTGCTGGCCTGGGCGCAGGTCATGGCGGATCCGGGCTTTGCGGCGCATATCGGCGCGACCTGGGACCAGGTGCTGATCGACGAGTATCAGGACACCAACCGCCTGCAGGCGCGCATCCTCATGGCGCTGAAGCCGGACGGGCGCGGGCTGACCGTGGTTGGCGATGACGCCCAGTCGATCTATGCCTTCCGGGCCGCCACCGTGCGCAACATCCTCGACTTTCCCGACAGCTTCGCGCCGCGCGCCGATGTCGTCACGCTCGATCGAAACTACCGATCCACCCAGCCGATCCTTGCGGCGGCAAATGCCGTCATCGGACTGGCTCGGGAGCGGTTCACAAAGGACCTCTGGACCGAGCGCGCCTCTGACCAGAAACCCCGGCTGGTGACGGTCCAAACCGAGGCCGAGCAGGCGCGCTACATGGTCGATCGGATCCTCGAGGACCGCGAGACGGGTATGAGGCTCAAGGAGCAGGCGGTGCTCTTCCGCACCTCCAGCCATTCCGTGCAGATCGAGGCCGAGCTGACCCGCCGCAACGTGCCCTATGTGAAGTTCGGCGGGCTGAAGTTACTCGACAGCGCGCATGTGAAGGACGTCCTGTCGTTCCTGCGAATGGGGCGCAATCCGCGCAACCGTGTTGCGGGGTTTCGCGTTCTGCAACTGATCCCCGGCATCGGACCCAGGTCGGCCGGGCGCGTGCTGGACGCGCTCGACCTTGCCCCGGATCCCCTTGCCGCCCTTGAGGATGTCGCACCGCCCGCCCGCGCCGGGGCCGACTGGCCTGGTTTCGTCGCGGCGATGGCGACGCAGGCCACCTGGCCCGCCGCCCTTGGGCGCGCCCGCGCCTGGTACGACCCGCACCTCGAACGACTGCACGAGGATGCCGAGGCCCGGCGCGCGGATCTGCTGCAACTGGAACAGATCGCGATGGGATATCCCTCGGCCGAGGCGTTCCTGACCGACCTCACGCTGGATCCGCCCGATGCCACCAGCGATCAGGCCGGCGTGCCGCTGAAGGACGAGGATTACCTGGTCCTGTCGACCATCCATTCCGCGAAGGGTCAGGAATGGAAGTCGGTCTACCTGCTGAACGCCGTCGATGGGTGCATCCCATCCGATCTCGGCACCGGCTCGACCCATGAGTTGGAGGAGGAGCGACGGCTGCTCTACGTCGCCATGACGCGCGCCAAGGACAGCCTGACACTGGGCCTGCCGCTGCGGTTTTACGTGACGCAGCAAACCCGTAATGGCGACCGTCACGTCTATGCCATGCGGACGCGGTTCATCCCAAAGGACATACTGGAGCACTTCGAAGCGGTTCACTGGTCCCCGGCGCAACACGGCGGTGCCCCACGCCCCGCACCCTCGCCGATCGACGTGGCGGCGTCGATGCGGCAGATGTGGGGATAGCGATGCGGAGAGGTCTTTCTTGCCGGCCGGCTGGCGCGAAAATCGGGAAAGTTGGCTCTGTCCCCGTCAGAGGGGAACAGATCTTGACGGGCAGGGTATGACCGGCAAAGTTTTACGAGCGAAGTTTTTCGGCCAAGTCTTGCGGCGAGGGCGCGATGAAGATCGACACGGTTGCACTCGGGACCACCACGGACGTGCCGATGCCGAAGATCGGCATCGGCACGTGGCATATGGGAGAGGACCCAAGAGACGCAGCGGCCGAAATTGCTGCCTTGCGCCACGCCCGCGAGCTCGGGTTCAGGCATTTCGACACCGCCGAGATGTATGCCGACGGGGGCGCCGAAGCCATCCTCGGTCAAGCCTTTGCCGGTCAGGCTCGCGACGGTGTTTTCCTGACCTCCAAGGTCTATCCGTGGAATGCGGCCTGGCCCGACATGATCACCGCCTGCGAACGCTCCCTCGACCGCCTCGAGACCGACCATATCGACCTTTATCTTCTGCACTGGCCCGGACCCGTTCCGTTCGAGGACACCCTTGAAGGCGCGCGCGCCCTGCTGGAACAGGGCAAGATCCGCGCCTTTGGCATCAGCAATTTCGACACACAAGGGGTCGAGCGCCTGCTCGACCACGGATTGGCCGACCTCGTGACCGTGAACCAGGTGATGCACAACATCCCCTTTCGCGGCGTCGAACTGGATCTGTTTCCATTGATGGCAGAGCACGGGATCACCGCCGTCGCCTATTCCCCGCTCGAGCTGGCTGCGACCAGCCGGATCGCGGGCCTGCAGGACCTTGCCCGCGACGAACACCTGACCCTGGCGCAGCTTGTCCTTGCCTGGCACATGAGCCGCGGGCTCGCGGTCCCCATTCCGAAATCGAGCCGGACCGACCACCTCGACGATCTGGCGGCTGCGGCGCGGACGCAACTCTCTTCGGCGACGATCGCGCGGATCGACAGGCTGGCCCCGGTGCCGCCCCGGCCCGTGCCACTGGAGATCCGCTAGACGTCATTGCCATGGTCTTCCGTTTGATGATGTTGGCCAGAAAAACTGGCGGAAACTCTTTGGACCAAACCGCCGGCCCGAAGTCATCCAAGGGCTTGGGTTCAAGCAACGTCAAACCATGGCTTGCCTTGCCGGTCCGTTCCCTCTCCCCATTATGGTTTTCGCCCGTCACCGGATGGCGCAAGGTGTTTTTTGGCCTTCTCTCGCAAGGACAGGCAGGGCAGGCTTGATACCGGGGTGGAATACCGCGAGGCGAAAGTCTTTATGTGCAATCTCTACTCTCACACCCGCACCCAGGACGCGATGCGCAGCCTCTTTGCGAGTCGCAAAACTGTCGACCGGCTCGGCAACCTGGCTCCCCAGAAGGCGATCTATCCCGATCAACTCGCGCCGATTGCGCGGCTCGACGGCGACGACATCGTTCTGCAGCTTGCACGCTGGGGCATGCCGAGCCCGAAGCAGTTCCACTCGAAATCGGGAATCGATCGCGGGGTCACCAATATCCGCAACACCGGCTCGCCCCACTGGCGTCGTTGGCTGAAGCCGGAAAACCGCTGCCTCGTGCCACTCACATCCTTTGCCGAGCCGGCCGGCAAGGGAAAAGGCAATGCATGGTTTTGCATCGCCGACGGGCGCCCGGCGATGTTCGCGGGCCTCTGGGTTTCCGGATGGACCAGCATCCGCAAGTAGAAGGATGGAGAAACCAAGGATGACCTCTACGGGTTCCTGACCACCGAACCGAATGCCGAGATCGCTGCGGTGCATCCCAAGGCGATGCCCGTCATCCTCACCGACCCGACGCAATGGGAGACCTGGCTGACGGCAGACTGGGAAAACGCGAAGGCTTTGCAGCGGCCGCTGGCGGACGGATCTCTTGTGATAGATGAGCGAGAGTGATGATCGCCGTTTCTGTCTTGCCAAACATGCGGGACCATTCGGTCGTTTTCTCAAGGTGCAGGGTGGGTTGACCTGAGCGGCGGGAATGCGCCGGGAACTGCAGGTGCAAAGTTGCGAACCGTGGCCGTCGTTCTCGACGTGAACGGCCCAAGGCAGCCACTGGCCGATGCGTCCGATGCCGCACTGCAGCTTCACCAGACCGGCCATTCGTGCATCGCGCAGCATTTTCGGGAGCGAATGACGGCAAAGCGGACCTTCCTGCCGTTCGTTGCGCGCACCCAATCGACGCTGCGATTGCCAAGGCATCCGGGAGGAAGGAGCGGATAGCTGACATTCGCTGCAGGCGCGAGGCCAACGTCCTGGCTGCGACAAAGCGGCCATTCCGGCCCTGATTTCACGGTTGCCAACAAACAATGACAGGAAAGGCGGCAGCGGGCCTATGAGGACGCAGCGTGATGCCTGGGGTGTCCGGTCGGAGAGAAACGCGCGAAAGTTGGTGATGCCCAGAGGGGCGGCATATCATGGCGGTGTCGAGTCGCCGTCAATTCTCTGCCGAGAAAAGGATATGCCACATGTCAGAGACTACCATCACACAACTGCCCGATCCATCGGGTTTTTCATCCTACCCATTCACCGACATCCTGCGCGATGGGGCTCGCAAGCTGATCGAACAGGCGATCCACGCGGAACTGGCCACCCTGATGGCCGCCTTTTCCGAGACCAAGCTCGAGGACGGGCGGGCGCGCGTGGTCCGTCATGGTCACCTGCCGGAACGCGAGGTGATGACCGGCATTGGTCCAGTGCCGGTGAAAGTGCCGCGCGTGCGGGATCGCGAACCGGGCGACGACAGGATCACCTTCACGCCCAGCATCCTGCCGCGGTATCTTCGCAAAGCAAAATCGGTCGAAGAACTGCTGCCGTGGCTTTACCTCAAGGGCGTGTCCACGGGCGATTTCACCGAGGCGCTGGAGGCGCTGTTGGGTCCGAATGCCAAGGGCTTGTCCCCCAAGACCATCACCCGGCTGAAAGCCGATTGGTGGCAGGACTACGATGCCTGGCAGAAACGCGACCTTGGCGCGCGGAGGTTTCTCTACATCTGGGCGGACGGTGTTTACTTCAAACCGCGAATGGCTGAGGAGTGAGGAGGATCAGAATTTGATCCGGGGGATCAAATTCCCGACGAACAATGCGTTCTGGTGGTCGTGGGCGCCGATGAATATGGCCGCAAGGAGATGCTGGCCATGACCGACGGCGTGCGCGAAAGCACCCAAAGCTGGCGCGAGGTGCTGCTCGACCTCAAGCGGCGCGGCCTGAAACAGGACCCCAAGCTGGCTATCGGTGACGGCGCGCTCGGGTTCTGGACCGCGCTGCGCGAGGTGTTCGCCACGACGCGGGAGCAACGCTGTTGGGGTGAGAGGCGTCCCGGAATTGGTCCAGTGGACCAATTTAGCCTCGAACGGGCGGAGCCCCGGACCACAAGACCATGAACGTGCTCAATGCGATGCCGAAATCCCTGCAGGCAAAAGCCAAGGGCCATCTGCACGACATCTGGCAGGCCGGGACCAGGGCTGATGCCAATGCCGCCTTCGACTTCTTCGTCGAAACCTATGGCGTGAAATGGGACAAGGCCGTCGCCAAGCTGGTCAGGGACCGCGATGCCCTGCTGACGTTCTACGATTATCCGGCGGAACATTGGAAGCACATCCGCACGTCGAACCCGATCGAGAGCACCTTCGCCACCGTCCGGCACCGCACCAAACGCACCAAGGGGTGCCTCAGCCGGAAGGCCGGCCTGGCCATGGCCTTCAGGCTGATGATGTCGGCGCAGAAGAAATGGCGCAAACTCGACGGCCAAAACCGCCTGCCCGAGATCATCCAAGGGGTTGAGTTCCGCGACGGGCTCCGCCACGTTCAAACCGCCGCCTGATCAGGCGTCACCAACTTCTGCGCATATCTCCCGGTCGGAACGGTCATGGCTCTGCCGGGAAGTTTGAGAATGGTGAAACTTGAGTTTTCCACGACAATAGATGGGTGATTGAAACGCTCGCCACCACACGATGTGCCCCTACCTGCAGTCAGGTACCACGTGAAAACATGGGCAAGGGGTCAACTCAACGGTACATCGGGTACCGGGAGCCCTGCGGGTGGGGGCCCACCTTTCGCCACATAACTCCGCATCCGCTCGTCACAACAAACATAGCCCCAATTGATCAGAAGCCCCTGCTCAGTGGGGGTGAATTCATTCAGCCGAGTGCGCAGCGCAGTGATCTTTTTTACCACCTCCGGCGCGCGCGGCAGCAGACCAGCGGCAGGTTCCAGGGTTTTGCCCATGTCGATGCCCCAATAGCCGAGCTTCTGACTGGTGAACCTTTGCATCGCAAACAGAGCCGAGGTTCGCCGTGCGCGGGCCTGATCCATCGCGATGTCCAGCCCGCGCAGGATCTGCTTGGGCGAAAATGGCCCAAAAGTCGGTCCGTGGGTGAACGGCTTGCCCGCGTCCGAACACAGGATGGTGCCGAACCGGTCGATACGCTCCAGCCCCAGATTGTCGTACACCCCACCATCGGTCAGGTTAAGCGTCTGCATGAAGCTTAACTGGCCAAAAAACTCGGTCCCTTCCATGTCGCTCCAATCGGACTGCTTGACCTTGATCGCGACGGGCGACAGCACCGGCGGGAACGCGCTGGAGGCTGCAACCGCCTGCGCCACCTTGAATTTCGAGGTGTCCCTGATCTCACCCACCAGATAATCCGCCACCCGTTTGCGCGAAAAGCGAAAGCCGCGTCCGGTTTGCAAGTTGGTTGCCTGGAAGATGAAGTCTGGCCTTTGGGGTAGCCGATCGAGTGTCATGCCATCCAAAAGCTGCGTGTCGTATGCCTCGATCAGTCGCTCAGTTGCGGACTTTGTGAACGGGATAAGCCCGCCGGCTATCACCCGTGTATCCAGCGTTTGCCGACAGAACTTGCGCAACGGCTGGATCACCTCTTGGTCCAGATTGCCGGCGACGCCGTTTGCGTCGAACTGCAGCTTTCTCCAGCGCGCGGCCAGCCGGGCAGAGGTGATGGAGCCGCCTGACACGCTGGTAATGCGGTCCAGCTTGGGCAGGTAGCCAAGCTCGTTCAGGCGGATCAAAGCACCACAGTGATATAATGTGGCGCGAAAGCCGCCGCCGGAAAGGGCAAGGCCGATGCGGGTATCGCTTGGGGTGGGCGCTTCAGGCATGGCTTATCTCCTGCAGGATATCGGGAATGTCGGCGTGGTCGTCATACCAGATGGGCGTGATCCCAAGCTTCTCCATGACGCGGGTTTCCTGTACTTCGGCAAGGTCTTCGACGGCGGCCAGAATACCTTGGATTTCACGCTGATACCGGACGGACGATTTAACCGACATGCGCTCGTAACCGATGCCCCTACCGGACATCGCGCGGGATTTGATCCCGGCGCGTTCGAACTGGTTCAGCAATTCGCGCGCAGCCCTGTCGATCCCGTCCACTTGCGCGGGGTCGGGCACATTTTTTTCGGGCCGTTTCAGCACGGCGTAGATGCGCGCACGGACGGGCGACAGCGCCAGTGCGTCAAGCAGACGGCGGATGTTGCGATCCGCCAGAGATAGCCCGACCATAAGTCCGACGGAACTGGACATCTCACGCAGCTGCACGAGGTTGGACCAGCTGTAGGGATCGCTTGCGGCGGCGTTATATTCTTCTTCGCTAAATACCACGCCCGATTGCCCCGGCCCGTCATCTCGCGGGAACGGGATGAACCCATGCACATGAAAGATCGGAAGTCGCTTCGGCGTTGGCATGGATCGGCTGCAAACCGGCACGGCCTGACGTTGGCCGTCCAACGATCGCTCCAGCAGATCGTCGTAATTGTAGGTGATGACCGACCGCACGCCGTAACGCCCCCGCTCCTTGGCCGCGCAAAGCGCTGCCACTGCCCGCAGCGTGGCATTTTCCCCGATCTCGGGCGGGCCGCTATCGCGCAAGGTCGTGTCCTCGATCCGGTATAGCCCGTCGCGGACGGCGGAAAGGAACTGTTGCTCGCCGTCCTCACCTTCCGGGTAAAGCTGGCGCAGTTTGCGGGCAGTGACCTCGAGCGGTTTGCGTAACTCGCGCAGATATCATTCGGAGATCGCGTAAAGGTAGTTCGGAAAGGGTCGCCACTTGCCAAGCTTGTCCTCCGAAATGGCTGCGAATTAGACCGAGAGCACCAGCTTATCCCAAGTTGGCAAAGCGCTGGCCACGGATACGCCGGCACCAGGGTACAAGGTCAGCTGTTGGTTCTTGAACGCCCGGCGCAGCGTGTCGCGCGCGTTATCTGGAAGATCATAGGTCATCGCATCGGAACCGCGATTGAATCGAGCAGATCAACCCGCACGCCGGTTCGGTCGGTTGGCTCCCTCAGCGTGAAATCCCGCCCGGCCGCTTTTTCGCATTCAAACAATGTGGCAAGGCTGTGGGTCGCTTGATCCCAAGCATCCCCATGCTTTTCAGCCTCTTTCTTGCGCTTTTTGTCGATCTTTTCGACCGTATAAGTGAAATGCAGAGTAACCGGGTCCGCGCCCTGTTCGGCAAACAACATCTCGAGTGTGGCACGTTCAGGGTTCCCGTGCGCCCCATCACCGCAGAACACGTAGTGATCGGCCTTGATCAGACGGAAGAACTCGGGCGTGACGTTCCGGTCGCTGCCGTGATGGGGCATCTTGAGCACATCGACCTTCAGCGGAGCGGCGGCGCCGGTCATGCCGCGCTCTTGCAGCGCCTCCGTGACCTTGCTCCCCAGTGCGTCGCCGGTCAGCAAAATTGTCTTGCCGCCCACTTCCGCCAGGGTGACAATGCTGGAGAGGTTCGGCACGCTCGCGTCCTGCGTCGCGGCCAAGGCGGCCTCGGGGCTGTCACGGCCAAGATTGTTGTCGCGCAGAAACTTGTCGTAGTGCTCCTGCAATTCCACCAACTCATCGCGACGCGGCCCGATGATCCGGAAAGACAGCCCGCCACCAAAGCGCGTCACGTCCGGATCATCAGGCTTGGCCATCATGACAAGCGGATCGAAGGGGTTGTTCGTCTCCCATTGCAAGGCTTCGGCATAACCACGCAGATCGCGTCCCTGTCGGACGCTGGTCAGGATAAAGGCCATGTCCGGGTCGGTGCCTGGGGGGAAATCGGCACTGCCCATCGACGCAAGGGATGCGGTCACTGTTGTCGGAATATCGGAATTGCCGATGATGTCGTCGAACGCGTTGTGCCATAGCGTGGCGATGCGGGCGAATTTGGGTCGATGTAGATCGTCGCTTTCTTTCAACTCCTTGGCGAATTCGAGGATGCCCTTGATGTGATCATCGTCGATATGACTGATCATCAAAAGGTCGATATCCAGCGGATCGTTGTCGACAATGCCGCGCGCCGCGCGAATGTCGAGAAGACGCGGGCGCAGTGCGGGTTGGTAGACCTTTGAGGGGCCACCATCGATCACCACCAGTTTTGGCGCGGCCTTGGTGCCGTAGTGCAGGATCAGACTGTCGCCCTTGCGGGCAGGCAGGGCCTCGAGCGTGAAAATTCCGGTCATGGCAACCTCATTCAGACTGATTGCAGGGCGCGGAGAACATCGACCAGACCGCAACCTTGGTAAGCACGTTCGCGGCCAAGATCAGTGGCGCTGTCGCAAAGGATCTGCTTGATGCGTTTCGCATTTCCGATCAATTCCGGGAACCGCGCCATCAGAAGCGCGGCCGCGCCGCTGACATGCGGGGCAGCCATCGACGTGCCTTCGAGGGTTGCAAATTGCTGAGCGCAGATCGGCGCGTCGATCTTTTCGCCCGGCGCCACGAGATCAGGCTTCATCCGTCCGTCGCCCGTGGGGCCGCGACTGCTGAAATAGCTGACGCCATAATTGTGCGGCTCGAGCCGGTGGGTCGAACCAACCGTGATCACCGCCTCTGCGTTGCCGGGGTCGGCGATCGAGGTTTCGGTGTGCAAGGGTATGTCACGGTCCTTGGTTTTGAAGACGTTATACCCGGCATTGCCAGCCGCGGCGACGACGACGACCCCGTTATTCACCAGCGTCTCGCACTCGACGCAAACCGGCGTGCGTCCGCAGGCGTAGTTGGTCACGTCGTGCGGAATTGCGAGGCTCAGGTTGGCGCCGTGGACGACCATGAAATCATTGCGCTCATTCAGGTGACGGATCAGACGCATCGCGGCGATGACGGCGAATTCGGTTGCCTTGAGCGATCCGCCCATCACGTTGAAATCGATCAATTTAATATCAGGGCACATGCCTTCGACCCAGACGGTCTTGTCCCCCTGCGCTTCGGGCCAGCGTCCGCCCAGCGTGCCCGCGACATGGGTGCCGTGGTGATTTGCAGGGGTGTGATCATGGCGGACCCGCGTGATCTGCTCAACGAGGTCCCAGTCGAGCGGACGAAAGTTCTCCAGATCGTCGCGAGCCTTTTCCAGAAGATTGAGAACGCCCGCCACGGAGGCGACGAGCGCGCCCTCCTCTTCTGAGGGTAGGTCAATGTCGCGCCGGATGCGCTGTGCCAGATCCAGACGCGCGGCTTCATCGAACAGATTGTCCCGGTTTCGCAATTCCGAAATGAGCGTCATGTCGTAGCGTGCGACAACGCGCGTCTCGTCGCGGGTCAATGGCGTCTCAGTCACGTCCCAGTCGTCCACCGGGCCAAAGATATGATCGCGCGGATACTTTCGGAACGCGTGGTGCTGCGAGTCTATGCCGCTATCGATCACCGCCCACCTTATGTCGCTGTTGGACACGGCGAAAAGCCTACGCGCCGCATCGGCTTTGGTTGTCTTGACCGAGTCCGCTACGGCATTGTCGCCTTCGCGATTGATACTGAAGGTAAAGATCAGGCGTGGATCGAATCTGCCATCGTGGCTGATAGCTTTGTCTTCCTGAACAGATTCGCTGATCTGATCACTCTTTGCACGCCGATCCTCTTCGGCCAGCTGTTGTTTGAAATACTTGGATTGCGGAATGCGCCGTTTGCGCAGAATCGTCAGCTGCAGGATGTCGCACAGAGCTTTCCCGATGGCCTCCGGAGGGATGGCACCAAGATGGCCAATATTCAAAACCTCGCGGGTCTCGCCCTGAAACTGGATCTCTTCACCGATGCCTTTCAGCCTACCGGTACTGGCCGCGTGGATCATCGACAACAGCAGCAGCAGCCTTGCGGTACTGTCGGGGAATGGCCGAGCGGGTCTCTTATGTTTAGCTCCAGTCTTTCTGGTCTGTGCCGGCGGGTCGAAAGACAGACCCAGATTGCCGCTCTTGCCGTCGCTGCCATTAGCCATTCCGCTGTTCTTCAACGTCTCAAGCGACAGAAGACGCTCGAACGCGTTTGTGGCGTGCGCGGCGATGGTTCTCTTCGGCAGTTTGACCATTGCCTCCATTCCATCCGTCACCCACCAGCGGGTGAGCGGCAAAACCACATTCACCACCTCGTCGAAATAACAGTCCAGGGTGATCAGGCCGGGCATATCCGCGACGTTGGCTCCGGGTCGGTCTACGGCACTGGGCGACTTGCGAGTTGAGCGGAACGCCTTGATTCGCTGGTGCAGTTCCTCGGCGACATGATGAGCCTGATGATCGTTGCGCGGGACGATCAATCCCTTAACGGATTTACCGCTATCGCGGGCGTAGTGCAGCCAGACTTCCGGCAGCACCGGGGTGTCCTGAGTGAACCTCCGCCCGGCCGGGGAGCCATATAGGATATGCAAGAGCAGATCTTGGTCAATGGAAGCCGTAACCACATCAAATCTCCTTCAAATGCTTTGTAGCATAAGGGAGATGAATGACGTCGCAAAGCTATTGTGAGAGTCGGGCGTGATTACTCGCGTATTTTGTAACTCCCAAGCACCCTCTCCGATAACGGGGTGCAGGGGGGGCTGCGGTCAGAGCCGAGCGATGATCTGAGATGGTGACAGGGTCAGGGTGTCGAGGACATTGAGCCCGTGTTTTCTGGCCGTCGAGATGACGGACCTGATGTTGGCGAAGACATGCGCACCCTCAAGTGTGCGGAAGGTGCCCGAGATTTTCATGCGCAGCTTCATCATGCGCAGGTCCTGTTCGGCCTGATTGTTTGTGAAGGGAACTGCGAAGTCGGCGATGAACCTCAGGACGTCATCGCGATAATCACGCAGGCGGACGAGCAGGTTGTGGCCTGGTCGCCTGGCTTTTCGGCCGCGGGTGCCGGGGCTTTTGGCCAGTGGGGGCTGACGTTCGTGGAAGGCGAGCCCCTTGGCGAGGATCGCCATGTATCTGGTGACGATGCCCTGGCGAACCGGTTCCGGGAGTTCGGTCTCGCCTCGGTTCTGAGCCTCGCACCTGAGCTGATTGGCGCTGTTGAGCACCGCGCTCATCTCTGTCGCCCACGGCTCCTTCTCGATATCTTCGATGGCCTTGAGTTCGCGCAAGTGATGCGCCCCGCAGAGGGCGTGGGCGTCCACCCCTCTCATATGGGCATAGTAGGGTTTCCAGTGATCATGAACGATCGTCCCGCCGGTCAGGAAGGTTGGAACGGCACCGCGCCTGGTGCTGATGCGGTAATGCGTGAAGGCGGAATCACAGATCGAGTGTAGCCAGTGCAGCTTGCCGGCGACGCGAAGTCCGGTCTCGTCCAGATGCCGAACACCGCCTTCAGTGAGCCGGGCAAGAATGTGCTCGACCACGCCACCCATCTTATTCGCCGTGCCGCGCGTCCAGTTGGTCACGCTGGCTGCGCACAAGCTGGTGGCCCCAAACAGGTCGCGCAGGAGCAGGCAAACCCGATCCTCGGGTATCAGCTGCTGAACATTGCAATAGACCGCCGCCGCCCGCATGCGCGTGCCGTATTGCACATGCGCGTTCACGCCATCGGGAAAGTCAGCCGTCGTCATGGCTCGACAATGGTCGCAACAATAAACAGCCGCCTGATGCTCGGTGACCTCCAGGCGCGGCGCGGGCAAGTCGAACACCTGACGCCTCTCCATACCCTTCGCCATCGCCGCCGTCAGGGCGCGTTGACACGCGCTGCAATGCGCCGCCTCATGCCGTTCGACAAAGTCGGGTGTTGGCGTTTGGCGCAGGGTGTTGCCCCGGTGGCCATATAAGTCGAAGCGCGCGTCGCGGCCGGGCCCCATCGGGATTGGCGTGCGCGTCTCCTTGGTCATCTTCTGTCAGGTGACGAACATTGGTTGTGGGCCGAAACGGGTATTTTCAGCCGGGCGAGCACTCCTGCCGCCTCACCCGTTCGCACGGGGATTTCACGTTCTTCAGCGTGCTTGAGACTCCTGTCGTCTGACATGACGGTCCGATTTTGGTCATCGTCCGGGTGTTGAAGACAGCAACATCCCTGCTGGCCGGCCAGGGCATCGGGCGGAATGCACATCGTTGCAGGCGCCAACGATGTCGTGTGGGCATACAAGGCACGCGCGGCACTGGGGCAAATTGGCAAACACATTCAGAAGATGGTCACATCACGGGACCGACGGTGCCTCTTCGGTGCCCATGTCCCGGTTGTGCGGCTTTCGTCAACTGCTCAGCGGGGCGAAGAGATCCTGCAGCGTCGCTTCGTCCAGCAAGCTTTCCGAGGCAGTGCCGCTGTCATCGAAGAGCGCATCGGCCAGAGCCTGTTTGCGCGCCTGCATGTCGAGGATCTTTTCCTCGACCGTGCCGGCGGCCACGAGCCTGTGAACGAAGACCGGCTTCGACTGGCCGATCCGGTGGGTGCGGTCCATTGCCTGACGCTCGACCGCCGGGTTCCACCACGGATCATAGAGGATCACCGTGTCGGCCTCGGTCAGGGTCAGGCCGACACCGCCCGCCTTGAGGCTGAGCAGGAACACCGCCGCATCGCCCTGCGCGAAGCTGTCGAGGACCTCAGCGCGGTTCTGTGTCTGCCCCGTGAGGGTCAGGTGGGAAATGCCAGCCTCGGCCAGATCGGTCTCGATCAGGCGCAGCATCTCGACGAATTGCGAAAACACCAGCACGCGCCGCCCTTCCGCGACGAGCTCGCCCAGAAGGTCGCGCAGCCGCGTGCGCTTGGCGCTGTCGGTGACGGATCGCGCGGCGTCGGTCTTGACGAGGTTCGGGTCGCAACAGACCTGCCGCAGCTTCAGGAGCGCATCCAGCACCGTGATCCGCGCCGCGGCCGCGCCGCGTTTGGCAATGGCCTCGCGCACGCGGGCATCCATCGCACTGCGCACCGTCTCATAAAGCGCTTGTTGCTGTTTCGGCAAGTCTACCCGGTCGAGGATCTCGGTCTTGGGCGGCAGTTCGGCGGCGACCTCCTCCTTGGTGCGGCGCAACAGGAACGGGCGCAGCCGGCGGTTCAGCCGAGCCTGCGCAGTTCTGTCGCCGTGCTTTTCGATGGGGGTGCGGAACAGTGTCTGAAACCTTTTGCGATCCCCCAGCAGGCCCGGATTGATCCAGTCGATCAGCGTCCAGAGATCCTGCAGCGAGTTTTCCAGCGGCGTACCGGTCAGCGCCAGCCGCCCCCTTGCGGGGATTTCGCGCAGTGTTTTGGCCATCTGCGAGGCGGGGTTCTTGAGCGTCTGCGCCTCGTCGAGAATGACCAGCGGCCAATCCTGTGCCGCCAGCCAGTCGCGGTCGCGGGCCAGCAGCGGATAGGTGGTCACCACCAGATTGGCCTCGAGCGCGGCCTCACGCCGGGCCGCCCGGCCCATGCCATGCAGAGTGACCAGCCGCAGATCGGGCGTGAATTGCCTGGCCTGCATCTGCCAGCCATGCAAGAGGCTCGTGGGCACGATCAGCAGCGCCGGTCCGGGCGCGCCCGCCTCGCGCCGCGCCTGCAAAAGGGCCAGTGTTTGCACCGTCTTGCCCAGCCCCATGTCATCGGCCAGAACGCCACCGAAACCGGCCTCCAGAAGGCTGCCCATCCAGGCGGCACCGTAGGCCTGATAGTCGCGCAGCTGCGCGGTGAGGCCCGCAGGCGGCGCAAAGCTGTCGGCCTCGGCCAGCGCCCGCAGGCTGCGCGCCAGGGGCAGGATGCCGGCATTGTCGGCAAAGCGGATGGAACTGCCCGCCAGCGCCTCTTCCACCAGACGCGCGACATCGGCATCCGACGGGTGCAGCGCGCCCAGCTCGGCGTGATAGGTCAGAAAGAGATGCAGAAGCGGCGCCAGCGGGCTGAGATCCACCGCGACATAGCCCGTCTTGCCCCGGTCGAGATAGACGGGTCGCTCGGCCAGATGCTGCGCAAGCGTCTCGGCATCGGGCAGATCCTCCCATTCGTCGCGGACCTGTTCGAGAAAGGCCGCCACCACGGGCGCCACATCCACCGGCTTGCTGCCGATCTCGACCTGAAACCCCAGCGAGAACCAGTCATTGCCCTGAAACGCGTCGCCCGCCTCGGCCTTGGTCGCGACCGTGAGTTCGGCGGTCTCTTCGCTCAGACGGTAGGGCCAATTCGGCGTCTCGATCGACTCCCAGCCATCGCGGCGCAGCGCGGGCACCGTGCGAAAGGCGAACTCCAGTGCCTCGTATTCTTGCGAGATCTCGAGGCTGTGCAGGTTCATCTCACCCTCGGCAAAAACGAAGTCGCAGGCCATCATGCGCTCGCCCGGCCAGTGGACCTCCAGTTCCTCCACCGGCAGCGCGCCCGCCTTCATCAGCCGGGTGGCGCAGGCCGCCTCCCAGCGGGGATCGCGGGTCAGGGTCACGATCTCGCCGTCGAGGACCATGCGCGGATCGGCACCGCCCTCTGCAACCTCCTGCCCCTCATAGACAAAACGCAGTGTCAGCGCCGGCAGTACAACGGTGTCGTCCCAGTACCGCGGCCCGTCGCGGGCTGTCTCGGCCCCGAGGGTCAGCCGGGCGACGCGCTGTTCTGCCGCGCGCCGTGTCTGGCGGACGACGCGCGGGGGTGGCAGCGGCAGTCCCGCCAGCGTGTCGGGCAGCGCCGCGACAAGCGCCTCCGCCTCTTGCGGGGCGACCTCGGGGCTGGCTGCCACAAGGCGCAGCGCCTCGATGTCCACCGCCTGTGCCAGTGCCCCGAACCGGCCGTGCACCCGGTCGAGCCAGAGCGTCGCCCCCTCCATCCCGCGCAGGTCGAGCGCCTGGCCGCTTGCATCCTCGAAGCCCAATCGCTGGCCTCCATCGGTCGCCATACGCCAGCCCAGCCGGGGCTCGGGGCGATCCTCAGACCAGGCCAGTTGCGCGTCGGGGGTGGTATCATGCAGGAAACGCCCGGTTTCACCAAGACGGCGCAGCAGCGAGATGGCGTCATCGCCTTTCGGCCGGAACATGTCGGGCAGGCCATAGCTGTGATGCGTCTGCCACATTCTGGCCTGTGCCAGCGCCGACAAAAGTTCCAGATCGACAGGACGGATGAACTTTGCCGGAGCCCCACGCAGCGCATTGGCCGCATCATAGCGCCGGATCGACTGGTTCAGCGCGGTGCCTGCGGCATTGATCCGGCCCTTGCAGGTGTCGATCTTCACCTGCGCGTCATGCGGGGTCAGCACGTAAAGCAGGCGATCCTTGACATTGTTCGGGTGCTCTTCCGGCCGCTCTTCCGGCAACTGCCGCGCCGGCGTACTCTCCCGCACCCGGCTGAGCCATCCCTGCACCGGCCCGGCAAGGCTGAGGCGCTCATTTTGCCGCTCATCCCATGTCATCAGCACAGCGGCGACATGCTTGCAATTGTGACCCACCGGACAGGAGCAGATGCCGTCAACCAGCGCTCGGTGCAGGCTGATCCGCTGCTGATAGCTCTTGCCACGTCCGTTCGAGACGCGCCCTTTGATGGCACCGTCCGGCACGGGTTCGACCGAAATAACAAGACCGCGGAGAACATAATCGCGTCCGCGCTCTAGCGTCAGCCCATCGAAATGATCCTTCAGACGAATATCCATGTGGCCTCATTACACGAGCAGCGCGCGGCAGCCCAGATGGGGTTTGTCTCAAGGAACCCCAAGGATATCAATCGCCAGACGTCATCCCCAAACCAAGCTCAACCCGATCAGGCAGCGGGGTGAGGTGGCCGACGCGGACTTCACTGAAAAGGGATGCGTGGCAAATGTCGGGAAAGCCGTAACTACCAACAGAGTTCAGGGGCTCTCCGGGTCTCCACGCAGGACGCGCACATCGTGATCGCCACGCTGCGATACTGTGCACTCAGCTGGTTTTGTGGAATTCCGGCCCGCTGATCCGCTTCGCACCGCCGCGCTGCGCGCCGGGCAGCCGGATCAGCGTGGCCATGGCCTCTGCGAGGTTCCTCGATAGCGGTTCGCCCTCGATACGTTGCATCCTGAATCAGTCGACGAGGCACTCCTTTTTTTTCTGGCGTTGTGCCGTAAGCCCGAAATGGCTGATCGCCGCCTGCATCAGTTCAAGGTACGGCGTGGTGTAGGTCGTCGCGCCGACGTTCGAAACAGAGGGCACCACATCGCCTTCCGGCCAGTCTGGCCAGATTGCCTCGACCATGAAATCCGGCACCTGAATCTGGATATATTGCCAGGACGAACCCGTGAGAACGAGGTTATTCGCATCGAATTCCCCGGCGCGCCATTCGTCCGTGTTGATCAGCGTGGGATCCGTTGCATGCAGGCGCCATGTGTCGGTCCCGCTTGTGGAACCTCGACGTTTGATTGTCGAGCGTCGGCCTGTTGCGCGAATGTAACCATCGCGCAAGGGCGCTGCACAGGCGCGCAGGACGGACAGCACGCTGGTCAAGGCACTGGCGCGCGCGTTCAGGTGGAAGCGCATGCTGGAGACCGGCGAATTCACCACCATCGCCGAACTGGCCGAGCGCGAAGGGATCGCGCCGTCCTACATGACCCGCGTCCTGCGCCTCACGCTGCTCGCGCCGGACATCGTCGAGGCGATTTTGGACGGGACGCAGGGCTCTGAGGTGACGCTGGCAAGGCTGCTGGAGCCGTTTCCGGCGGAGTGGGAAGAGCAGCATCAATGGTTATGACTTGCGGGCGGTTTTGTTCGACGCGCTCGAAGCCTATATCATGAGTCCAAAGAAAGGGAGTTGCGAAATGGCCGGAGGGTGGGCCCGAGACGGTGCCGTAAATGATCAGATTGATGCCTCGATTCAGGACGAACTGAAACGGCTGCAGGCAAGGCGATTGCCGGAGGGCGAGAGCCTGACCAATTGTGCCGAATGCGACGAACCGATACCGGAAGCCCGTCGACGCGCGCTGTCAGGTGTCAAGCTCTGCATCGACTGTCAGAGTGAACGCGATGGCCGTCCCGTGACACGTGGCGGCTTCAACAGACGCGCATCAAAAGACGCTCTGCTAAAGTAGAACCAAAGTCGCAGTCCCAAGCAATTTTGCGAAATCATCGATCCGCGATCTTCTTGAATGCTGAAAATGCTACCTTTCGAGCAGTCGTTCGATGATACCAGCAACGGCGCGCATCTGGACGCCGTCGCGACGTCGCCATTCGTCACCGCTATAGCCCCAGAAATCCCAGCAGGCTCTCGGGTTGCCAACCGCCGTGGTCGCTTGCGGATACAGGACGACGATCCCATTGGCGGCGGCCCAGCGGTTGTAGCCTGCATCCCGCACGAAGTCGTCGTGAATCCGGTCTGCGCCTTGTGCATCCGTATTCTGCCGACATCCATGGAAGGCGACATGCAACCGGCAGTCCTCCGACCGGCAGGCGTCCGGCACGTAAAGGTAGCCGACACCGCTCAGACCAGCAGTCAGGGACGCCTCGAAGAATGCGCTTTGATCGAAGGCGTGCAGGCGGCCCGCGTCGTGCGGGTCCACCGGCCCGGCGAGGTCCCCAT
>Ga0307948_1000914_pt1 | contig 20276 bp, 21 predicted proteins | sample OrgLakmetagen280_FD_201824 | JGI IMG/M metagenome (GOLD analysis project Ga0307948, IMG submission 201824) | Saline water microbial communities from Organic Lake, Antarctica - #280 | ecosystem: Environmental > Aquatic > Non-marine Saline and Alkaline > Saline | place: Antarctica: Organic Lake...
CCATTACAACCATGTCATGTTTACCTGTAACAGTAATACCTGTGACTGAGCAACTTGGCGGAAGCTCACTCCTTGCCGTAACCATTACAACCATGTGTACCTGTAACAGTAATGCCTGTGACTGAGCAACTTGGCTGAAGCTCACTCCTTGCCGCAACCATTACAACCATGTGTACCTGTAACAGTAATACCTGTGACTGAGAAACTCGGCTGAAGCGCACTCCTTGCCGTAACCATTACAACCATGTCATGTTTACCTGTAACAGTAATACCTGTGACTGAGCAACTTGGCGGAAGCTCACTCCTTGCCGTAACCATTACAACCATGTGTAGCTGTAACAGTAATACCTGTGACTGAGCAACTTGGCTGAAGCTCACTCCTTGCCGCAACCATTACAACCATGTGTAGCTGTAACAGTAATACCTGTGACTGACCAACTTGGCTGAAGCTCACTCCTTGCCGCAACCATGACAACCATGTGTACCTGTAACAGTAATGCAACGTATGCTCCGCACACCGTGTGTTCTTCTTCTGCTCACGGCTCCGGCTTAAACCTTTTGCTTTTACGAAGAACACATTTGGAAAACACGCACAAAGTTTGTGTCCATAGATCACATCCAACTTGCGTGATATAAGTGCGTTAACAAAATGCATGCATAGACACAAAGCAACGTACAAAGGTATGTGTAAAGAACATATTCAGCGCATGTGATATAAAACAAACTAACTATTATACAAATTCAGACGCGAACGCACAAACGCCCAAATACATATTCAGAAGTCCTAGTATTCTGCACAAAAGACACGAAATACACATTCAGAAGTCCTAGTATTCTGCACGAAAGACACGAAGTACATATTCAGAAGTCTCGTCATCGGTAGCCCCTCTAACTTAAAATGCACATCGTTCGCAGGAGGAGAGAACTTCATCGACATGGCCAGATGGGCAGGCGTGCAGTAGACACATCCGCCTAAACACTTGACGCAATAGAGGCACCCACCCACCCACCCACCCATACACACACTTACCCACACACACTGCTGCTGCTGCCGGGAGGGGGCCAGCGCTGCTGTTCATGTCCAGTCGGTTGTCTTTGTTGTGGGCGGTGTGCACTATTTTAGACTGTGTCTTGAAACGTGGGCAGTGTGCACTATTTTAGACTGTGTCTTGAAACGTGGACAGTGTGCACTATTTTAGACTGTCTTTGAATGTGGGTAGTGTGCACTATTTTTGACTGTGGGAAGAGAGGCACTCTCACAGCACACCCATGCCCACACACTACTGGAGCTCAAGAGGCACACCCACACTGGTTATGCTTGAGAGGCGCATTGCTGCTGCTGGTATTTAGCTGGTCGTTCATGCTATAGATGGGTTGAAGTGAGAGGCACGCATACACACACACACATTGCTGCTGCCGTAAGGGGCACAGCGCTGCTACGAAAAGAGGCGCGCAGCTGGTGGTGGTGCTGCTGCTGTTGTTTAACGGGACCATGTTGTTGTTGATGGAGTGGAGTGGAGTGGAGTGGAGTAAAAAGTGTTTTACTTATGTACACCTGCTGGTTTCATTTGGTTGGTTGTCGTTGTGGAAGACACAATGGCGCACAGGCAGGCAATTAGAGGGGAGGGGGGGGGGGGTTGTGCTGGTGTGTCCTTACAAGACAATATGTAGAGGTTAGAATTGTGTTGTAGGTGGTGGTGTGGTTGACACTGACATTATCAGGTGGTGTGTGTGTGTAGTGTGTGTGTGTGTGTATGTGTGACGCCTGTCTTCCTTCAAAAACACTGCCTCCCAAACCTTAGCGGTCCTTGGCCTGGACTGGAGAGGAGTATGTTGCACCTTCCATATTGCTTTCATCCAGTCTGAACACGCAGAGGCTTGCCAGCTCTTGCATGCAAGCGTGTGCTGGTCTCCCTGGTAACCTTGCTGGCTGTGCGAGAGTAAACGAATGCTGTTTGGATCACAATGGTTACAGTGGTTACAATGGTTACAGTGGTTACAAAGGTTACAATAGTTACAATGGGGGGTGACCTTCAGCCAGGTTGTTTGGCTGATCGTTAGGATTACTGCCAGTAGAGGTTTCTTACTCTGCATGCTAGTGGCACTCAGTGCTCAGTGAGCTAGTGGTGTGTATTGTGATCTGCGATGCACGCAAGTATACACAAACACATACACACACACACATACACACACACACATATACACACACACAGAGAGACTGTGATCTGTGATGCATGCAAGCATGCACACAGTGTGTTTACATGCATTTGGCACGCAGCCTACTGTGTGTGCCGGTGGTACAAAGTTTACACCCTAGCAGCGGATTCGAGTATGCTAGCAACGTGCGCTGTTTGTGTTTGTAGTGCTTAATAGCATGTGCTAGTCGTGCCTCCGCGCCCTGTGAGTTACAGAGTCTACAGATTAAGCCATCAGTCAAAACGTGTGACTGCTAGGCTGCGTATGTAAAACGTGTTAAAATGTGTGCTAGTCGTGCCTCCGCGCCCTGTGAGTTACAGGTTTGATTTTTAAACAGCCCCGTACAGTCTTGACAGGCTGTAGCAATTCGGGGCTCGGTGTGTAACATGAGTGCTCATTCCTTATGGAACACTCTTGTTGAGTGAATGAAAGTGTGTTTCATGAACCAGACTTCTAAGTGATTACTGAGCGATTTACCAGCAGCACACACACTAACACTCCCAGAGAAGCGATGGCTGTCTTACATTTTGGCCTTTCCCAATGGCATGCATTGTGTCAATGTATTTGTGCGGTTTGAGTGGCACTCATTGCTTCCCCGCAATCATTTAAAAACAAGGAGCAAGCTGCCAGAAAAGAAAAGTCTCGGTCAGATAAGAAAAACAAAAGAAGTAAACAAAGCAGGTATTGAAATTCCCCACCCACATTAATTCAAAAAAAGGAGCCACTTTGGTACCAGGTACCGTAAAGCTCCTCCACCGCAAAAAGGAAAGGAAAAATTAATGGGGATCAAGAGGGTTGCTGGCTTGGCCTGAAATCGGCTCCTGATGAGAGTTGATAACAGTACTGGAAATAGTACGTCTGGTATGGACTAGTTAGGCAGCGTAATTGACGGAATGGACATGAAGCTTGGAAGCAAGTTTCTTAATTCTTTGAGAATCAAGACCCAGCTCCTTAAGAGGCTCCAGCGTGTGAATGTTGTAGATAGTGCCACCCACTCCCAAAAAGATGGTGTGAAGGGTAACAGACGCTCCTTGGAGGATGGAGCAGAGGCCTTTGTGTTGTTCCTGCGCGGCGCTCAGCTGGTTCTGCGGTCTAGTGTCCTCACAGTACTTGATCTTGATGAGGTGAATGTCACGTTGTAGAATGCTGAGATATTTGGGTCGGCGCTGCCTGGGGAAGGTGGATCTGCTAGTGGCAGGCAGTGCAGCGGAAATGCTCCCAGTCCCCCTCAGTTTCCCCCTGCCACTCCTAAGAACCCACCCCGGGGACCCCCTTCATTGCTAGCCTGTTGCTTTCCAGTTTTTGCGGAGATGGGGGCAACCAATACAGCATCCGGACGGCTGGAGGTAAACCTATTTTGTCTGAGAAGCGGGGTGGAAAGAGCCACTTTGGTATAATCCATAGCCAGTCGTTCACTGCTACTTATATGCAGACAAAGCAGGATCCTAGGGAGCCTGTCTTGCTGATGGCTGTAAAGATCATACTGCATGCTAAGTTGTGTCTCTTAATGAGCATATTTCTTATTTGCGTGTGTTGGCATCCAGAAAGGATATGCAGGGCACTGTATGGTTGAGGGCAGAAAGGGCAAGATTATAGGTTTATTGAGTGCTTATACCATACATACCGCATGCTTTTGGTTGTACAGGGTTCCTGTTTTGTACTTCAAAATGACGCACTTGGTTTCAACAGGGAAAAAGGATGCTGAAGGTAAGCGTTGCTAGCGGCTCCATTGGCAGTGCCATTTTTGATAGGGTCTTGTAGTATTCATGGTAGTTTGCTGTGGTATTGGCATTTCTAGTTTGTGGAGGGGGTAATTTAGGCTTGCAAGGCGTCATGGTAATTGGGTAGGTACCAAAGGTAGGTGGCAGGGCTGTGTTTGGTCGATTTATGACTTGGTGTTCTTCATTTTCTTGTGCAAGTCAGATATCTTAGAAGGGATTTCCCTCCGGAACACGCTAATATGACTGAGCAAACAAACATACATAATCCCCCCTACTAATACATCTTAAGATCCTCATATTTTGTCAAATAATGAATTATCAAAGCGTTCATGATAAAGGAAATCAATAAGACTGGCACACCCAGCTTATTGAGCAAGCAGACAAAAAATCTTAACCGTCAAATAACTAACTGCCTGTCACACAATTTGTCACTGTCACCATTTGATGTGACAGGAAAGTGTACACAAATACTTGGTTTTGTTTCAGTGAAAAGTTCTTCCTTTTTATAACCAGGCAAGGAAAAGGAAGGGCAGCACACGCGTACACAGCAGTCCGGAAATCTCACTACTAGGACTACTATGCAATACGCAATACGTTTGATGCCACAGATATGTGCTCCGCGACGCACCAAATCAGTACACTAGTCAAATTGTGGCCGTAACATACCGAGCAACTGGATAATTCAAGTGTTTGTAATGAATTAACTATAAAGAACAAGACCTGGGCAGGCAGTGAACTACAGTCTCAGTAAAGGCATCTTTAGCACCAAAGCTGCTGCCATGGCCACGCAGGTCATGAGCGCAAGCTGGCTTATCACGTTTGATCTTTTTCTTAAAACAGCCATCCACGGTACGTGTCGCTGCTCTTGTGGTGGTGTGTTGTTAGCAGGATGGCAGAAGCCGTGAAAGGAAAGCCCATCCCACACAGCGTCATCACCTGTGTGTCAACGTCAACGCCTTTGTGTCAGCATCTGTGTCAGCATCTGTGTGTCAGCATCTGTGTCAACACCTGTGTGTCGATGTCTGAGTGCCAATGTCAACACATGTGTGTCAATGTCAACACCTGTGTGTTAGCGTCAACACCTGTTTGCTGTTTCAATGTGGCTGCCAAAGGGTCTAGCGCTCTTCCTTCAGCAAATGTATTGTCTCGATCAAGGCCCTGGGGAGCGCTCTGGTGCTCTGAGTGAGCTGCAAAGCCATTGCGAGCATACCTGGAAAGCAGAGTAGGCACCATTTTTCCTTACTGGATATATTTTCTAGCAAGGCACCATTTTTCCTTACCGGAAAGCAGAGTAGGCACACACACACTGGCTAAGCTACGCATGTTGGCACCAAAATGCAATAAGGATCCAGATACAGTGCTGTGTCTTTCCCTACTGGAGCCATATATATCACAGCATATATACCTGGAAAGCAGAATAGGCACAGACACACTGGCGAAGCTACGCATTGGCGAAGCTACGCATTGGCTAAGCTACGCATTGGCGAAGCTACGCATTGGCGAAGCTACGCATTGGCGAAGCTACGCATTGGCGAAGCTACGCATTGGCTAAGCTACGCATGTTGGCACCAAAATGTAATAAGGATCCAGATACAGTGCTATGTTTTTCCCTACTGGAGCCAATAACCCCCCGCGCGGGTGCCGCAGACATCCTGCAAGTACCCCGATGCTACTCCGCGCAAAATTTGTATGGCAGAGAAGTCACACAATTATAGGCAAGCATTGCCCTGGAACCAGGTATAATTTGCTAAGAGCAGTCTGCAGATGCAATAATTCAGTGCGTGCTACAGATCAACAGTCATCACCTCCTGCTTGTTCCATAACAGAGGAAATTTGCATCTACAGTGCGTAGCATATCTCTTTTTGGATTATGTGCTTTTTTACACATCTTGCTGTCAGGTCTTTGCTCAGATGAGCAAATCAACTGAACTTAGACAAGCAAGGCATGTATGTGATAGCTTTTTCTGCTCACACGTGCACGGTATGTTTCTAGGCAGCCTAAACTTGCCAAAACGTGCAACACGTTGCAAGAATGAAAACTAGCAAAACTGGCTCTAATTTCTAAGAAGGCCAATGTGCTCACCAAGCAACTGCTTCAGCTTTCTGGTAGTCTAGGGGCGCGTACCCCAACTCCCGCTGTGCTTTCTCGATCTGAAATGAAGGAAGGGAAGCACACACATAATTTCTGGAGAACAGCTTGTCATGCTAAATCAATGGCATGGACGAATCGTGTGATTTCCCCTGGATTTATAATGTGAGCAACGGTTTTATGGTTAATTGGTTGTTTGGCCAGTTAAGATGGTCCTCTTGTAACAAACTCGCTCTTTTACCATGATTCGTCGTGACAAGCTACCTTTTTACAATGTATCACTCAGCACCTTAACATGCCTTATTTAAGCCTTATAAGAGACGGTTGTGCTTGGGTGATGACTAAAATAATCATACTAGGAATTGGACACATTAGCGCCTGCCAGGATGACAGCGCCTGCAAGGATGCCATAATATTACTGTGGTATTCATGTTAGTGCCCCCACTTGCACTACAGTGCCACAGTGCCACAATGCCCTGACTGGCCTGCTAAGTCAATCACTCTTCCAGGAGCTGGTTTCAGGCCTGGTTTGTCAACATCCTGGATCATTGGCCTTTTATAATTTGCAGCTAGCAGTGGAGGAGCTGTACAGTAAACAGCGGCTCCTTCTTAGTTATTGGCGTGAGGAGCATTAATGTGAAGCAAGAAAAGTGAAGGCAAGAAAGAATAATATTCTTTCTTGCCTTCACGTTTCTTCCCCTTCTCGTTTGAGCTTACACACAAGATTCCCAGGACAGAGCAATTGGGTCTGAGAGTGTTGGCGCAGACCTTAAAGAAATGAGGTACTGCAGTTTTGTACACTTCAGCTGGACACAGGAGGAGAGGGAGACGCAGGCCCAATGGCAGGAGCGCCATGTGTAGCAGTTCGTTGCACATGCTCAGGCCCAGCACAAGTCTCCATGGGAGCCTGTGTTATGTATGTCACGTTGATTACCAATTTTCAGTTCGTTGCACATGCTCAGGCCCAGCACACGATTTTCAGTTCAGTGCACATGCTCAGGCCCAGCACAAGTCTCCATGGAAGCCTGTGTTATGTATGTCACGTAGATTACCAATTTTACGTCATGCATGTCACGTGGATTTCCAACTACCATAGTAAGCTAGACAAGGATTTGTGTGACCATAGTATGTAGACCAAGAGGAGATATACGACTCCTTGCTGCAAGATTAACGAGAGAGAGAGAGAGAGAGAGAGAGAGAGAGAGATAGAGAGAAAGAGTTAGGGAGGGAGAGGCAAAGCCAAGCAGAAGCAAGCTGGAAGCTGAGTCAAACACAGGAAACAAAATGGGAAAGAATTATCTCCATAGAGGAATTTTGCAGGTAGGAGAGCAACGTAAGCGCAAATCATAAAGTGCCCACAACATCGTTGAACGCATTCTTGTGTGATATCACATGTGCTTGGGGCTCATTTGGCTTGAGGATGCCACCGTGGCACACTAACATTCTGGCTTGAATGCGAAAGCAAAGTTTCATTTTTTTCAGATGGTAGGCTTGAGGATGCCACCGTGGCACACTGATATGATGAGACAAGCCTTACTTGACTGCTTACTTTGCACACTAACATGATGAGACGAAGCCTTACTTGACTGCTTTGCACACTAACATGATGAGACGAAGCCTTACTTGACTGCTTTGCACACTACAGCTGATTAAACATATACAGAGGAATTTACGTATACAGACAACCATCACTTTCAGCAATTGAGTTTTAATGTTCTAGTAATCTGGTCACTCGAGAAAAAAAGCTGCCCAAACAAAGCAACCTGATAAGAAGAATCTGCAGGGTGCGATTAAGGCAATCCTGATAACAAAATGCTGCCCAATTTAGACACAAGGCAAGCTGATAAGAAGATGCTGCCCATTGTAATTATGAGGCAACCTGATAAGAGGATGTTGCCCTCTGAAATTAAAAGGCAACCTGATAAGAAGATGCTGCTTTGTGAAATTACAAGGCAACCTGGTATTAAAATGCCAAAATGCCTAATAGTAACACAAGGCACCTCAACTCACCTTACCCTGGGCATCTTGTATCCCAGGCCTTCTATGAAATGGCTGAAGAAGACAAAGTTGTTTGTAGGGCTAGAGGGAGCACCGTCGGCAACAAAGTAGGCCTGCAAGGAAAAAGGAGCCGTCTGAGTTTGTGGCAGTCCTGGCCGTCTAGCTTCAAGTTATGCTGCTGATGGGTTGCTGCAAAATGGAACCAACCTGATACATCGAGTACTTTCTTTCAAGCCATGCCGAACCAGCCCAATTCATCGAGTACTTTCCTTCAAGCCATGCTGAACCAGCCCAATTCATCGAGTACTTTCTTTCAAGCCATGCTGAACCAGCCCGATTCATCGAGCACTTTCCCCGGCAACACCCGGTCGCCCCCGTGAAAAATCCACCCTACCAGTATCATTTAGCTCTCCACCCAATTCATAGCTCGATACATCGAGTACCTTCCCCGTAACACCAGTTTCTGTTTGTTGTATCATTTTATATTTCTCAAGCTGTTAGCCCTATCTACTTGCTTGTGTGCTTAATCAGACAAAGTTACATAGCTCAAATGCTGTGACGTGGAAATGGTACTCATACAGCATAGCTGCGATATAGCACACCTTCACACAATCCAGCAAAGCGAAAACTTGCTTGAACGCCATGAGATCATGCACGTACAGCTTGCAGTCCAGAGTATCAGTAACCCATACAAGGACCTAAAAAAACCCACATGACTTTTGTCTCCAAGTCCGTGCCGGTACTGGCTGTACAATTTGTGCCATTCTGCTTACCTGTCCTTTTGTAGCAGCGTATGTGCCCACAACATTCACTTATGCAACTGCGCCTGTTGCGCCTGCTTACCTGTCCGTTTATAGCAGCGTATGTGCCCACAACATTCACTTATGCAACTGCGCCTGTTGCGCCTGCTTACCTGTCCATTTATAGCAGCGTATGTGCCCACAACATTCACGTATACGGTGGCGCCTGCTTGCCTGTCCTTAATTTGTAGCAGCGTATGTGCCCACAACTTGCGCCTATGTATTTGCACCTGTTGCACCTTATTCACAGCTTCTGCACAGGTGTTCAGACCCGCACAGGTGATCAGACTCAAACCTCCACACAGGTGATCAGACGCAAACCTCCGCACAGGTGATCAGACACAAACCTCCGCACAGGTGATCAGTCTCAAACCTCCACACAGGTGATCAGACGCAAACCTTAATTGCTGCATGACCACAGCGTTGCACCATGAAGAATTCACACAACCGACAAATATGACCAAAATGCCCCGGACCTCTTCATACTGGCACTATACATATTGCAGCCAACTCTGAAAAATATTACCTTTCCTGATGCTATGTGACCACGGCTGTGCCCCAAACCTTCCAGGGACAACAGCATCGCGCTAATCAAGTTCTCAGCGTGAATCCTGTGTCGGACATCGTGATCAAAGTGATAAGCTTGTCCTTTTTCAAGGCTTCCAAAGACTGAGACTGGTTTTCACCATTGAGGTCGGGAAATGACTGGATTACTGGAGCCTAGCAAAACACCAGCGATCAAACTAAGTCTTTGTTTAAAAAAGGAGGATCAGTCAAGCATCCTCATTGCCCTCCATTGTTCATTTCGATCATTCGTAAGACAACAACGCTCACCAGTCTGCTTGCGCCTTTCCAAACGTGATCAACAGGAGACCTTGCCTGAGGTAGAAGGAAGTGAAAAATGATGTGTGGCAGCAAGAACTTTTCTCAGAGTTGGAACAAAGCACGAGGGGTGTAAATGGGTTTATAAGGTAGGTTTTTCAAAAACGCCATAGGGCAAATCCCTACATTTACCTGCTAAAGAGCATGTTGCCTAATGTATGAAATTGGCATATCAAATTGCCGCAAGGAATTTAGAGCCAGCTTCTGATGATGTGGTAGAAGCATTCTAATGATGTGGTAGAAAAAAGCATTGTGATGATGTGGTAGAAAAAAGCATTGACAATAGTCAAACCTGGATTTCTATTGCGTAAAAAGAAAAGAAAAGAAAAACCACGCAGGCAGTGAAGCCACTCCCCACATTGATTAAGGAAAAGAAAGCCACTTTAGTACTGAGTACCGTAAAACTCCTTTACCAGCAGACAAAAAAGACCCTTGCGTCAAGAGAAGCGCCGGCAAAGGGTTGATTCAGCTTACTTTGCAGCGTTCAGGATACGTGGTGTGTGCCTTAGCTCTCCCGGTCCCCAAATGCCTGGTGGTGTGCGAAAAATATGCGTGGTGGTGAAAAAGAAATGCGTGGTGATGCAAAAGACATGCGTGGTGATGCAAACAAGATGCTCGCTTGCTGTGACGATTCAGTATTGTTTGCGAAAAAGAAGCCATCATCTTCGGTTCAATTCCAACTGATGCTTTGCTATGCGCAAAAACAGGAAGCAGCGCAATGAAGAGCAAAGAGGCAGCGCAGCTCTCACACGCTAGTGGCAACGTTTGGGTTGCAGTTAGGATTTCTCTGAGAGACCACCAAATAACATTGCACTAGTGGCACCTGCCTGGTGGTCGTAGTGCACACGTCCGAAGGAAGCCTTGTTCTTGTCCTCCTGGCTTGCTTGGTAAGGGAATGCCGTTACTGGACAGCACCAGCTCCTCTGCCCATGATTTAGTGACCTACATGCATACTTTCTTGTGTGCGAATTCCTTTTAACCGCCTGCAAAATCTAGTCCTTTGTGAAGCTCTTGAATTGGTAGTAGCAATGGTTCAAATTGTGAGCATATTTCAACTCGGCCCCTGCTCCTACTAGAGACTCCTGTTTTTGACGTGATGTGGGGATAGGTGGTTTTGAATGCCTGCTACCTTTTTTCGTTTTCACCGTATCGTTCTGTTTCCACTGTATGCATTCCGCAGAACCACACTCCACCAATAATTCAGAGGGTTCTGTTCCACTGCTGTTTGTGTTTGTGTTCCAAGGTGCCGCTATCAGCTCATGGATAAAAGGACTGCTTTTCACTGCTTGCAAAGTGTCCTCCTCTATTCTTTTTTTATATTGGGTTACACGCCCTGATCCTTTTTTTATATAGGCAGGGGGCGACTTCAATACTTGTGCAGCTACATGCTTATGCACCAAAATGCTACTGAATCCACTCACCGAGTAAGTGTCAAAGAAAGTTTCGGGGTTGACGTAGGATGCTTCATCTTCTGTAAGATTGATCTTTTCCAGCCAATCAAAGACAACATTGACTGTGCTCACATACCTGCATCAACAGGCATGCGTGAGGTGCATCAACAAGCATGAGGTGCGTCAAAAGCACAAAGCGCATCAATTGACATTTGGAGGTGTCAACAAGCGCGGAGTGCATCAACAAGCGCGGTGTGCATCAATAAGCGTTTGGAGGTGCCAAAAAGCGCGGTGTGCATCAATACGCGTTTGGTATTGTCAACAAGCGCGGAGTGCATCAACAAGCGTGAGGTACATCAACAAGCGTGGGAGCATCAATAAGCGTTTGGAGGTGTCACACCGTGCATAAGGGGGTGTTCCTTTACCGCACATAAAACCTTGATTCTAGGTCTAGGCATTTAAATACACCTTCATTCCGTCTCATGACATCAGTGCAGACGGTTGACCCGGTACAAAAAGATGGGACGATCTTAGAGTTTGCAGGGAACATAACCTAAGAGCTTCAGCAAAAAACAAACGCAGATCAAATTTCCTATTTTTCTGTCATTTCTCCCGCCAGAACAACCATCGTGGCAGCCTAAATTAGAGGTAAATCTGCAGCAAAGTCATTGTACATTACTATTTACCTAAACCCTAAACCCTTTATAAATGACGTCTACTTACACAAGGTGTGGCACATTGCCGTCGACACATGCTTGGATGACGTTAACCGTGCCCTTGACATTCACATCGTAAATGAATTGCGCCTCCCCCATCGACTCCTCTCCACTCATGCCTGTGCTTGTGCGTGCATGTGCTTAATAGCATAATTGCTTAGCACTGATGATATAGGCGTTGAGGCAAGATTGATTTCAACAGGTGAACATATCTGCCAGTCGAAACTGCGCCTCGAAGCATCAATACTAGTCTAGATCACTGCTGCTATTCACACAAAAGGAGACATGATTCACAAATACACACTGTCTGATCGCCATCATTACCACCAACCAAATCAACACGACCTGTTGATGCCAGATGAAACACAGCAGCTGCGCCCTTGCAGGCGGTGGCCATGCACGCCTTGGACCTGCGTGTTGACAGCTGTTGTTGTTATTACAGTCGAACCCTAAGGGTACCAAGCAGCCTGTGAGTACCCTATGAGTACCAAGCAGAGTGAGTACCCTATGGGTACCCTATTGAGTACCCTATGAGTACCAAGCAGCCTGTGAGTACCAAGCAGCCTGACCAACATGAGCAGCATCAACTTGCAACACTGAGGCTATCAATTCCTCACTGATCCGATTCTGATGATGTGGTACAAAAAAGCATTGACAATAGTCGAACCTGATTTTCTATTGCGTCAAAAGAAAAGAAAAACTACGCAGGCAGTGAAAGCCACTTCCCACATTGATTAAGGAAAAGAAAGCCACTTTGGTACTGAGTACCGTAAAACTCCTTTACCAGCAGACAAAAAATACTCTTGCATCAAAAGAAGCTCCGGCCAAGGGTTGACAGCCCTTTTTACCTCAAGTCGGCTGATACAAATTGAAGGCCTGGACCAAGCTGCTGGATCTGGAATTCGGTGCTGCCTCCCCCATGGCCTTGGTGGGTCCCTGCCCTGCTTGCTGTACCTTGTGCCTGCGTGCTCCAGCTGCTGCGGTCGCTGCCGCTGCTGATGCTTTCACTGCTGGTGGCATCGTTAAAGCTGGAAGGATAATCATTGGCACCTGCACCAAAAAACGTGCCTTAGCTGTTGCCGCCAGTGCTTCAGCAGTGGCCATTGGAGGGTGTCTCGAGCTCAAAATTTGTACAGTGATGATGGCGTATCACATAGGTCAAGGGGAGATAGCAAACTCACTACTACGAAGTTGAAACAAACTGGAAGTTGATAGTTAAAAAGGAAGCAAGAGAGGCAGGCTGGAAGCGATGACAGAAAGTAGGGGGGACAACCAGGGTGATGAGAAGAAGGGCAAAACGTATACAAGAGGGTCAAGCACGGGAAAGAAAGAAGGAAAGAGAGCCTGTGCACTTTGGTGCCCATGTAAACAGAACAAGGTTTAGGATGACAGGGCTAGTAGAAAGTAAAAAGGGCAACGGGCCGATCTAGCTACACCACCGCGAGGCACTCAACATAAGAAACTAGGGAAGCTAAGAGGATACAGTTGCAATTAACACTGCCAACTGCCTACCCTGCCATCCCCGCCTTTATCGTGAACACAGCACAGCGGCTGGAAGGACAAGCACCAAACCTGACCAACCCCTAATAGTGTGCATATTTGCCTCATCACCCCTATCTTTGTGTCTGGCGCACCTGCTGTCCTCGTTAACAAGACTTTCTCAAGGAGCTCTTGGAGCGCAGCTGGATTTGGAGGTGCCTGGTGTAACCATGAGCACGTGGGCAATCTCAAGATTGTGTAGCAGCAGCTCGAGAGTGGGGTCGCTTTCCTGTCTACGGATCCCCCTTGGCAATTATAGCCAGCAAATCAGTATCGCCACCTGCTAATATAGGTACTTACCACGTCCACCAAGCGCACGTAATCTCCAGTGAGCAAAAGCCTCTCAGCCAACCTGCATACGTAAACGTGTGATGACGGTTGCAGGATGCAGGTATTACATAATATGTATAAGGGGGTGCTTGTTATTAACACTAACGTTAAACCTTGATTATCGCGTGCGGCCGCATGCGTCTGAATTTAGACATTAGGCAATGAACCTGAACAACCACCTTTCCACCCCTGAGAAACCGTTGTGGTGGTGCGAGCTGGATCAGGCAGCAAGTGTCCGCATCTATTTATTATTCACAGATCAGTCACTTGAAAGCCCCGCCCCTCCCTTTGAGAGTTCACACCCATTTAGTGGACAAGCCGTGACATGAAGCATCCACGCACGCACACCTCAGCCCGCAATACCCGCATCCCCCGATGATGACCAGACTCCCAATGTACCCGTCATCTGTGTCAGGCATGCGTGAAAGGACTTGATAAAACCAATCAATTTTACAATCAAGCAGACGAATTTGAACTAATAAGCGCTGAAAGTTCTGTTTGACTTAATGCATTTGGAGTTCCTGTAACACCCGTACAAAATATAAAGGCTTCAAAATAAATAATTATATGTTTAATGGATGAAAAACAGGCCGGTCCGCGAAGGCGGAAGGTGGAGGTCTATCAAGAAGAAAACTTTGAGGGGGCAGATTTGACAAGGACAGTACACATAGGATGGGGAGTGACTCTGGGTGAGAAGGGCCAGGATTCTGTAAGAGCAATTTCGTGCATAAGGATAATGGTTTTGGGGCCCTTTCCACGCACACTTCTGTTAGTTAGCTCAGTAGGCTGCAGGCAACCCTTATTCTTCGTGCGCATGCAGGAGCGGCCATGATATTCTTCTGCTTTGGCATGAGCGCAATCACCCAGGTGCGCCGTGTTGGGTGTGCGTAGACACTCTAATTCTTCAACGCGCTCGTCGTGCACGCATAATGCACAAGGACGTGCTCCTTGGCCCCCTGCTTCCTCTCACATGGGCTCTAATAGACATCAAGAAGCAACTGTCCGTCGTAGATCGTCGTAGATTGCTTTAAAATAAAACCGGATGGCATTGAGGAAGTGTGCGCATCTGTTCAAGACCTAAAATCGCAATAGAGGCACTGCTACTGCTCCATATCCTGCAGCCTCTTTAGTTTTTGTTGCCTCCTAACTTGAACAAAATGCATGCAAAACTCCCTTGTCAAAACTCCCTTGTCAAAACTCCCTTGTCAAAACTCCCTTGTCAAAATTTGCCGCCCTTCCCTGATGAAACAAGGCAAATCGAAATACATTTGTAAATTTATACGGCAGAATCGGAGCTGGAACGTGTCTTTCCAGTGGCTTCAAAGGCGTGTGGGAGCGCAGTTTGGCACGATGACCTACCTCATCACCAGCAATGTGCTCTACTACCATGATGGGGACCGCTGGTACGTTTTGGAGGCATTCTTAAATATATGCTCAATAACAGAAAGTCCTGTTGTGTTCACATTCGTTTTATTGAGGGTGCCTTCTACCCTGCCACATGCAATTCTTGTACAATCAATCTGCTCATTTTTCACATGAATCTCACGTTCCTTCTCTTTCCTGAGGTGTATCTGCATGCCTGCTTGACTTTTCTTTGTGCATGCCTGATGCATAAGGATGAAGGATGCAATTGCCTTGCTGTTGCCCTCTATCTATCACACCTTATGTCAGCTTCCCCTATTTGTTAGTAAATTTTTAGGGTGTCCTGATCTCACCGTCAAAACAGTGCTCAAGGGGCAACCTGTGTAGCACAAAAAAAGGGGCTGTCTTCTGTCTTACCCCTGCTTACCCACTGCTTTTATGAACCATGCTTGGTGAAGAGCAAAAGGCTTACTTGTAGGGTTGGCCAGAACCGTAAATATACACTGTATATGACCGTATCTTATTTCCTGTCCAAAATACCGTGTAGTATACACCGTACATAGATGTTTCTGGCCAACCCTACTCATGTGTATAGCTCGTGATATGCAGTAGCGCTCACTCGCACTTCCTGTCAACTCCAATTGTGAGTAGCAACCTGCCTTATGGTGGCAATTGTCTCGTCCCTCCTTTTCCTCTCCGCAGGGTAACTAGAGATTGGGCCAAAATAGTAGACAGCATGAAGAATCGCTCCTTTACCAACCATGGAGCCAACAGGCCGACCACCTCGCCCTTGCACAGCAATTTGAAAAGTGAAACTGGCGGCATCTCGCGAGGTTTTGCTGCGGATGCTGCAACATCGTCAGGTTCTTTGTCATCGTAGCTTGCTCAGTTTTTCATCGGGAAGAAAGAGGGAGAGAGAGAGAGAGGGTAGTGAAGAGGAAGAGACAGAGAGAAGAGAGAGAGAAAGAGAGAACATGCGCGTGAGTTTTTGGAATGGGCTGTATTTATAAGCAGAAACCGGTGAGCTATATATATGTACTATGTACTAGTACGAATCCCAAGCGTATGTCTTGTCTTTTTCACGTCTGGGTTTTAATGTCTGTGATTTTTGCTCTCCACTAATTTTGTCTCTATTTCATCATACATAGTACGTCGATTCTTGTTGACCTGTTCGCTGTCCTGCACCCTTCAGTGCTTAAATATTTCCCTACAAAGCTTACAGAGTTTACTGGTTTCATTTATAAGGTAAGGTTACATCACTATATATGCCTTAAAGGGCATCTCAGCGGAAGGTTGGAAAAGGCCTGAAACAACACCTGGCTAAACAAAAGAAACAGAAGCTAGAGGAAACTTGAAATTGATGTATGTAGAAGAGAAAAGTGTATAGAGAAAGAGAACGTTTTTTCTGAAGAAGCGCGAAGAGAAAGCATCAAGGAGAACGGAAAAAAGCTGTTGATATGTCTCAGGATGTGTGTGTATAAGAAGCCTCAGTCAGAAATAGGAAACAAGAGGCTGAGAGAGCCTCACAAAATCAGGCTTTCATTAATAAGCCGCCATCAGTCAAAACGTGCGATGCTAAGCTGATGTTTCGCTACAATTTTGGCACCTGGACCTTCCCGATCGAGCATTCATCATCAGATTTCAAACTTTGAGGTAAACAGATGAATAATCCATACCGGTCTCATAAGAAACGAGGCGGTACTTTTCGTGCACGCTTATTAAGAGCATCCGGTTTTAAGGAATATTTCCTGTGTTTTCCTGAATTTACTGCTGATACATTGTCATGGTACAATAGTTCCTACGGATCCGCTTATTATTGTATATATATAGTATGAATTGAAATGTTTATAATGATGTTTAGAACTCAAACAAAATGCTGATTCGTCTTGAATCGTCGTGAGGCAATGTCTCGAACCCAGGAGAGTGCACTCAAGGTAAGGTGTAACTCCTCACAAGTATTGGCCTCAAGGGGGAGCCTGTTATAAGGGTCATACATCAGCTGATCCTTTATTCTTTCTGTCCACACGCGCGCTGTCTAACGCAACATGAGGACATCGTGCTTCCCTGCGTGTATGCCCTGCATGTGCTGCATACTGTGATGGCAATGTGCCAATCGTACAGTTCAAAACCCATTGTCACACATGTCTCTGTCTGCCTGCACATTTCCCTTTCAGCTGGGAGACCTAATTTAAGGAATGCGCGCAAGAGGAAGCGGCTTCTGTTTGTGCACTCACATAAGCAACTGCACACAAATAGATTCCTCCCGCATCTGGGCTCATGACTTACACAATCCTCACAGGTCCGCTTGTTGAGCGAATGGAGCCTGAAGCTGGTGTGTGCATGGGTGTGCGTTTGTGTGCTGACAGAGAAATTTTATGGTTGATGCTGCTTGTTACTTTTGTACATCATGCCTAGTTCTGGTAATCAGGCCAGTGTCAGTCAGCCCCCAGGTATGTAAGCAGTGCCTTCCCTCCCTTGCCCCTCACGTACGTGACACACACATACATATATATACACACATACACACACGCACAAGCACAAGCACACACACACACCCACATGTACGCACACATATACACACCACGTTGTGCATACAGGATGGCTTGGACCTGGAAGACCTTCCTGCTGCCCTCTTGGCCAAAGGGTCCAAAGTAAAAGAACTTGTCCTGTCCAGGAATCGCATCTCGTCCGTGCCCCCAGAGATTTCTCAGCTCTGCTGCCTGCGCACACTCAAGCTGGACCTCAATGCCATCACGCACTTGCCAGCCGAAATTGGCTTACTGCCTGAGCTTCAAGTGAGAGACAGTGAGAGCCTGGTTATTGCGTAGTGATGTTAGTAGCAATCAAAGGAACGGTCGCTTGGATTGCGGGTGGCATTGACATGTGAGTGGCATTGACATGTGAGTGGCATTGATATCTACATCGTGTGCCTTTCTGCGCGCACACACACACACATATACACACACACACACACACAAATACACACCCCTTACAAATGCACTCACTCACACACACACACACACACACACAAACACACTCTTTCCCCCTCTGGCATGTAGGTACTGGACTTGGCTTCTAACAACCTGTCCTCACTGCCGATGGAGCTGGGGACATGCCACATGCTAAAGGTGAAAATGTGTGCTTTTTAGTGTCTGTCTGTGTGTCTGTGTGTGTGTGTGTTTGTGTGTGTGTGTGTGTGTGTGTGTGAGAGAGAGAGAGAGAGAGAGAGAGATGCGTGTGTATATAAAGAGCAGGCGTGCGTCTTGGCCCACGCGATGTTTGTGTCTTTTGCTACAACTCCCTAACCTTGCTGCCATAAACGAATGACACTCGCTGCACGCTGAGTTGGCAGACTGGGTTCATCGTCAGGACCCTAATCACACACACACACACACACCCTGTCCCCTTTGCCCCTCTCCCTCTGCAGTTCCTGAGCCTGCTTGACAACCCGTTGGAAGGGTGCACCCCCTCAGGCAAGGAATTCCACGAGCTCTACTTTGGCAAGACGGCAGCAACAGCAGCTGCAGAAGCAGCCGGGAACAAGAAGCCAAGTGTTCCTGGGGCATCTTTCTCGGGTGTCTCTAAGCCGACGAGTGGCTGTACGATACGTAACGGAACCAGGCAGCTGTTGGTTTGCATCAGGAACGAGATGGGGCATGACCTGAAGGAGCTGGTGCGTGCTTGCGCGCGCGTGTGTGTGTGTGTGTGTGTGTGTGTGTGCAAGTGTGTGTGTGCGTGTTGTGTGTAGGCTTGTGCGTTTGCAGCTGTGTGAAGGCAAGATGCTGCACAGGCAATCAACAAGCAAAGCAGGAATTTGCTGAAAGTAGAGGGCCATTTTCCTTCAAACAAAATAGACGAACTTTGGTACAAGCACCTTTGTTTGCGTGTGCATATGCCAGGCAAAGGACCTGGTTTCACACCCCAAGTTCACTTGTGTGTGCGTGCGCGGCTGCACGCAAATGCGAGATGGAGCATAGGCTCATAAAAACAAAGAGAAGGCTTGTTCTCTAAAGTGCCCCTAACCACTCGTCTGTGCATGCGCAGCTGCACAAACGAAAGGTGCAGCACAGGCGAGCGAGCCTGAAGGAGGATATGAGCAAAGCCGTGACTGGAGCCAACCTGCCCAGGATCCAGGGCTTGCTGCAAGAAGCTGAAGTGATGGGCATTGCTGAGGAGCCATGGGTGAGTTCAACTCATGTGTCTGTGTGCTGTGTGTTTGCTGTGTGGTGTTGGGTAGATGTAAGGATGAAGCATTTTTGAGAAGCCCCGGGTGACTACAAACGGAAAGGCCTGTGCGCTACATGTGTCCTGGTATAATGTTATATTATTATATTAATATACGGTGCACAATATACATAATGTAGTTACGGGTTAATGTGAATGTGTTAAGTACAACGTGAACGATTTAAGTCAAAGTGTGCAACGCATCATGCTTAGGGTTGGAGCAGAACCGTATTTATACACCTGCAAGCACAAGCGTTGCTTGCAATGTCCTGGAGAGATGCGCACACTTATTCTCTGTCTCGCACTCGTACTAAATTCTTAATACCATGCTGAAGTAGTCAAGCACGAGCGCAAGCACAAGCGTTGCTTGCAATGTCCTGGAGAGATGCGCACACTTATTCTCTGTCTCGCACTCGTACTAAATTTTTAATACCATGCTGAAGTAGTCAAGCACGAGCGCAAGCACAAATCTTGCTTGCAATGTCCCGGAGAGCTGCGCACACTTATTCTCTGTCTCGCACTCGTACTCAATTCTTAAGCCCATGCTGAGATAGTCAAGCATGAGCGCAAGCACAAGCGTTGCTTGCAATGTCCTGGAGAGATGTGCACACTTATTCTCTGTCTCGCACTCGATCTCAATTCTTAAGCCCATGCTGAGGCAGTCAAGCACGAGCGCACTGCTTGCAATGTGCTGGAGCTGAAGATGTGCGCACACTCGTTATCAATCTCACGCTCGTACTCGATGCTCAATCCCATGCTCAGGTTGTCAAGGGCAAGCACGCTGCCTGCAGGCTTTTATATCTGGAGATGTGCGCACACTCGTTCTCAATCTCACGCTCATACTCGATGCTCAATCCCATGCTCAGGTTGTCAAGGGCAAGCACGCTGCCTGCAGGCTTTTAGATCTGGAGATGTGCGCACACTCGTTCTCAATCTCACGCTCGTACTCGATGCTCAATCCCATGCTCAGGTTGTCAAGGGCAAGCACGCTGCCTGCAGGCTTTTATATCTGGAGATGTGCGCACACT
>Ga0307948_1000921_pt1 | contig 20217 bp, 24 predicted proteins | sample OrgLakmetagen280_FD_201824 | JGI IMG/M metagenome (GOLD analysis project Ga0307948, IMG submission 201824) | Saline water microbial communities from Organic Lake, Antarctica - #280 | ecosystem: Environmental > Aquatic > Non-marine Saline and Alkaline > Saline | place: Antarctica: Organic Lake...
AAATGTGACTTTTAAGGAGCAGGAACAAGTCCTTAAGTACAGGACGGACACGATACACACAGACAAGCACACCAAACGGTTTAGCCACACGACAGGGCCTGCCACATGCCCTTTGTCCGGAGGATCAGACAGTGCACTATACATACTTCTTAGGTGCAACAACCATACTCTGAAGAGAATGCATGTAAACCGACACCACCACGCTGTTAGCCTTGGTGGTGAAGAGATCAGCAAAGGCAAGCTGGGCTCAGCAATTGTTACAATGGATGCTTGTAACAGTGAAAAGTTATCTGACCTTAACATTGATGACATTGAAAGAAACATTCCCGACTGGGTTTTCCCAACACAACAAAACCTTCCAATTAGACATCAAAGCCGTCCAGATGGCGTGTTAATTATGCCCATTGAAGGAAGAGGCAGGCATTTGGATCCCAAACAGATCCCCCCAGAGGACAGAGACAAACATCATGTAGAATTCAAAATCTGCTCAGACATAAACCCGCAACAGACATTAGAAAAAGTGCACAACCAGCATCAACCCCTTATCCAGCGTCTACAAACAAGGAGCCTCCGAGGCATCTCTCGAAACAACAAAGTCACACTTCATGTTATACTCCTTGGAGTCGGGGGCACAATCTACAATCAGTACACCATAACTCTGGGCATCCCCACGCACAAAGTGCACTATCTAGCTACTAAACTACACTGCCATGCAATAAAAAGCTTGAACAAGATCACAAAAACAAGACACAAAATACACTTTAACAACAACAACAGTGATAATGGGGGATCTGGAAGGGGGGTTACTGGTAGAGCGGCTGGCTTGAACAGGGCTAGGCGCAGGCTGGATCGCATGGCTGACAACCCGCCGGATCCTCAATAGTCTCTGTTGTTTCTCTGTTTCGTCTTTCGGTGGGGCTCTGGCTAGTGCGAGCACTAGTTGAGAGCCTTTCCTTAATGCACGCTGGTGACCTCCAGTGCAGACTTTTACTTTTACTTTTACTGCCAGACCATCATAAAGGACGGCACTGCCAATGGAGCCACTAGCAATGCTTACCTAACATCATCCAATGTCCCCTTTAAGACCAAATGTATCATTATGAAATTCAGAACAGGCACCCTATATAATCAAAAACATGCGGTACTTGTTCAAACTCTCAACAAGTCAAACTTGCCCCCTCTGCCCACAAGTAGACAGTACCCTGCACATCCTTTCTGGGTGCCGACACACGCAAATAAGGAACATGATCACCGAAAGACACAACTTAGCATGCCGCATAATTTATAAGGCTATCAGCAAAGCAAGCTCCTTAGGATCATGCATTGTCTCCAAAGTTATAGGCAGCAACGAACGGATGACCATGCAAAATCTCCAGATTCCTGAAACAGCTGAAAGTAGAATTGTTCCCAAATGGCTCTCCCCACCCCGCTTCCCAGATAAAGACAGATTTACTTCCAGCCGCCCAGATTTTGTGCTGGTTACTCCCATCGCTGCAAAAACACAAAAACAACAAACTAATGTAGGGAGGTGGGTTCTTCGGAGTGGCAGGGGGTAATTGAGGGAGACTGGGAGCATCCCAGCAGCACCGCCAGCCACCAGTAGAGCCACCAACCCCAGACAGCACCGACCTAAAGACCTCAACAAAACTCGGCGTGACATCCACCTCGTCGAGATCAAGTATTGTGAGGACACCAGACCTCAGAACCAGCTGAACGCCGCAAAAGGACAGCACAAAGACCTCTGCAACATTCTCCAAGAAGCCTCCGTTACTCTCCACATCATCCTTGTGGGTGTGAGTGGCACCATCTACAACACTCACACTCTGAAGCCTTTCAAGGAACTGGGTCTTGATTCTCAAAGAGTAAAGAAGCTTGCCTCCAAGCTCCTGTGCACTCTGTGAACTTTGCTGCTAATCTTGTCCACACCAGACGTGCCCTTTCCAGTACTATTATCAATTATCAACTCTCATCAGGAGCCAGTTTCAGGCCAAGCCTGCAACCCTCCTGATCCCCATTGATTTTTCCTTTCCTTTTCGCGGTGGAGGAGCTTTACGGTACTCGTTACCAAAGTGGCTCCTTTTCCTTAATTTATGTGGGGAGTGGCTTTCACTGCCTGCATAGTTTTTTCTTTTTTTCTTTCTTTTAGCTAGGTTTGGCTGCAGGCTTTTTCCAAGCTTCAAATATAGTCTGTCCCTTGCAAGTACTTCTTGAAATGCATGCAGATCAACAGCTCCCCCACGAGTGTTGGAATTAATTAAGTAGGGTGCGAGGCGCCCTCATCATATTATTATAAAGGATTAAATTACTACATATAATATTTTGCGGACCCCGCATAATAGGATATTTTCAGGTGCATGGCTTGGCCTAGCTCATTCATTTTTTGGGCATAAAAGATTGGGTCATGCGTACTCAGCTCTTAAAAAGCTGCAAAATGACCCCCCCATGAATTTATTCTGAGTTAATCCATTTCCCCTCATATGCGGTGTATACGGAAATACAGCGTATAAACGGTCATATACGGCGTATTTACAGTATATGAAATTCCCATGTACGATTTGGGCCAACCCTACAAATATACGGTCATATACGGTGTATTTATATGGTTCTGGCCAACCCTACTCATAGCCATGGCAGCACCTAAATAGTCACACAAATCGTCTATGCCCCTTAATCTGTCAAAAACAAGTCTGGGACAGGATATAGCCTTCCGTCTGTATGTTTTTGTTAAAATCACAGGTCGTAGGCTGCACAACTCATTCCTTAACTTTCAGACTCTTACTGCATTAAGGTGTTTAAACTTTTTGTAAAGATGGGCAGCAAGTCTATAGCAAGCAGCATACAAGGAGGAGCAAGTCGTTAAAGTTGACAATCAAGACGGCATTTATACAGATTCCCATGTACGGTTTGGGCTAACCCTTGGTATTGGTGTGGGTGTGCGGGTGGATGATTGGTATTGGTGTTTGTGTGTGAGTATGTGTGTGTGTGTGTGGGTGGGTGGGTGGGGGGGGGGGGATGAGTTTGTATGTGGGTGTAGGTGTGGGAAGAAGTATGTGGGTCTCTTCCTCACTTGGAAACATTCAAATAATCAAATAATCAATACTTGCAGGGGTTTTTTCCAATCAATTCCTTGGGTACAAAAACCCCAGAGTGCACAGTCTGGGTTAAATTCTTCAATTCCTGAATATAGAATATATTAATAATATTATATATCATATGATATGGGGGCTTTTTTTGGTATGCCTCGCACCAGCTGTTCGCACCCTATAATTAAGTGTGAAGGCTGCAAAACCATCAGCTTCCAGCAGGCCTAAGCTCAGCCAGGCTCCTAATTGTATGTCACCTCATCCACGTCACGCTTTTCAGTTTACTATACTTACGTAAAAGTGCCATCAATGGCAACTGCAAAGGAATTTGGAAGTTGCATAAGCCATGATAAATAGCAATTTAAATCCCTCAGGAAATTTATTACATAGGGGGGCATCAAACAAGGAACCAACAAAGCTTCAAACTAAAGCTGACATTACAAGCTACGTTGAGCTCATGTTGCTGTATGGTCTTGCTTGGTCATGGTGCGCGCGCGCACTGGGCATTTAAAAGCGGGGGCATGAATCAATCACCATTTTCGAGCTGGTTTACACACCCCCTCCCGAATTGCCAGGAAAGACCATGACGCTCATCATACAGAGGCTTCGAATTTAGTAATAAATGTGTAAAAACGGAGCAATTAATTTATGTTAGACCCTACTGCGGCAAGGTTTGCAATTTCACTGTTATAAAAAATACTTTGATGAGGATAGGCTTAAAACCTGCGACCCAACTGAGTGGCAGAGGGAGAAGGGACATTACTTGTAGTGTGAGATCTCAGGATGGCTCTGCCCAGCAGAAAAGGGAGGCAAAAGACCCCAAAAAGGTGAACACAAACGCACACGCACGCAAGCACGCACGCACGCACGCACATGCACACACAGACACACACACACACACACACACACACTCACACACACACACACACACACACACACACACACACACACACACGCACAAACACAAACACTCACGAATACACACACACATGCACGCACGCACGCACGCACGCACGCACATACACACACACCACACACACACACACACACACACATACACACTCATACACACACACAAGCGCGCACACACATACATACTCACACACACACACACCTACACACACACTCACACACACACACACTCACACACGCACAAACACTCACGAACACACTCACACACACGCACAAACACTCACAAACATAAGCACACCTACACACACCTACACACACCTGCACACACACACACACACACACACACACGCGCACACACACATACACACACACGCATGCACGCGCACGCACGCACACACACACACACACACACACACACACACACACATGTGCATACCCACAATCAATATAATTCTTTGCCGAATCATTTAAATGTTTTAAGTCATGACTTTGATATTAATTCAAAACTTAATTATACTTGGATCTGCTTTGGTCTGCGTTCTAGTTCTCAAGCATGGACCAAGCAAGGAACCACCTTGAATTGTCAGAGCCCACCAGGCCACCCGGGCTGATCTTTAAAGCACTTCAATTTGTACGGGACACAAGCATTGGAGGCAACAAACAAGAGCAAGTATGTGTGTGTTGCTGGGTGTATGTATGTGTATGCGTGTGTGTGAGATGTGTGTGTCTGTGTTTGTGTCCTTACGTGTATGTGTGTGTTCTTGTGCGTTTGCGTGTGTTGTGTGTGTCCCCCTGGGTCAGAGGTCGTACACAGTGAGTCAGCATTACAGTTCACAACAGGCACAAGGCGCATTGAAGGCAACAAACAAGAGCAAGGAGCAAGCTCTTCAGCAGCTCTTCAGACGATCAAGTAGTGCAGAGACTGTCGAATGAACGCTTTAACGCTTACCTTACCTCCCATGTCCTTCAATTTTCTTCATGCTTCTCACGGCTTCCATGTTTAACTGGGAACATTTTCCATATGTACAGCCGTGGTGGAGTCTGGGAGCCTTTTTCCAAAATTGGACGAGGCCGTCCCGCTGGCAGTTGAGCTCAACTACAAGGTAGGCCTGCCTCTCTCCGTCTTGTATGTTTAGGATCTGCTGTAGGTTCCCAAATTTAACGAAGCGCTTAAGATTGACCAGGTATCCAGCTACCCTTCCTTCTGCCTGCTCTATGTATAGCCAAGCACAAACAGCAATGCGTTTAAAAAGACGATTCAAACACATGGTTCTCATTAGAGGAATGGCTCTGTTTGTGCGTGCAGAATGGACACCATGCCTGAAGGTAATGGCATTGCCAATCTACCAGTTTGTGTGCTCCACCAAGTACTAGCACGCGAAAAGAATGGAGCTTAATCTTCAAGAAAAATCTGTGACTACGCAGTGCATCTCTTTTGTAGGCTTGCAGCAGGAACTTGATGGCAAAACCGAGCACTTGGAGCAGCTGTCCAACCTCTTGCTTTTAGACAGTGACCAAACCAGCATACGTCGCTTTGTGTGTGCTTTCCCCCATGTGAGTAAAACAACTACGTACGCTGCAGAGAGGCCACTCCTTACTCATTCGCATGACGTTACCTAGGACAAGTATAGTAAAGAATGCACACTCTTTGTAATTATAAATACACGCCTTAGTCATGACACCCCATTTCCATTCGCCAGGTACTGCAAATGGATGTTGCGGAGGTTGCTGTGCGGCTTGTTGTCTTGAAGGACGTGCTTCCAAACTGTGACGCTTGCTATTTGATTGAGAGGTACCCCAGGTAATTGTAGTGTTGGCCTGATAATTAAGATAAAATTTGCCCTGCAGATGTAAGACAACGCTATACTACTACAGTACTGATCGAGCGACCCGTTTTTGCCTTCCATATGCCGGACCTTAGAACGGTGTCCTGCATTACGACATAAAGCTGATTGCGTGCACAGCCGTGCAAAGGGACCCTCAGATCTGCGGCAAATTGCATAAGCCAGTAAAATGTGCAAAATGAAAAGAGACGATGGTGATGTGGTAAATGGAGTACGAACACAATCATTGACAAGCATCACTCTGTTTTTGGTCATTACAATGGGTGTACTTGGTTTTGGACAGCCCCCCAAAACGAGGCAAGTGCACGTGTCACTCGTTTGCACCTCCTTCCGGCATGCAGACTATTTTTAAGCGGAGATGCTAGTGTTATGCGAGAGCGGGTCTCGGGGTCATATCGGAAGCTTTGCCACTCGTTAAAAGGGGCGTCCTGCTCTCGAATCATTGAGGACGACCCGGAGCTCTTATTCATGGACAAGCTAGATCACGGTGAGCCCTTGTTTGCTGGCCTTAATTTCTGCTGCTGGGTTAACTGTGCAGGGCGGATGATTGCAAGTACGGATTTTTTTGCTTACACGTCCGTGGTCATTTGAAAAAGGAGCAGGCAGTCAGCCACAGTTATGCTCCTCCTAACGATGGTTGAGGAGCCTTGACAAATTATCAAAAGGGGAAAGGAGGGCACAGACAAGCAAACCTCTTTGTACCACCAACATTCCGGCTACTGTATGTGACCTACTAAACTGTTTGTTAGCCTTATTGATTTCACTCATTTTTCCGCTCATGAGTTTGCAACAATCTGTGCATGCTTTTGCTATGCAGGCCTTGGTCAGCTGAAAGCTTTATGGCCGACAGCAGATGAGCAATGCTTTGCAAACAGCGAACCACACGAACTGGCCTGTGCTGTTAGAGCTTTATGCAATTCACGTGCATAACTGCAGCCAACCTATCAGGGCTGTATGCAACGTATGCAACGTATGCAATGTATGCAACGTATGCATTCACATGCATGGCTGCTGCAGCCATTGCTCTTTGACACGTTTTGCGCAAAGACGAGCCTGCTTAATTCAGAATTGAAGTATTTTTACCTTGTATTTTACTCTTATTTTCTTATTTTAATGTACATCATGATTATCATCACAAACGTGTATAATAGTTTTCATTTTGCTTCAGACAAGCGCACATAGTCCCTCCTCCCCCTCTTCCACGCTTCAAGGAGGATGCTTATGCTTCGTGTTTGTGTTTGATTTTCTCTTGGTTTGAAAGTTTCATTCAACATTGAAAGCACTCCTGAACTAGATTGAGCAAGGTATTCCTGGAGGGCTTGATCCAAGATTCTGACATGTACTCTTCATTTAAAAAAAAAACGTGTTGAATCATATGCCTCCTCTTACCAGTCCAAAAAAGGCATAACAGAGGGACAATGTGCAGATCGGGAACCCTAATGCACGGAAGGGGACCTTCAGTCAGGTTCAATTTCAGAAAGAGAGGGGAAATTCTAGTGTTCTGCTGAGATAGGAAATTAGTTGTTGACCTGTTGCAGCAAACAGGAGCGAGCTGTTGAGAAGTCCTCAAATTAAGGTGTAAACAAAAGGAGAAAGATATATTCAGCTCACTTACCCGGTGATCCTGACAGAATAAAAGAGCGTGCACCTCGTTTTGGAACTGTGCATGCATCTTCACCAGGGGACTGGTCACATACGCGAGAACCACCTTCAAGCCACGCTGCTGCCTCAACTTTCAAAGTATGCGCACGCAGGCGGAGTCTACTGACATTGCGCATAATATGTTTGGACAGATTAAGATGAAGATACCATGGTACAATAGTCGGCATACGCTTATTACTAGACGGAAAAAGGGATGGCAAACCAAGAATGATACGTGGCCAGTTTATTGTTGTGCATGTTCCACTTCCACAGTGATCACAATGATTAAGGTAAAGGAGCCACTTTGCGTGTGGTGCAGAATGCAAAACAGCATCATATCCTATCCACAACTACCGAAAATGTTTGCATTTGTGTTCTTTCTTGCTCTTGTGATCGCCCATCCACTTCTTCAAAGCAAAGTCCCATGCCGGTATTTTCGGTAATGAACATGCCGACGTCCTTGCTAAAAAGTCAGCCACCACCTACTCCGACATCGCTGACACCTCCATCAGAATAGCAGGCCCTGAGGGAAATCCCTTCTACAACATCCACTGGCTTGCAAAAGAAGACATAGAAAACAAAACACAAACCCATAATCATACGCATACAACAAACATGGCCCATTCTCCTCCCCCAAAGCTTTGGTACCTACCAAACCACCGTGACGCCCTTCAAGCACATATGTACTTTCTCCATAAACTGGGAAATGCCAAAACTGAAGCGAACTACCATGTGTACTACCAGACCCTCATCAAGGACGGCACTGCCAATGGAGCTACTAGCAATGCTTACCTGACATCATCCGATGTCCCCTTAAGACCAAATGTATCAATATGAATTACAGAACAGGCACCCTGTATAATCAAAAACATACGATGTTGTTCAAACTCTCAACAAGTCAAACTTGCCCCCTCTGCCCATAAGTAGACAGTACCCTGCACATCCTTTCTGGGTGCCAACACACGCAAATAAGGAACATGATCACCGAAAGACACAACTTAGCATGCCGCGTGATCTTTAAGGCTATCAGCAAAACAAGCTCCTTAGGATCACGCAATGTCTCCAAAGATATAGGCAGCAACGAACGGATGACCATGCAAAATCTCCAGATTCCTGAAACAGCTGAAAGTAGAATTGTTTCCAAATGGCTCTCCCCACCCCGCTTCCCAGATAAAGACAGATTTACCTCCAGCCGCCCAGAACTTTGTGCTGTTTACTCCCACCGCTGCCAAATCACAAAAACAACAAACTAATGTAGGGAGGTGGGTTCTTCGGAGTGGCATGGGGCAATTGAGAGAGACTGGGAGCACCTCAGCAGCACCGCCAGCCACCAGTAGAGCCACCAACCCCAGACAGCATCGACCTAAAGACCTCAGCAAACCTCGGCGTGACATCCACCTCGTCGAGATCAAGTATTGTGAAGACACCAGACCTCAGAACCAGCTGAACGTTGCAAAGGAACAGCACAAAAATCTCTGCAACATTCTCCAAGGAGCCTCCGTCACTCTCCACATCATCCTTTTGGGTGTAGGTGGCACCATCTACAACACTCACACTCTGAAGCCTTTCAAAAAAACTGGGTCTTGATTCTCAAAGAGTAAAGAAGCTTGCCTCCAAGCTCCATGTGCACTCTGTGAACTTGGCTGCTAAACTTGTCCATACTAGACATGCCCTTTCCAGTACTGTTATCAACTCTCATCAGGAGTCGGTTTCAGGCCAAGCCTGCAACCCTCTTGATCCCCATAGATTTTCCCTTTCCTTTTTGCGGTGGAGAAGCTTTACGGTACTCGGTACCAAAGTGGCTCTTTTCCTTAATTAATGTGGGGGGTGGTTTTCACTGCCTGCGTAGGTTTTCTATTTCTTTTTTCTTTTTTGCTCTTGTGACTGATGATCAATGTCACGCCAAAATAGCTGGGATGTTCAAAGCCGTAACGAGGCCTAGAATGGTGGCTCGATTTTTTTTGGTGTGGGATCAGTCACATTCCATGTGTCGCTCCTCTGTTGCACAATCATACCGACAATCACCTGGGGGGGTCATCATGTCACACAAAGAAGGTATAGCAGACCTGTAGGTGGCCTCGTGCCAAAAAAGAACCACACTTTTACAACAGGCACATGGCGCATTATTCCTCCTCGCTTCGTGCCGGAATCTTCTACTTTTATTGTGTGCTTGTGTGCGTCAGAAGAAATGCGTTCACCTACTTCTGGATCACTTATTGAGAGATCAGTTACTGTCTGATCACATGGTATAGTAGGTAACGAGCAAAGAGTATGCATGGATACCGAAGGTGATACGTTTACAGGTTCTCTATGGTGTTGGTGTACCGAAAAAGACGAGTTATCACGACATGCAGCATATATGATTTTCTACTTGCTGCTCCCCCTGCATGAATTCTCCCCCTCTGACTCCTCAGTAATCTCATCCCTATTGTTGCATGTTTGAGCTTCCTACTGTGGGAAATTAAAGAAGTTCAGCTTGAACATGAAATGCAAATTCAGTTTGCTTTGCTAAACAGTGACTTCAGGAACATCAATTTGTGTGATTTACATTTGCAAAAAACATGGCTCCCAGCAGTAGCCAGAGTGAGCTCAATGCCAGGTCTCTGAAAGTGCTTGGGATCGTGCCTGACAAGCACGCCCTGCACAGTGAGGTCCTGCAAGGCCTACACAGCCAGTTCCACTCCCAGCCCGCCCAAAGCACCCACTCTCTGGATGCCACCACCAGCAGGGCACCAGGCAGCCTAGGGCCCCTGCCCCTGACCTGCCCCTCAAGCCTGTCCAGGACTCAGTTCCTGGTGGCCAGCCACGCAGCCACGCTCCCGTGCTTCCCCTCCACATGCGCAGCGGATGGGGGCCTGGTGCTGGACCGGGTGCTGGTGCAGGGCGGGAGCGGGGAGAGCGTGTGGGGGGCACTGACCGGGCGCGCCAAGGTGCAGCGCCTGATGGCCAAGCGTCGCGAGCACGGCTGGAAGGCCGCCGTCGGGGACCCAGAAAACTACACGCTGGGCGCAAACGCGCGGCTGCGGGCGCGCCCGGGCACCAGCCTGAAACTCAGTGCTGAACTTCAGCCCCGCAACAGGAGGCAGCGGCAATCAGCCCAATCACAAGCATCAGGAGGCATCCAGGGCATGCTGAGGGACAGCACCGTGCGTGCGAGCTCCCAGTTGCAGCACAGGCTGCGAAGTGCGGAGCTGCGTGCAGGGGTGGCCTGCAATCAAAGGCTGCAAGACAGCCAAGGCTACAGCACGGTGCCCCTCACCTCCTCCATCGACCTGTGCACCCCACAGCAGCAGACCACACCCCTGCATTTCAGGGCAGGCGTGTATCATGTGAGTATGATTGCGTACCTCAACGTGCACATGCGCGCGAGCCTCGAGCATGCGCGCACGCACACACATACACACACACACACATACACACAACCACACACACACACACACACACAGAGACAGACACACACGCGCATGTGAAGCACACTCACAATCTTGGATGCAGACGCACATGCAGACGCAAACACACACACACACTTATACACATATACACACACACTTTTTAAGCTGATGCCGTCGACCACCAGCTGACCACCACCAGTTGTCCCTCTTTCAGGTGATCTCTGCATCAACATCACCATCGCTCTTTTATACAGGCTACTGCATCCTTGAACCCAGCAACTGCTTCTGATGGCAAAGACGACAATTCTCAGCAAGGCCTGAGGACCCGAGTCCACATGCAAGGCGGCCTAGCCCTGCAGGGTGAGTGTGTGAGGAGCGCAACAAGTCCCCCTTCGTCACCATTGCGTTACTTTTTAGCCCTTTTGAGTTGCTGTTGAGTCTGCCTGATGCATCTTTGTAGCACCCTTGGCCTTGTATGTGAAGTTTCCTTGCATCACCTGCCCTACCTAGTGCAGCATGAATGCAAATGCTCCTTCCTTGTGCATTCTCACATGTGTCATGGTTTATTTGCAGGTCCTTGCGCATTACCAACACATTTGCGACATGCTCTCTCTCTCTCTCTCTCTCTCTCTCTCTCTCTCTCTCTCTCTCACACACACACACACACACACACACACACATACACACACACACATACACACACACACACACACAAAAAAACACACAAACAAACACACGCACACAAACACGCACGCACACTCGCACACACACGCACCCCACTCCCACTTTCTTACTCACAGGTGAGCGCAGTATTTGGGTGGGCAACGCTGCTGCCCGCAGGGTGAAGCTGTACAAGCAGCAGCAGCAACGAAGCAGCAGCAGCAGCACTGGCAGCCCTGCACCCCCTCCCTCCCCCTACCTCTCTTACACCTCCCCCATTCACGCCCGCCCACAACCACCATCGGTCACGCCAGCAGACACACTTCAAGTTGACCACAGCAGCTCCTCACGCCCCCACCAGTCTCCTGGGACCAAGTATAGTGGCCTGCACCAGCAGGAGCAGCAACAGCAGCAGCCCTTGGGGGGGATCGGGGGGAGAGACACCCGGCCTCGCAGCAAAACGCTGGGCCCTCACAACCCCATTCGCCAGTACCTGCAGCGCCTGCTGCCACAGGGTCACCATGCAGGCTCAGGTGTGTGTTTGTGTGTGCGCGTTTTACATACACCTGCAGACACACGCACGCACGTACACATAAGCACACATTGATGTGGATGCTGACACATGCACACACACTTGCTTTCACACACATACACACACACACACATACAAACGCAAACAGGGGCCAGTGATGATGATGAGGGGGACGAGGGAGGTTTTGGACGACAGCGGGGCTCGTTGGAGGGCTGGGAATCAAGCAGAGGGAAGAGAGCCTGGGCGACTCCTGATGCTGACCAGGTGGGTAGCCCTCAGGATCATTGGATAGCATTTACACGTCCTTATGTGTGACATAAGATTTGTAGCGAGAGTAAAGGCATGATGAAGTAAGTAGCTGTGGCCATGAGGTGATTTCTCAGGGGCGTAGGATTGCTTTTTGGTAAGGAGGGTTGAGGCGCGATTTCACTTTTTGACTACTTGAGCTTGCTGGTCTGGTAAACAGAGGTTGTGGTGTTTTGTCTTGCCAGGAGTCTCTTTCTCTCAGGTGCTGGATTTGAGGGCTAAGGTTGGGGCCGAAGATGAAAAGTTGAAGGCAGCGTATAATGTCGGCCAAGGTTGTATGCCAGCTTCAGCAGCCTTTGCTGGCCTATGTCTACACACACGCTCACAGTTGTACACACACACTCTCACGTACACACGCATACGCTTACACGTCACACACACAACACACACATGTGCATCATATACGCACCCAAATCACACATCACACACACGTGCGCACACCAGTGTTTTTTAGTGCGATATACAATACCGATCGATATGAAAACGTGGGTTTCCGAATATACAATCGATCGATCGATATGAAATCAAGTTTTTGGGGGTGTCGATGAGCCCTTGTGTAAAACGGTTCTGTGGCCCTTAGGGGGCCGTCGAAGGCCCTCACACACCACAAATTCCAAATATGTTCCGAATTGTTCCAAACATTTAATAATGATCATGTTGAAATGAGTGAAAACGCCCAGAGGTGGTCATCTGAGGCCCCAAACATGGGTATTTTCGAAATGTGAATTGAGAATGTGCGCCGCAACTGGCAGTTTCTAAACTTGGTACCCAGAGTAGCCCTTGCTCTGAACCCTTGCTCTGAATTTGTGGCTACACCTGAGCTTGAAAACTGCCAGTTGCGACGCACATGCCTAATTGCCCACGGCGTGAACCCTATTTTTCACCACCATTCTGTCATATCTCACCACCCACTGACCTGATTTGTGTCATGTTTATATAAATCTACATTTCAATAAAAATATCATTGCAACAAAAATGGGGCAAAACGGAGCAGTACTTGGCCAGATACCCCATTTTGGCCCATTTCCCTTGGAGAAAATCAGCAAAAGGGGCGCCAAAAAGGTGGAAAACCAACCTTCACCAAATTTACTTTTCAAACCCCAGGATAATTTGGTATCATAAAGGAAGTCCTCCTGTCTTGTTTTGGGATAAAAAGAGGCCCTGGTTGGGGCGTGGTGGCCTGTAATGTGGAAACTCAGTGCCAAAATTTGCTGTATTTCTGTCCAGACCACTGGGGTGGGCCTTTTGGCCCCAAACTTCATGAACCATCTAGTTATATCATTCTGCAAACATGATTTGCATAAAAAAGTCAGATTTCAGGACATTTGCTCAGTTGACCCCGTGGAAAACCCCCCACCAAAAAAGGCCATAATTATTAGGGGGAAAAGTGATGGGAAGTACTTAAGGGCCCATGGGCCCACAAACAAGTTCCAAGCTAGCAGAGCTGGTGATGGTAATGGTTCCAGGGTCAGTTGAGGATGAGCGCATGTTTAGCACCTCCAAGTACATCCGTAACCCACAGCGCAACAGGCTACAAGCACAGCACTTGACGAGCTGCGCACGGGGGTTTAAGAGCTCAGCATTCAGCGTGGAGTCCTTCCCATACCCAGAGGCCATTTTGGAGTGGCTCAGTGCTAAGAAGCGCCGTGCAATTGTTTAGACAAAGGACTCAGTCAGAAGAACAGTATTGGAGACAGATTTCCCCTTACAATTCCAGAACAACCTTATTGAGTTGATGCAAAATTTTTACTTCACTTATATACACCATTCACCATACGGGCTGGGGCAGCAAAGTAAAATCGATGTGAGAATTTACTTTCTCAATTCCCCAGATTTGGGGGTGATATGAGATCAAGGTTTTTCAAAATCCTTAAAAAAACACTGGCGCACACCTCACACACGCACACACGTACACACACAAAACACGTAACGCACTGCAAACACACATACGCATACTTAGGACTCCAGGTTGACTTGGTGGTGATGCGCAGGTGCAAGAGTCTGTCATTGATGCCACGCAGTCCACCAGCCGGCTGCGCGAAGATGTGCAGAGCCTAACGGATTGGGTGTTATCAGGGGCCTTTCGTGAGCAGCTGCAGCAGAGCGTGGGGCCTCAGACGGGTAGGGATTGTTGGGGAGGGGCCGTGCATGAGTGTGTATATGATTGTGTGAGAGAGTGTGTGTTTGTGTTTGTGTGTATGTGTGTGTGCGCAAAAATTATTGGAAGAGGCACTCATATAATTGCCGCCTCATATAATGCTTGATGGCAATTCAATTTTCAAAAATGCTGGGCTTTTGCTTTACATTACATTACAGTACATATGCAAGTGTGCTCCAGCACGTGTTGAAACACACACGCATGCACACGTATAAACACACGCGCACACTCAAAAGCAAACAACACGTGTATCTACAAGGTGCACACTTGCGCGAGCACACAAGCATCCATACCTAAGACCCACAGACATATAGGCACACATACCCCACACACATTAATGCAGGCACATATGCTTATCTTCATGCATCCTTGTGTGCACAAGCATCTCAAGACACACAACTGCACACAAAGAAATGCACATTCTTTTTTGCACACGCGCACACACACACATTTGTACACACAGGTAAAGCCTCGCAAGGCGCACGCTCCAGCCCCCCCACATCTGCTACCAGCGCAAACAAGCCTCCCTACAGCAGCCTCGTTGGGGCCCCCCATTTTAAGATTGCAGGTATGTGTGTATGTATGTTTAATTGAACGTCATATGTGCATGTGTGTGTGCATGCTCACAGGCACGCACACACGCGCACACACAACAGGTGTTCTGTGTTTAAAAGTAACCTTGGATTCTGAACACACATACGTGCTCTGTCAGGTAGATGCACCCTTCAATTTGTTTGCTGTGTTCAAATTTGTTTGCTGTGCAACAGACAACCAAAGGGACTGAGCCTAAATCTAATATTTGTGCGCGCGGCCTTCGTGTGTTACGTTACCTACAGCCCACCCTACCAGCCACATGGAAGAAAAGTGTGCACGCGACAGATCTGACCGTAAGTTTTGCAAATTCCTGCAGGACTCGTCGGCACCACCTTGCGCGCCCCCTTGTGCGACACACACGCGAGCAGCAGTGGCAGTGAGGGTGGTGTGGGCATGCACTCCTCGTTTGTGCAGCAGCCGCCGCAACTGCCGCAGCAGCAGCATCCGTCCTTGGATAGCCTGAGGAGCAGCTTGTCACTGGCAAAGCAGGTGAGGGTGGTGCGCTTGTGAGTTTGTGTAGGGGTGGGGGCGTGGGTTTGAGTGTGAGTGTGAGTGTGGGGGTGGGGGTGGGGGTGGTTGTAGGTGTGGAGTTGGGCGTGGGCGTGGGTGTGAGTGTGAGTGCGAGTGGGCGTGAATTTGGGTGCGACTGTAGGTGTGGAGGTGAGTGCGAGTGTGAGTGTGAGTGTGGGTGTGGGTGCGGCTGTAGGTGTGGTTGGGTGGGCGTGATTGTGAGTGTGAGTGTGCGTGGGCGTGGGTGTGGTTGCGCCTGCAGGTGTGGGGGTGAGTGTGAGTGTGAATGTGAATGTGGGTGCGGTTGTAGGTGTGTGTGTGTGTGTGAGTGTGGTTGTGGGGGTGTGTGAGTGAGTGCTGGCAGAGCAGGTAGGGGTTATGTTAGAAATGCCTTGGTTCGATGTATCCTCGTCACTGTGTAAAAGGTGTGGCAAACACAGCATCTGTCTTTCAGCATATGAGCGTGAGCGAGAAAGGCTGGAAGCCTCCATATCAAATTCGTCGCTGGCTGGAAGGTGACAATACAGTTAAGAGGACAAGGTAATTCTTCGCTGGCAGTAAGGAGACGTGGGCTTAAGCATCTGTACCCAATTGCCACATGGAAAGGGGATAAATGGTAAGGAGCTGTCAAACAGTTGTGATCAGACAGGCTGCTGCGCTGCCAAACCGCACATGAGCTGCATTCTTCCAAGCCCTTGCAAAGCCAGTGCAAACACACATACACACGCACACACACATGCTCACACACACAGTGCCTGTGTGTGCGTGCGCTTAAAAGCGCCTGGTAGGCCCACACTCAAAAGGCCTCTCAGGTTTTGCAACAGCGCTAGATGAATTTGCAAAGGGCGCAACAAGTGTGCGCCCTGGCCAGGCCTGAAGCATGTGTGCTCTCCTATGCCTTTTTGCTTGGCCCAGCCGTACATGCATACTTAGCAACCTGAACACACCACACGTTAGAGCGCATACACCTGTGCATGTGTCCACACTAAGATGGAATGTGTCTACGCAAAGCATGCACGTGTCATTGTTTTGACTTGTTCTCATCGTGCTGCCTGGTTGTCGTTGCGCATGAGAGTCACATGAGCATGCATGCCGTGCATGCCAAAACGCACACGTCAAACTTATGCGTACGACACCTGTCCTCGATTTAGGTGTCGGCAGCTGGCATCTTACGCGTGCGAGCATGCAGGAAGTTGTCACATCTGTACTTGCAATGTTTCTCACACATAAGATCTCACACACAATCATTCTTAACACGCAACATGCACGTGCAAGCATGCAGGAGGTTGCCACACCTGCAAGCAATGTTTTGCACACTTGTATGCACAGGCGCTCTCTCACTTGTACGCCCATATTTGTACTCGTGCAATGACACAAACACACGCATGCTTGCCCCCCCTTTGCTGCAGCAGTGCACGAAACGACAGTATCGGTACGCTTAAGCGTGCAGACCTGCGCAAACACATTGCATACACACACACACTTGCACCCCCCATGGCACACACACATATACACAAACCCACACACACGTTCACACACACAGGAAGTGGCAGTGCGCCCCTTTGTCACTGCCGGCGCTTCCCTGCAGCTGGGCTGGTTCCAGCGCCCAGCCTTTGACTACACACGTGTCCTTGCCAAGCTCGATCTGGGTGTTCCTGGCGCTCCACAACATGCAGGTAGGCCGTGGTGTACGCGTCTGTGTGTGTGCGTGCATGTGAGTATGGGTGTGTGCGCATGTGTGCGTGCGCAAGCTGCTAACTTTCACTGTAGCTTATACCCACTTGGGAGCTCTTGGTTGTTTGTGGCTCTCCTCTGTGGTGTGTTTCATGGTCAGGGCCTCCCTGTTTTGCCGTAAATTGACTGCTTTTCGTGCCTTCCAGACATAAATGCATAACCTACACCACAAAATGCGTGCGGCGGATTGGAGATGCCACGTGTCTCTGTTCTTCTCTTCTACACACATACACACATGCAAGCACACTCAAACATGCACGCACACACACACACACACACACAACACACGCGCACACTCGCATACACACGCACACACACATTGGTCACAGGTTCATCCAGGGTGCACCACCCCGCCTTTGGCTTTTCTGAAGAGGGCCGTGGAGCGTGGCATGCCCTGACCCTGTCCCTGAGGCAGCAGATCATGGGGCCCCTACGCTTCTGTGCAGACATGAGGTGTGTGTGAGTAAGCATGTGTGTGTGTGTGTTTGTGCTGGTGTGTGTGTGTGTGTGTGATGCGTGTGTGTCTAAGCGTTTCCTTGCGTTGTGTGGAGAAACCTGTGCGTGCTGGGTTGCTGTAAGTTTATGTTACCCAACTCCATAAAGTGAGTACAAGCCATGTTCTCAGCATCAGCGTCACATGCTTACATGTGCTGGCTAGGATTGCACTCTGAAACCATCACCCAAACAAGTGGCACACCTGTCTGTTTGGTACATCATAAACACACCCCTTATTGCTCGCTTGTAAAGTATGCTTGACGTCTGTTTCCAGCCCTCTCTCCACTAAGACGTACGACGAGCAGAAACAGGATGTGCAAAAACTGTGCAGAAACACAAATCAAAGCGATGTAGATATATGCTTGATGCAATGTGAATCTACACCCAACAATGTATGGCATGCAACTCCGCTGCGCTGGCATTGCGGTACGGCTACAACACACAGGCCGATCCAGTCCACCTCTTACACACATATAGGTTCTCCCTCAAGTAATTCTTGCTACAACACACAGGCCTGTTGATCCACCTCTTACACACACATAGGTTCTCCCTCAAGTAATTTTTTATGCAGCGCCATGAAGCACGCTCAAACCACTGTACACAACTTACACACACACTCACACATACACACAAACTCACTCACACATACAGGTACTCCCTCGATTCGCCGCACCCTTGGAAAGGCACCCCTGTCCCCCCTCCCCTCCCCCCTTCTCCCTCTGGCCCTCTGCCTCATCCGGGACAGGAATTCACGCAAGCCAAAGGCAGGAGAGGCAGCCGCGCAGCAGAGGGAGCGCACAACCTGGCACGGCATGTGGGAGGCATGAGGCCCTCCTTGCTAGAGGTAGGTGTGTGCGTGCGTGCGTGCGTGCATGCGTGCGTGCGTGTGTGTGCCTGTCCGTGTGTGTAGAAGTGCAAGTTATTTATGCGCAAAATGTTGCATTGCACAGCTGCTTGTAGCGCCTCTGTATGCGTCCTGTCCCGGGTCTCAGTGTCTCTGTCCTCAGGAGTGTCTGGCTGGAGGAAGTGCTCGGTCCTTGTGAAGTTTCTGCCTTCTCACGATGCAAAACTTCATTGTTGACGACCCTTTTCATTGCGGTGGAGGAGCTTTACGATATCCTGTTTGGCCTGTTTTACAATATTGAAGATTTGCAACCCTTGCATTGTCTTTTTGCTGGACCTGCGGGAAAAGCATACAACCTTAGAGGCTCCTGTTATTTGAAAGAACCCCCGTATATGGCGACTGTGACTGACCTGCACTGCAGCTGTCGTGCACCTCGCCTGTTTTGCGATTGTTTCTTGCACACACTGATAAATTTGACGTCTGCTTGGATGTTTTGCTTGCAGTCAACGTATGGGCTGGACCTTGTGCTGCCCGGCACCTCTGGGTTCAGTCGCTTGGTGGCGTGGTATGCTCCAGGGCGCAAGGAAGGCATGCTTGAGCTACGCCTGTTTTGAGCCTTGATCAATCTCGCTGTCACGTTGTTTCCATAATCACTCAGACGTGATGATTATACTTCTTGTTCTCGTCAGACATCAAGGGCTCAGGTTGCCCTGCTAGGCTCTGTGTGGCCAGAGTGCTTGCGACTTTTACACTTCCTACTTTTTTAATGTGTGCTTTTAGATCGGCTCAGTAATCACAAGTTATGCTCAAGTTGTATTGCAGGCATTGTTAAGAAACTCGACATATTGGCACACTTTTCTCTACTAAATGAGAGCCTTCACACCAGCTGGTTCAAGTTAACCAAGCACCAAGCTAGCGGGGATTGCTGCTGCTTTGGTAAATGTGCACACCTATATCGCAACAGACAGCGCTGGGCACTTTGGCAGCTAAATTTTGCTGTGAAAACATGCTGTTGGCTGATGACCTTTCCCTCCCTTCCAATGAACACGCGAATTTGTAGGCCATGCTATATAAGCTGAGATTTTACGCTGAAAGGAAGTCTCTCACTGCCAACACACAGAAGACTGAGGTAACTCTAACTTTGAAAACCTGCCCCCTCTGTAATTTGATGGTGTACTGCTCCCCTAAACAGACTCATTCAAATATTTGGGCATGGTGTGCAACAAGCAGATCAATTTGAATACCGCGGCTGAAGCAGCACCTCGCCCAGTCACGGCAGGCACGTTCAGAGGCAAGTTTGTTCAAAAACATAACCTTGCAAACAGGCAGCACGCGTGCATATGGCTTCTCAACGCTTTTCCTGCTGGTATGTTTTTTTTTTTTTTTTATGGGGGTTGTTACACGGTCCTCAGCAAGGGCCTAACAGAATGAAGGGAAAAAACCTATAAGACTGGGAAAAGGAAAACTCCTGCCTAAACAGAAAAACCCTCCTTGAAAAAACCACAGTCAGAG
>Ga0307948_1000923_pt1 | contig 20192 bp, 14 predicted proteins | sample OrgLakmetagen280_FD_201824 | JGI IMG/M metagenome (GOLD analysis project Ga0307948, IMG submission 201824) | Saline water microbial communities from Organic Lake, Antarctica - #280 | ecosystem: Environmental > Aquatic > Non-marine Saline and Alkaline > Saline | place: Antarctica: Organic Lake...
CGAAGGGAGCCGGTGCCTAACTCGCCAGGAGCAGGTCGCAAGCTACAGCCGGGCCCTGGTTGTGGCTGCCACGGCTACACGGCTACCACGCTGAGGGCTGCCGTGTTGCTCCGCCGTATGAGTCTTCTGCCAATAAGAATGCAAGAAGAGTTGCCTGTGATAACCGAGCAGATGGCCCTGCCAATCCATACCCGCCTCCTGGCTATGAAACCAAGAGACATATAACCAAACAAACGCGATGTACATGTGATTGAAATTAAACTCTGTGTAGACACATACCCTACCCAATAAGCAGAAAAGGCACAAGAACAACACAAGCTGGTGATGCCTCGCTATCTCGGACACCATAAAACATAAAACCCTTCACACCATCCTGCTAGGAGCAACAGGCATCATATACAGCAGCCACACAAGGAACCCACTCATGAAATAAATAAGCCTACATGCAGTCAGATCCGCAACAAAATTCATACAGGTGAGACGAGACAATGAACACAACCCCTACAAACATCTAAGCAACACTCCTGGTGATGTGCAGGCCCATGCCTCCCAACCACCTGACCCCCGCCCACCGAAAAGCTTTTCCAATTTCTATCCTCCAAGTGGGGCATTTTTTGTCTCTCTGCATCCATCGAGAACGCAGAACACAAACCAACATCCTTTTATAATCTATGCGGGTAATGTTTACACTATCTGCGATCTTTTTCTCTTTCGTTTCCCTGGCCTCAGGTAAATGGCTCTCTCTCTGAAATTTAATGGTGAAGGCCTCAGGTAAATGGCTCTCTCTCTGAAATTTAATGGTGAAGGGCTCGTAGGTGCTGACAACAGCGACCTTTTTCACCCCTTAAGTATGCTGGATGTGCCAACTATGAGGATGTAACTGATGCTGCAGACTGTCTTATGGGGGCCCTCCTGGCCCTCTTCGCTTTTTTCTTTTTAGACAGCAGTGTCCTCAGGCTGCTGATTCAACATCATACTTGTTGCTGCAACGAGAGTGGCCACTCTCGTTGGAATCAGGAAAAAGTTATAGCCACAGTGATAAGCCATCATCAGACAGAGGATACCATTCCATATCATTCTTAGAAAAAGGAGCTACTTAGCTAACAAGAACCGCAAAACTTTTGCACCAGGAAAGGATAGAGAAGGAGGATTGATGGGGATTGTGGGGCTGGCAGGCTTGGCCATAGTCCGGCCACAGACAAGGGGCAGGTTTAGGTTTACAAGGACAAAACCATCACTTAAAACGCAGGCAAGGGGTAGCATGCTCTGAAAAGCGCTTGTCTGTTTTGATAAGCTTCATAAGGATTGTGAAGCTTGCAAATGGAGTTTGAGGGCATGCAAGCTTTATTAAGTTTCAATAGAAAGCAAACTCCTAAAAAGACCTTTCGAAAATTACCCCTTTTACGAGGCCTCCACGTTGCAATACAAGGTGCTTACATAATAATGGATCACTGCTACTTTGTTATGAGAGTGAGCAAGAAAAAGGCATCAGCAACCACCAAGCAAACTAAGCCGGAGGGTGGCAATTGTGTGCACGGTACTGTATCAAAGCTAAGTCCATTCCAACTGCAAAAGTTGCTGGCAGCCATCACGAGCAAGAAAAAAGCAAGCCGCCACTGTTCCCACAAATGCGGTTCAGGCCTCTCATTAAAGCCTCGGCGTCCAAGGCACTCACAAGCCTTTGGCCTTCTTCACTGCAAGTGTACAAACAAAGTTATACACCTGTTGGTAATGGAAGGAGCGTCATGGAGAAGAAACCTATCACCTATAGGCGGTTTTTCCTACCGTCAACTTTTATTTTCAACAATAGCAGGTGGATACACTAGGTGGAATGTTTGGTTGCCAATTTGTATGCACGCATTCATTTGTGTGTGTGTGTGTGTGCGTGTGTGTGTGTGTGCATGTGTGTTTGTGCGTGTGTGCGTGTCTGTGAGAGTTTGCATGTGTGTGTGTGTGTGTGTGTGTGTGTGTGTGTGGTTTGCAGTACAATATTCAACATATTTAGCAGTGGTTTTGACAATATTTACATGTTTACTAAACAGCAATGACAAACAATTACCTGCATTGGCATCCTTTGTCAACCCACTCGTTACTTGCTGCACAACATTCGGAATTTCTTAATGGTCTGTTGAAGGGGCCGCCTGCACAGTAAAAATATGTGTTTCCCCAAGCTGCCTGTCAGAGAGCTTGCGGTGCATTTTGCACTCTTTAGCTGTAGTGATAACAGAGTACAAAATTCCCCAGTCGTTTGATAAACATATTTGCCTGTATGCATGCACATGTTTACCCTTACGCACCTCCTCCAAGAAGGCTCCCATCTATAAGGCCCCCATCAAATAGTCCAGATACCAGATTGGACCCGGAACTATCAGTAAGATCACGAGCACATGATGTTGCTGTTGTAAAAAGCGGCATCATACAATTGGTGATTAATAGACGCGGTGAAGGAACAAGGGAGGATCACGTCAGTTAGCGTTAATTTACATGTGGAACTGAATTTGACTCATACAAACTCCAAGCATGTAAACAAGGCTGGCTCAAAAAAGTTGGCTACAATAGAGAGGTAGGAAGCGAAAGCTGTGTGCATACTACCTATGACTCCCACCTGTGTTGACAATCGCTCGTCGACATGCACTGTTTTCTACCACCTGTACAGCAAGGGAAAGAAGAGTGACACAGGAAGTGTGTGTATCAATTTGGCATGCTGTTTTTAAGGGTGTAAGTATAGTATAAGGGTGTAAATATAGTATAACAGCTGCACTTTAAGCACCAAACAATCCTGTCAGAGGGGCAAGAAAGGGACACCTCAATACAAGCCAGGGCTGTTCGATAGTGACGGCTCAAATTTGTACTTTTGCCCTTGATCGCGAATGTTGCAAGTACCTGAAAGGATATCTTCCTTGGTGAGACCAATTTGCCTTCATCTCCAGAAAAAGACAAAGCACGCAGATAGTTTATATACTTCATATTTAATGCAATCTATCTTATGCAAAACATACATTGCGACAACTACAAAGGTGTACAAGTGGAGAAAGGAGGGTTAGTACCAGCGCCCTTTCACCAAACATGCTCCTTTCATTGACCATGCTGAGCGTGTTTACAGCAGCCTTTTCTATCAGATTCTTTACAATGAGGGTCACAATCTTGTTCGCTTTCAGGAAGCGCGCAAATTGCTAGAAATCTCAGCACAGAGGTAGGGCAAGCTATCGTCTTCAGAATGTGTGTGCTGTTGTTTATCAAGCCGGAAAATTGGCAGTGTTTTATTTGCAGCACTTTCAAGAGGTTAACTTGAAAGTATGCCAGCACTCACATTGATGTAGTGACATTCATAGCAACGTTGTGACTTATTTCCTTTCGTCAGGGATTGCGGTACCCGGATCAACATCATATTGCAACCAAGAATTTCAACAGGCATGCAATTGAGCTACGCCTCCTAAATGCACCTGAAAGTCCAGCCTAGAGCGGCGGTCCCGGACACCTGCCTCACTTTCAGGGGTTGCAACAACGGTTCTGCGAATTTGCAGAGTGTCGGGAAAATGCTGCTTAATCTGCGCTTAAACAAGTTTACACAGTTTTAACAGCGACTGGCTTCAAATTAGTCTAATACCCTCCTGCTCTCCCTGGAGACGCCTCTCAATTGTGATGTAGAGGAACTCAAGGGTACACAATAACCACGTGCCTCGTTTCTGTGTGTCCCATTGCCTCGTTACAATTTCTCTGCATGACTCTTCCTCCATATTTTGTCCAACATAGACACAGCTTGTATATGTATGCAATAGTGCATATAGTCAGCAACATAGCCTATAAATTTACGCAATACAGCACAGTCAACAAACAGACGCTTACCTAAATTTCAGCAGGTCATCTGATTTAGGTCCAACTCCAGTCATTGGATTGATATAGGCCCTGCATACATCCAGGTAAGACGGCTAGTATATACGCGTTGAGTCAAGCTGCTCTACGCCAGAACAAGGACAGACCTACAGAAATCTCACCCACCGCAGCATCAGTAAAGCTCCTCGACCTAGGGGCAATGAACGAGGGCCTTCAACTGGAATCTCCTTGCAGAACGGAATCCCTAACAGCCAGAAAGGCACAGAAAGGATATTAGAACGATCCCAGAATGCATCACTGTAAGCCTACATTAGGAGCTCCATGCTTTTCAGTGATATACTGCAGCTCAACTAAAGCAAGACTTCCGTGCCACAGTGCATGCAAAAGACTGAATGAATTATCAATGCAGGTAGCATAGATGAGGAAAAGAAGTCAGCAGCATGTTCGTCAGCCTAATCAAGGGAGAATGACATGTTGATTGAACACACTCCATCCAAAATGCAGGCAAGTAATATGATCTCCCAAGTATGTAGACCTTTTTGAACAACGAGGAACTGCTTCTTACCCCTTTTCCAGGTGACAAAAGGGTATTGTCTGAGACTTGCTTTACATGTAGGTTCAAATGCCTATACCACACACACGCCCGGGAATGTAGGGTTTGCTTTTAGGGAGTTTGAAAGGGAATCTACAGGTCCACCCAAACTGTTACTGCTTTTGTTAAAAGGTGTAAGCATAAAAAAAGCGTAGAAGCTTTTATTTGTGTAACAATGTTTGTTATCACAGTTTTTTACCACGATTATCAGTAAGTTTTTTATGCAAGGCAAGGGGGGAAACCTAAACGCTAGCTAAGGACCGAGAGTAAAAAGGATGGTTCCCATAGCACAGGCTGTTGTAAGACAGTTCCAACTAACATTCGGTTGCATTCGCCTCCAAGAACCGAGTACTTCTGCTTGCTGCTGAGTACTCTGCAGTCTGCTGCCACGATTACCAAGTTTTTTGCTTTCTAAATTTGCAATTTGACAACGCTTTGAACATGTTGTCGAACACAACTGTCGCTTGAGTGTATGAGTCTTAGCACAGCCCCACTGATGTCTGTGGTAAAGATATTCACAGTACAGAAATTGAACTGTGACATAATAAATGTGAGTGCAGCACCCCTGCGTGCAAATCTGTTACTATTGATTGAAGAGCCTTACCTGTGCAGTCACGGGCGAAGGCAACCACAAAGAACAGATCAGACACATCGGCATAGGGGCCCTCCGACATAATTTTTTCTGCACTCCCGCGCATCTGGATACAACATGAACACAGGAGGGTAATGTTAAGGATCCCCTTGCACCCGTCCTGGTTTTCATTAATCTACATCCTTCCCAGTGTTCCAATTGACATACAAACACACACACACACACACTCATCTTTCCTTGATACACGCTGAACTATATCAGCATTGCTCATTTAAAGATCATTCAGTATTTGTGTACACCAACTCGCACCTCAGGCGTGTCCCAAGCAAGGAGCCCTTGGCGCAGAACTGGATCCGCTGGTGCAATGTTGGTGTAGGAAGCAAAGCCAGAGGCAACGTGATTGACCCCAGCAACATAAAGGACCTTATCATCAGTGTTCAGGTCGACCAGGGGCAGAGACAGAACTGCAAATTTATAAAGTTTTTGTGGCGTTGGGGTCCGATGCAGTTTTTCAGTCCATGGGGAGCTCCAAAGCGCATGTGCTCTGTTCCCTCTTACATTTTGTCTCCTTGTCTCCTATGTTCTCTTCGTGTAAAGTGCATGCTTACCGCAAGATTAGCACAAAATTGATTAAAGGATTGACTCACTATAAGTTGCATCTCTATTGTCACCGGAGCAGTAATTGACTTCCCTACGGTAGCAGTCAATACCTGCAAAAATCACATCAACTACAATGAGTCACAGACAATCAGCTCAATCCTGTAATATCTTTGAATGTTATCAGCTTGCATTCTAAATACGTCAATGCAATTTGAGGTATGTCTTTGCATGGCCAGCTATCAGAACTGCTTCTGTGATTAACCATCAGCAAATACGGGAAAAGGAAGAAGAAGCGTACCCCAGTCAACACCAGCGACATCAAACCCAGATTCTGAGCTGTCATGCAAAGTTGTAAAGATGTACAATCGTGAGTTTTTGTGTTGGATTTGCACGAAGCATGTTAGAAATCTAGCAAAGTGGCGGTTTAAATAAAAAAGTTCTTGTAGAAATGACAAAGGAGGATGAGTTATGCAAGACAAAGGAGGATGAGTCCCAGACTGGTTTTTTGATTGCTCCATATCAGCCGCAAGTTTGTGCAGGAAACAATCATTGTGTATGCAGGACACAAAACACCTCATACCCAAGATTCCAAGCTGCGGCTGCAGGTTCGCCCTTCGGCCAGATTATGCCTGGGCTTGAGCTGGCTAATCTGTATGCGTGCAAATGTATTGTAAACTAGTTTGTGCGACAAGTTTTAGCATGGAAGTTCCTACGAGGATTGAAACAATCTATAACGTTCCTTCCTCCCGACTAACAGTGTTTATTCCTTTCATACTCCAAGGTCTCCATGTAAACCCATCCTAACTTGCAACAAACTTACTCTGAGTCAATCTTGTCTAGCAGCCAAGCAAAGGCCGGCTGCAGGATCCTCTCTCCTCTCTTCTCCATGGACAAAAGAGGCTTAACGTCAGGGACTTGATCCAGCCTCTTAGACAGAGACTCTTTGGGTTTGGGGCTCGTTCTGGGAATGACTTCCGGTGTGGGGAAGGCATCTGGACCTGTTGGTAAAGGAAGCAAAGAAGCCAGACTCCGTTATGATCTTCAGCGGCCAGATTCAAGGTGCCTTGACAACAAAATAATCATCTGCTCAAGCTCAAAACGTATTGTTAACTGTTAAGTATCGCAATTTTTAAGCGGGTAGACGATGCAACCCTTTCTGATGTCTGTCTTGCACTGATTCTTGCATTTGCATATGTTGTCACCTGTTGCATCCCAGATAGACATTGCAACCCTTTCTGATACCTGTCTTGCACTTTTTTCTTGCGTTTGCAGTGTCGTCACCTGTTGCATCCCAGCTAGACATTGCAACCCTTTCTGATCTTGCACTTTTTTCTTGCGTTTGCAGTGTCGTCACCTGTTGCAGCTAGACATTGCAACCCTTTCTGATGCCTGTCTTGCACTTTATTCTTGCGTTTGCAGTGTCGTCACCTGTTGCATCCCGCTAGACATTGCAACCCTTTCTGATGTCTGTCTTGCACTTTTTTCTTGCGTTTGCAGTGTCATTACCTGTTGCATCCCAGCTAGATGGGAACGGTCCCTCTGATGATTGAGATGTCGGCGTCAACCTCCATGCCATGAAGGGCTGGCCTGATCAGCAGGAGGAGCTATTTGTTGTAGCTGGAGAAGCTTCCTTGATGCTTGGTTCTAGATGCTTGATGCTTGATGCTTGATGCTTGATGCTTGATGCTTGATGTTTGATGCTTGATGCTTGATGCTTGATGCTTGATGCTTGATGCTTGATGCTTGATGCTTGATGCCTGATGCTTGATGCTTGATGCCTGATGCTTGATGCTTGAAACAACATGGTGTGCGTTCTGTGTGGAACACTAAAAAATGTCTGGAGTGCGGCAGTGGTGGCAAGAGTTGCAAATTTATTAACTTTCACAGTAGATACCTGTAAGTATTTGTTACATTGCAGGTTTTATGTTGCTAACACTTACGAGTTGCATAGTCCTTGAATGCAGAAAATTTTCCTGTGGGCACTATGTTTCTGCAAAGTAGCATAAAGAAGGGGCTTTTTGGTGAACCTGCACAGCAGGGAAAAAGAGAGGGTTTGCTTGTTTGTATTGAGGATGTACAAGATTAAAAGACAAAAAACAAAAGGCGCTGTAACTGTGCACATTCTTAATCAAAAGAAGGAGAAAGTAAGACAAAAGACACTGTAACTGTGCACACTCCTAATCGAAAGAAGGAAAAATCAAGACAAAAGACACTGTAACTGTGCACATTCTCAACCGAAAGAAGGAAAAAATAAGGCGTAGGGGGTGGAACAAAACCCCCACATTTATTTAAACAATAGGAGCAATTAGGTGTTAGGTGTACCCACTAAGCATCATAGAGGATGTCTATTATCTTACTTAAAGGGCGATACGAGCGTACAGTAAAGCAGGTCAAAAACATCAACGCGCGCACCTGTTCCTTCTCCATATGCATCTGCTGGCATTTTCTCTGAAAAAGGATATGGGATTGGAATTGTGTTGATGCTACCAGCCAGGCCCCATTCTTCCAGCACAGGTTTTAGAATAGCTTGCGTGCGGTTTGCCTCGGATTGTGAGGCTGTCATGATTACCTGAGATGGAAGATAAATATTAATGCCAGCTTTGCACAGCGCTTCTGCTTTGCGGCGGCTTGGAACACGCCATTATCCACACAACAACATGATTGGAAGGTGCAGCACAGATATGCAGTCAATTTGTAATTCCAGCTTCAATCTAGTCAAAGGTAGCAAGCAAATTGCCTTGTGCCTGAAACTGAACTAACCACTGTGAACTGGCCAAAAGGATCATCATTGCTGCTTGTGCTGTTTGGAAGAGATGATGCCAGCCTGTTTGTGGTGTGCTTGGCACCGTCTAGCGAGCCATCTTGTCTTGGAGCCGTGTACAATCCTGTGTGCATGCATTGCGGTAGCATTCTGGTACTCTTGGCACTTACACAACACAATACTTTGCGAAAAGAATGACATAACTTAAAATGACATAACTTGCATTCATCCTGGACCCTTATATGAAGATGGGCCTTTATTAACAGAACATTAACAAGCTTTTCCCCAACCTCCATGTGTACTTGTGACTGCTAACTAACTTCAAAACTTGTCCGTACCAGATAGATCCCTCTCGGTACTGCTGCCAGCTCCAGGAGCAAGACTTAGGCCAAAATGCAGCCTTCCTGGTCCCATTGAATTTAATCTATACTTTCCTTTAGCACGATAACTCTTCAATACAGGTACTTAAGTGGTCCCTCCCTTTCATTCATTGAGGGGAGTGCTTTGCACTGCATGATCTGACACGGTAGTGGCCTCCCTGCGGTAGTTTTTTATTCTAAAGTTGCTTCTGAGGCTTTGCTGCAGCTAACAAGTAGGACTAAGACTTACCGAGCGTGTCACCCAGGCTTCCAAAAACGTTGATCCATTGCTGCTCACAAAAGGAAAGTAAGTAGTAGGTGAGCAAGAAAAATGTCAGCACTTGTTGTTATGGAGCACGAGGCAGCTGAGAGCAGTTGGGAGAACCTCAGCATCACCTCCATCTCAGCATAATTCATGTGAAACTCGCCTCACTTAGATTAATACTGTGAGGACACTATACCACAGAACCAGTTGAGTACCGTGCAGAGACAGCACAAGGACCTGTTCAAGGAGCTTCCAATACCTCCACACCATCTTGTTTGGAGTGGGTGGCAATATCTACAACACTCACACAATGTAACCTCTCGAGGACTTGGGTTTTGGTTCTCAGGAAGTGAACAGACTTGCCTCCAAGCTCAATGTGCATTCTGTCCACTCTGATGCTAAACTTGTCCATACCAGGCGAGCACTGTTAGGTATTGTTACCAACTCTCATCAGGAGACGGTTCCAGGTCAAGCCTGCAACCCTCCTGATCCCCATTGACCTTTTTCTTTTTCTCTGTATATGGACCCGATACAAAACTGACTCCTTTAAACGAATGTGGGGAGTTTCACTGCCCGTGCTTTCTTTTTTCTATGTAGTAGATGCGCCAGCGTACGTAAAAGTGTTAAAACACAGGATCCTTTCACAGCAGATGGAAACTAAAGGTCTAGCTAGGTTTGTCTGAACAATTTCTCTTTGCTCTTACTCTTGAGCTCCACAGTGAAATCAAGTAGCTTTTTCATTTCTTGGTAATACATCCTCTCACAATGCAAACAAAAAAACATTTCTTTGCTCTTACCCGCGAGCGCCACAGCGAGTGCAAATAGCCTGTTATGCCAAAATAGCGAGAGACGTCAGGAGAAGGAAGACAGCCCATCATCACGACTACCTGTGCCGTGAAACACGTACTTATGGTGGAGATGCTCATGTGCAAACAGGGAACAAAATCCCCTTGAAGAGCTAATGCATGCACTAAATGTTGCAGCTTTCCTTTGGATCAACTTTGCTGCTGAATTCTGGATTGGAATGCACGTACTAGTACATCCATCACACATTGTTGTGCTCTTGACTGGAAGGCTTCAGGACGCTTCTGTACCTTAAACACCTAGATTAATGTCTTTCACTGCTCTGCAATACTATTACTAAAAGGATTATACCAGAGGGGGGAATGGGCAAAAGCCCAAACATTCTCCTTTTTGCATGAAAGGTGCAACTAATCACACATCACTTCATTACATTGCACCCAACCTAGCTTCAAACTGATGCTGACTTTATAAGCTACCCGAACATGTGCTCAGACTTAGACATGTCGCCCTGCGCACATAATGACAGGACTAAAAGCACCTGTACCCTAGATGGGTGCTTTCCAGGGGGAGTGGCACATTAATTTGCATATCTCGCCAACCACTTGCTCTTTTTGATCCATTGTTTTTGCAATGATCTTAATTTATTATAAGTATTTCAAAACACCAAACTTCAATCAGTTTGGTGCGCTGGCTGGTGAGATACAGCATATGGCTGCTCATAAAGTAGGGTTCACGCCGCGGCCGCTTAGGTATGGGCCCCCTAATTTGCACGTTTCAAGCTCAGCTGCATTGAAATCTTAAATATCAGAGCTGAGTTTGAAAGGTGCCAGTTAGGGAGCCCATACCCTGGGAGCATGCAAATAGTAAATCCATTTTGGGTCTCAGTGTCCCCCCTCTGGAATTGTACGCAAGGGGTGATAACACCACAAGCATGGATAGGTGGAGGAAACGGAGACAATTACTACAAGACAAAAAGTAAGGACGTATGGCACTATCCCTTGGTACCATACACACTTTGCCAATTAATGTGGGGAGTGGTTTTTCACTGCCTGCGAGTTTCTTTTCGTATTTTTTGCCCTCTGCCATTCCTGACGTACCTCCTTGGCACCCAATTGATATGCAATTGATGCTCCTTCTTCTTCACTTAATCCACTTGCCACAGAGGCACCTGCAAGGTATAGAGAAGCAGGGTGTCACTGCAGTGTAGTGAGTGGCACTCTGCAAGAAGGTTGATGCACAAAGAGGTATGGATGAAGCTGGATGAAGCAATGAAGCCATCCGTGTGTTTTCTAACAAGCGTGATCAAATACGTGATATGTGAAGGCCTTGAGAGCACGGAGTGGATGAGTAAAACCAGAGCAATCACACCTCCCCGGTTGCTAAGCACACCTTTACACACATTGTTAAACCAGGGCACTGCAATTCACACACCTTCTATAGGATTTTCAGAGCTTCCAAACAAGTTTGGAAAGGCACTGGACAGGATCGGCCAGCTTGAGGGTGCTCTAGTGTTTCCAGAGGCTTCCGATTGAAACAGCTGTGCTATTGAAGATCTCAAGATGCCATTGGACCCCTGAGTTGAGAAGGGTGTATACTTGAGCAGCAGTTCCAGATGTTCTTGGGACGATGATTGCTGGCAAGGATGAATCTACTAAAAACTCACAATAAGCCTTGCCGTCCGCTGTTCTTTAGGGGGAGGAGGTAGGGTAATCAGGCCGTAGGGGGAGCTTGGATTGGAAAGTGCACCTGCATATAATGAAAAGCACGGTCAATCTCCTGCCAAGACTCGGGACATTTTACAATATGGTGCGCAGTACGCTCACAATTTTGTGATTGACAGTCCTCATCCTCATCGCGCAAAAACCCCCAATCCTGAAAGCCTTGCTGGACGTTGTATCTGCCATCAGTCTGATGTGGCCAAAGAAAGATGATTTTGGCAACCGTTTCTCAATTGAAATGCATGACACTTAAGAAATTAGCAACATGTGAACAAGATCTGCAATACCAACATAACACCTTGAGGGACGATTCAACTGCTTGAAGCAGCTCGTCTTTGATCTGGAAGCACGCTCCATCTGAGTTGAGGGGGGCGCTGCTGTTGCCAGAAATAACTTCATCTTCAACCCTGCGGCTACTGACTCCTTCCCCCCCTAGCAGTTTGGGGAGTGATTGTTGGAGTTGCTGGAAGTTCTCAGGCCAACTTGTGAGCTGCAGTGGACGAGTTAATGTGCGGGTTTGGGTAGTGAGAACCGCATGTTACTGGCGGTCATCTCTTATCCAATACAAGCACGCTGGTTCTGTAGTGCAGTTGTTCAGCAAAATGTGTACGACGATCTGTAAAGGAAAACTGTCTTATGTAGCGTATTCCTTCCATCACTCGCTCTCTACTATGGCTACCTTCGTCCGTAGGTCCAAAGCTTGCTCTAAAACTTCCTCGTTGGGCGTGTTCCCCCCCTCCGCTCCCGCATCTGCCTTTTCTAAAAAATCCTGGACAATGTTCAACATACTGAGTGTGCTGTTCTCTGCTACGCAAACGATAATCAGGAGACAGCAGGAAGCACATCGTACCACCCCCATATTAAAATTAAGTAAAAGTTTTTTTTATCACATTGGCGCATCCAAGGAAATGGTTCTAAAAAAAATCGACAATTGAACAAAATATTTAAGCTTAAATAGCATTTAGTGTTTTGATGCCGCGTCATCAATCCCTAGGATCATGCGGCTTGTATATAATTCCATCGTAACCATAAACATCAACACCATAATAAAATACCAGATTTACAGCGTGTTGAAATCGTGGAAATATATTTAATGGCTGAACAACGCGAACGAACAATGTTTTCAATGCGTGGTTTTCTGAACAACGTTCAGCATCAATAGATTTACAGTCAAAGTTCAATTGAATCGAAGTTGTAATCATGACAGTAGCTCTTTTTTGGGTCTCTCTATCACACGCATATGGTGGAACTACTCACTGGCACTACTAAGCGACAGGAAGCAGACAGCCTCAAAGTAGCAAGTAGCAAGTAGTCTACAAATTTGGGTCCTCTATCACACGAATATGGTGGAACTACTCATCACTGGCACTACAAAGCAGATACCTCAAGAAAAGAAATAAGAAAAGAAAAAGAAACGAAAAGACTCCGCTGGTAGTGATGACACAGCCAGCATGATTTAGGGAGGGGGGTACGTAGGTGCTTGCACCAGGCAACCCCTTACCACGCCACGCCAATAAAAAAACAGGGAACCTTTTACTGATCCTAAAATCCTTATCCTGTGTTCCAGGCAAGGATTCTTCTCTTTGCTAGTTTTTTGTAAACCTTGTAAAGCTTTGCTAGTTTTACACCTATATTGTTTCAAGTACTTTCCAAATTGAACAGGTCGATATGCAAGAGTGGTCACGTGATCCAATAAAAAAGGTCACATGCGCTAACATCTCAGAAACGTTTACAGAAAAATTATAGTCTGCCACCATCCAGGCCACAAGCCAGGCCGGTGATATTGATGCTCTGGCCACATAGTTGCTTCATGGATAATATCATGGCATTTGATCCAACTGGGACCATTCCCTGTGAGGTACGGTTGCAACAGATATCGGTGTCAATTACTGACAGTGGTACGCTGCAATCAAGGCAGGACTTTGGGTCCCTAAGCGTAAATAAGGTTATTTATTTCAAATGGTCTGCTACAATCGTCAAGATTCCTGAATGGAAGTCAGATAGTAATGTGGGTGAGCCCTCTCTCTCTCTCGTTCTCTCTCTCTCTCTCTCTCTCTCTCTCTCTCTCTCTCTCTCTCTCTCTCTCTCTCTCTCTCTCTCTCTCTTACACACACTGCATTCTTAGGACAATATGCAAAGTGTCCTTTCTGACCTTGTCTGTACAAACCATGTCGCAAGCACTTCTATGGTGCTAGTACTCCTCCTCATCATCATCACCTGAAGAAGCTTCTTTCCCGCATTGTCACACCAGCAACCGGCCTTGTCCCACTCTGCCATTGCATCACAGCAAGTAGTGCTTGGTCTTGCCTGTGTGTGTTTGCATGCGTGTATGTAAGTTCAAATTGCTATTCATACTTGCAAATTGGCATGCAAGTGTTGGCATGCAACTGTGTGCATGCGTCAAAGCACATTGCCATCCTCACGATTCACACTATTTCCCCTTTCCTTTTGCACTACAAGGTATTTGCCAAATGATGAGTTTTGCCTGGATGATGTGGAGAATGCTGTTTACTACCGACATTAGTACCTGTGTAGTTTCTCAAACAATAAAGCAATTTGTTGCAAAAGGAAAAGAAACCAGCGGTAGTGTCATCTTACAGTTCTTGAAGGAGCTGTGAAACCGCTCCCCGCATTGCTGGCTGTTGAAACAAATGAAATGATCTATACGTGAAAAAAATAAATAACATAGCTTTTTCACATAACACACTGTCCAGACGGTTTAGAACTGGACAACAAAATAGTCACATTCAGTTTGTCGTTAGCATACTTACTTGCAATGCAGTGATGGTATGGAGGGCGCCAAATCCAGGTACGTCACCATTTTCTGAGCTGTTACTAGCTTGGATGACCGGGGACGCCAGGTCAAGGGCACATACCAGAGTTGCATCCACCATGTGCTTCTTGCAGGGGGTCGTTGCAAACATCTGAGGAGGTTCATAAGCAAGAGGTAGGAGATCGGGCTTTGGGGCAAAAAAATTGGGGAGTGGGGAGCTGGCAACAGGGTGAGCATAGGAGTCGTATAGCTGTGCATGAGATGCAAGACATCACAGAGCAGTTTACACAATAGACCTGCATTTTACCTTGGAAGGGTAACGCTCCTGATAGTCAGTAGGCAAAGCACGGGACTTTGGATACGCAGCCACTGAGCGAAATCGGACCATTCGTGACATATCTGGCCCGACACCTGACATATATCATGGTTGTATACAAGGCAGCGGAGAAAACGAATGGGGTTGGAGAAGGCAGGGTTTTGATGTATGGAAGACGTCCACACGTTTGCAAGTTACTGAACCCATAATTGATCAGACACAAGCCAGAAGGCACAACTGTTAAGCTTGCACTCTCCAAATCACCTGTCTGTGGATTCACGTAGGCTCTGAGCATGATCAGGGCGGCTCTTGCTCTGCGTTTTGAAGTCGATTGTTTTGCATGCATGCCAGGAATTGTAAGAGGACAGATCGGTGTGTGCAGAGTGTGTGCCTGCTTCAAAACCAGAGGATTAATTTTAGGCTTTAGACCATAGCTCACTCTAGCCATACTGCCCATATATAATTGCACAAGCAATGGCAAAAGAATGCACAGGCTGTGCTGTAAATTACAATGCCATGCTTGAATGAACCAATTGCCAGACATCCATCGAAGCAACTCACACATGCAGTAATTTTGCCCCCTCATAAGGTACACAGACCAAAGCGATACCTTGCCATGCCTGTGTGAACCAAATTTCAGGAATCCAACCTAAGCAACTCACACAGGTAGTGATCTTGCTCCCTCGTAAGGCACTTCTTTGCAGTACGGGATACCCGTGCAGTCTCGAGAGAAAGCAACCTTCGTGCAATACAAAACAGGGAAGGCTGGTTAAACTCTCGCTGTTTCTGATCCTCCGGGGAATCAATATCAAACTTCTACAAGCTACAAGCATTGCAAGATGCAGGATACAGAAATGGTGAGCACAGCTGCTCACACAGCAACCCACCAGAAAGTAGTATTGGCTGAGATCCTTGTAAGGCCCAGATGCCATCAGCCTATCAGCAGACCCTCGCATCTAAATTTTAGCCAAAGTGTATGGGAAGTAGAAACAGTTGGTTTTGACCTGCCGCACTCAAAGCGATCATTATCTTTTAAAACAGGTGTATAGACAGCCCTGAAGGCTGTATATAGATGACTACACATCGGTCACGAACTTGCCCTGACTTGTCGGTTCCACTGTATTTTTGGGCAATCATCAGAGTGCATGCGATTTTGCCTGCTGTTTTTCTTATAATTGAGTCCAGGCCGACTTACCTCAATGTCAGTAAACGACTGTAAGCCAAGCCCTGCGGGTTTGTTGCGCGAAGGTGGTGCAAATTTAAGCATTAAAGACAATGCGTACCAGCCTATGTACAGAGCTTTGCATCTTCCTGAGCTGCACAGATGTGATAAAATGCAGTCCCCTCCATCAACAATAAACTCCATTTTGTGTGCTCGGTAAGTTTTGCAGGTAGTCTGATGCAGATTGGTCCAGTTTTATTAGATGCTCTCTTTGACGAACAAATTTTTGGAAGCATTTTATCATCACTTTATAAATGCAAAAGCATTGGGCCCTTTTTAGGGGGAGCAGTGCCTAACATATATACGTGGACCAAAGTGTAGCAATCACTCACGCTGTATAGGATCAGAAGGGGCAATGTTTGTGTATGCCGCTGTCCCAGAAGCTGCGTGATTGACACCAAGTATATACAAAACCTGCACGTCGGGGGGGATTTATTAGAAAGTAGTTCCAACCATTTGCTTCTGTGTCTCTTTTCTTTTTCTTTTTGTGGAGGATTTTTTCAATACCTGGTATGGGCTCCTTTTCCTTAATCAATGTGGGGAGTGAATTTCCACTGCCTGCGTTTTTTCCCCCCTCTCCAAACACCTTCTTTATTCTTTGGATCAACACTGAATTCTCCAGGCGTAGTTTAGCTTGCTTCTTTGGGCAAAGGTCACGATTTCATAGCAGTTAACCACGGTATATTGGCAAATTGTCTCAAAGAAAATGAAACAACAAACCACCTTTCAACGCAAAGACTGCTCAACTAAACAGGATTGAACCCTTGTGGGGACATAATGAAGCAACTAGCAAATAGATGACATGAGAAAAATCAATTGCCTATGTGGGTGGTATCAGCTAAGATTACCTTATCTGGCCGAGCCCAGCCCACAAATGGGAGCGACATCACATACTGAGCATCCCTATTGTCCCTGCACAGTCGAGCAGTTGTTCAGACAGCCATATCTGACCAGATGACTTTCTGTAAAGAGCTGACATTTCTGGCCGCAACATACTGGAGGGCAAGGAGTGTTTCCTATTGATTATACAGCTCTTTTTAAATATATACCTGTCCGTGCCTGTGCTTCAAAACTTGGAATGCAATTCTCAATTCTTTGTTTTTAAATCTCAAACCTTGGTATGACTTGCGTTGCACGGCACTGGCCTGTTGAGCCTCACTCACACACACTCACCCGTTGCAGAACTCAATCCTTCGACTGTAGCACTGCAGCCCCCATTCAACACCAGCTGCTCCTGGATCAGGGCATAAAGTATATTGGAGCGGTGAGCGTCACTTTTAAGAGCATTATCACTTTGACTCCAAATGCTCCCGGGGAGCCGCCATAAAGCTTGTTATTAAAAATCACGCATTTGTGTAACTTTGAGCACAAAAGCCGTGCCACTTGCAGCATGATTTAGAATTTGCCCATAGAGGAGACCATGTTACCCAGAAGACGCAGCAGTCAGAGTATCTCTGCAAGCAGGTCACATCTTGCTTGACATGCAAGCACTAGCAAGGGCGTGGTGGACGAGCATACCGAGCGCATGATCAGAGCCCAGCCCCCAGGAAGTTGCAGCTGGACCTCGTTCCTTGCCAGGCCAGACTCCCGCCGACCCACTTGGCACATCTTTGCTCCCCTCTAGCCTGCAGGTTTGTGTATAAAAAGATATCCGTGCAAACAAGCCTGCAAACTCGACATATGTCAACGCGTAAGATAAGAGGTACCATCTGTAGACGCACAAATAATTAAGGTCTGATCTGCCCTGGCACAGAAATGCGAGCAATAGGAGCTCACTCTTGTTGGAGTGAGTCCATCAGGAAATCCATGCCCGGCTGGAGCCATAAGTTTTCGTCCTGCGTGACAGGCCTCCCTTGGCTGGCATTGACCCGTTCTGTGCCCGTTGCATTCAAAGGTTCAGACATCGTGGCGGAGTTGGTGATGTCTGACGTATTAGGGAACCTTGAGACAATCTCTGGCTGGGGGAACGTGTCTTGCCCAGAGTCATCAAAAGTCCTTTTTCGACAAGCTTGAGATGGTGTCAACCTCCATGCGTGCAGGGGGTGGTCTGAAAGAAGTACCAGGGTGAAATTTCTGTGTTATACCAGGTTATAACATAATGCATGTGGCACGTAGAAATAGTAGAAGTTCTTGAGCAGGGTTAGGTAGTGCTCCTGTCAACTAGTGCACTGGTCACGTTGCTTTTGGGATTCTTGCTTACCAAAATTTGGCACGCTAAAATCTGCAGACACTAGAAGTAAGCAGTGGCAACCGTTCTAACATATACACTGCTATCGTAAAGGAGCCTCTCTCACCCTTTGCAAAATTCTCAAAGGTGTCCAGCTTGCCTTCAGGAACAATGTTGCGTGCACTGCACAAGATGATTAAGTGGTTGGAAAGGTTGCTCACTTGATAAGCAGCAACTTAGTGAGAAGCAACAAAACATACTCTGAACCTAAAGCAAAAATACACCAAAAAAAACTGATCTGCCATCAGATGTCTTCTTCATCAGATGTCAGATCAATTTTTTTGCATAAATCAAATCCAACACTTTCTGGAGGCAGGTCTAATTATTTCTTGCCCGGGTGCATTGCATTTATGATCATTTCCTTCTGTTGTTAATGAACTACTGAGCTCAACCCTAAACAACGAATGTCAATATAAGCTAATATCACACAGACAAATATAGACAAACAGAACACCAAAGTTAACCTACATGAGCATGAAATAAGGAGATGTAGCCTTCAAACCAATGCCTTGGATGAAAGGCTGAGGCAAAGGAAGCAAGTTGATCGGGGTCGTGTACGAGCCTGTGTAAGGAAAGAACCCAAAAATTTGAGAACGTGCAGGCAAAAAGAGGGAGATTGCAGCTAAAAGCTATTGATTCTAAAGCGTGCAAGCCAACACAGCTAACTCAGAAACTCTGACAAAAAGCCACCTGATGCAAGGACATCCGCACTAGCATATTTTGCTGGCCTGGTCTGTGCTTTCTTGACTGCTGTATCAGAAATGAGTCCAAGGCTCTCAAGTGGACGGCGTAAAATGGATTGCACCTTTTCTGCGGATGCTTTACTGGCTGTCATGATCACCTGTGCAATTGGTGTAGTTTGTAGGTATTTGGTGTGCAAGCAACAGCCAGAACAGCCTATCTATCTATCTATCTATCCATCCATCCATCCATCCATCCATCCATCCATCCATCCATCCATCCATCCATCCATTTATCCATCCATCCATCCATCCATCCATCCATCCATCCATCCATCCATCCATCCATCCATCCATCCATCCATCCATCCATCCATCCATCCGAACATACATACACGCACGCACGCACACACTTACACATACATACACACACGTACAACCAAAGATGCACCTGCAGGAGGTGCATGACAGCCACTGCAGTGTCTGCTCCTTTTGGACTGGCATAGTAGTGAGCAAGCACGAGGTAGAACGGGCAGCCTGTAGGGGCACCCAGCTGGGCCTATGCGCGCACGGGTGTGTGTGTGTTTGTGTGCGTGTGTGCGTGTACATCAGTGTATGTGCGGGTCCTGTGTGTGCCTGTGTGTACGTGCATCAGTGTGTGTGTGTGCAGGTCTTCTATGTGCTTGTGTGCATATGTGTGTGCATGTGCTTGTGTGTGTGTGTGTGCATTTGTGCATGTTTGTCTGACATGGTGAGTTTTGCTTCATGCTGGCACAAAGCACAGATCCCCTACACACAAATGCACACACACACACACACACTCACACACATATTTGCGCATGCACATGCACATACACGCACGCACCCCCCCCCCACTACACACCTGTGCTGCCTCATCCAGTATGCCAGACACATCCAGGAAGACCTCTTCACACACAATCTCCCTGAAATGGGGAAATCCAAAATCATTCAGGCTCAGCCGGATTTGTACAGAGCAAGCAACGACTATGATCTGCACGAACAAATGTATCTGTATGCGTGTGGTAGTGTTCTGTCTGTGTGTGTTCTGTCAATGTATTTGTATTCTGTGTGTTTGTTTGTTTGTGTGTGTATGTGTGTGTATGCGTGTGTGTATGTGTGTGTGCACGTGCATGCTTTTCACCTGTCTTCCACAGTGTCTGCTTCTCCTGCCAGGCGCAGCTTGCGCATAACCTCAGAGCTGACCTGCAAAAAACAGGGAGGAAACAAATCTAAGCCTCAGTGCCTATTAATACACGAGCACAAGTCACATGCTCACAAACACACGCACACACAACAACACACAAAATCTCACGCTTTCACACACACACTCACACACACACACACGGACGCACACACACGTACATGCGCACATACATGCACACACACACGCACGCACGCACACACACACACACACACACACACACACAC
>Ga0307948_1000929_pt1:0-12500 | contig 20129 bp, 20 predicted proteins | sample OrgLakmetagen280_FD_201824 | JGI IMG/M metagenome (GOLD analysis project Ga0307948, IMG submission 201824) | Saline water microbial communities from Organic Lake, Antarctica - #280 | ecosystem: Environmental > Aquatic > Non-marine Saline and Alkaline > Saline | place: Antarctica: Organic...
ACCAGGCCTCCCTACGAGTGCTGGGCTTGAGTGCTTGCATCTTGTATGGCAGCATGCAAGCACCAAACTGACTGAATGAAAATCTCTCAGATGGAAGTCCCCCGCTCCTCCTCCCTCTGCTCCTCCCCCTCCCCGTGCCCCAGGCCTTGATGAGGCCTCAACTAGTGGCCATGCGCGAACCTCAAGCGATGTCTAGCACATGCGATGTCAAGCACATACAAACAAGTCGCACACATACACACATGCATACACACACAAACATGCACGCGCACACACACACACACACACACACACACACATGAGCACGCACACAGGCACACACAACCACGCACACACGCACGCACACACACACACGCAATTACACACACACAAACACGCACAAAGCGTATAAAACAACTCATACACAACACACAAGTGAACGCACACACTCACATGTCACATATCACACACACACACACATAAACGAACGCAAAACGCACACACACATAAACGAACGCAAAACGCACACACACATACGCGCACACACACACGCATAAACACACTCGCACACACACACACACACACACACACACACACGCAAACATGCACACGCACACACACATGCACGCACACACGTACGCACACACACGCACACATACACACACACGAGCACGCACGCAGGTACACACAACCACGCGCACACGCACATACAGGCACAAGCACACACACACTTGCACACGCACATGCACGCACACACCAAAACACACACACACACACACACACACACACACACACACACACACACACAAGCATTAACATCGTGCTTGGGGCCGGGGGCGACAGCCTGGATAATTTTGAAAGCAGTTCCGGGGAACCCTGGAAAATTTTACAGGCTGTTCCGGGCCCCCCTGAATGATTTGGGCACCCAGTGTACTTCCCTGGGTCACGGCAAAGATTTATACACTTTAAAAGGGCAACGGTTCTTACCTAGTTTCTCATCTCAGGCAACTGCTGCTTGATCATGGAGATCAGCATCTCACTCAGCTCCTGCAGGTGTATGGCACGCATAACTTAGTGTATATGTATGTATGCATGTACGTCTGTGTGTGTGTTGTGCGTGTGTAGTGTGTGTTTGTGTGTATGTATGTGTGTGTGTGTGTGTGTGTGTGTGTGTGTGTGCTGCTTGATCATAGAGATTAGCATCTTATACACCTACTGCAGGTGTACAGCACGCCTTTACGTTTGATAACGTCCTAGACGTGTTATAGTACAACACACGTGCCTTGCATCAAAACGGACCACTATTTTGGCTGAGATAAGGGAGCTTATCGTCGTGCCAGGTGGTCGATTAATTCGATTAATGAGCTCAACATAACAAAAACAGGCACACGATAGGCAATGGCCAGCGTTGGCCGTGAATCTGTTTGCATTTGCATTTGTGCCTGTTGTATCTGCACGATGCGCTGCTTGTACGTTCACAGAGTTGTTGCCTGCTCAAGTCCCTGCACGTTCTGCACACACAGGGTCTCTCTATGACTAGGGTCACTCTATGACTAGGGTCACCCAATGACTAGGGTCACTCTACGACTAGGGTCACTCTGACTAAAAACAACCTATTAAAACATACAGCAATTAGATCTGCAGCTGACCTCTACATGATCAGAAACATGTCTGTAGAGCTGTGTGCGTGCCAGCCAATGTACACAACAACGATCTTGAAATCCGTGAGATGCTGTTGGGATCAATACCTTATAACAAACTTGCTCAAGCATGAATGCAACCACCCCTAAGCCCCTATGCACAGAAATCTAAACTCCATGAGATGCTTTTGGGGTCCGTACCTTCTACATGCTTTTGCTACTGCAACATGCAGCCGCCCCTATGCACAGTTATCCAAACTCCTTGAGATGCTTTTGGAGTTCGTACCTTATACAGACTTGCTCATGCATGAATGCAACCACCCCTATGCACAGAACTTCACGCTTACCTTGACCAAGTTTGGCACTCCCTGCAATTGTTGGCACACAATGGGAGAGCTGGAGGTTACTTCATCGGCATTAAATGGAAGAGCTGGAGGTTAATGCATCGGCATACAACGGGAGAGCTGGAGGTTATTCATTTACATACAGTGAAAGGGCTGAGGGATAAATTAAAAGGATGCATGCATCAGGCAATTAGGAGAACACATACGTAAGTACGCAATAGAAGATCTGGAAGACAGTACTGTGATGAATGCCACCAGATGTAGGAAAACCCCTGTTAAGAACGCAACATATGAAATCCAATTAATGTAATTCGGCAAAGGAATACCACTTAATAACGTTGGCCTTTCATCCATGCTTACCTAAACGGTCTATTGCACGCATACACACAAGCACGCATACACAACCCCCTTACACACCCACTCACACTCACACACACATTGACAAACAAACGCAAACTAACACACTCACAAACACATACACACATACACTCACACACACACACACACGCACACACGCACACGCACAAGCACACACACAAAGCATACACACACACCAACCCACCAACCCACCCACCCAAAGCACACGCACACGCACACACACAAACCCCAACCACCCACCCACCCAAAGCACACGTATGCACGCACACACACATAAATTATCCAACACACACAACCACCTGGTACCCTAGACCCTTATAAATAACTCCACTGCCCCCTAAAAATGCAAACAGCGTAGACATGCAGTTTGCTTACCAGTCGCCGTGACAGCTTGATGTCATCTTGCAGTGTCTGTAGTGGCTTGCACTCCCTAAAGAACTCGTCTTCTTTTTCATCAGCCTCCTGTGGTGTGACGTGGCTGTCCAGATCCTCCTTGTGCGCGTTCCTGACCATGAAGTAGCCCTGTTTAAACAAAGGCGCAGCAATTAAGCAATCGAGTCATGCTGCCTTAGACATTCACCGGCTTGACAGTTGGGCAGAGGTGGATTAAGACCAAGATTCTACTCAAATCCCAACATGCTGCCTTAGACTCTACTCAAATTCCAACAACAGAAGCAGGATTGAAAGGAAGCTTTGTCTGATCCTATCCTCAACAGCTCACCCTGAATTTGAGTGTGCTTCTGATAATGAGGGTTTGCTTCCGCGCCTGTATATGTGTCCTGAACCCATTGCATAATGAAAAAACTGTTCCAAAATCTACGCTGACCACCAGGTCAACCATGTTAAAGGATCACTTGTCCATCTTGTGTTCAATATTTACCTACTCCTTCACCAAAACATTTTCACCTACCAGGTCGAGCGGGAAACGACCACCTCGCATGACTGCTAACCAGAAGGGAACGTCGCTAGACTCAATTTTGTCAGCCTTAGTCAAAACGCCAACCGTCCTGCAATTAGGGTGACAAAGAAATAAGAACGCAGGCGGTGTAAATATATTGGTGTGGAAGGACGTTGTTTTTTCTTTCTACACCGCCCGATGGATGCAGAGCCACACAGCATACCACCTGCAGGATTGAATTCGTTTAAGAAACATTGTTCAATGGGGATAGGTTATTTTAACATCGACAGCGATATAGTGCATTAACAAGGCAGTGAACATAAGAGCAGGAAGAGAAGGGTTAAGCCCTTTAGGCTGGGACCCTTTAACATGGGACCCCTTAATATGGGACCCTTTAACATGGGACCTTTTAACATGGGACCCCTTGCTATTCAACTTGGGAGCAGGTCGCGTTAGTAGAATTGGCCAAAATCGTATACACACGTATATGACCGTGTATTTGACAATTTTCCTGCAAAAATACCGTATATACACCGTATATATATGGTTCTGGCCAACCCTACACATAAGGCAGCAGATCAACAATGCTTGGCAGATCAATAATGCCTAGCAGATCAACAATGCTTGGCAGATCAACAATGCTTGGCAGATCACGCAACGGGCAACAACTCCATTGGCAGCACACCAACTGGCAGGTGGCATTAAACGACAGCTTAGATGGTAGCGGGCTGGAATGAGTCGGCAGTTGATGATACAGAGATAGATTGGAATGTGCCACAATGGCTGTACTTGTTGGGATGGAATGAGTCGGCAGTTGGTGATACAGAGAATGATCGCAATGTGCCACAACAGCTGTTGTACTTGTTGAGACGCAGCTTGTGTGGACTCAAGCTAGAGCGGGCTTGGTAGCAATCATCACACCTCTGCTTCCCGTTTTGCGCCCCCATAGTTCATTTTTCATTTATTCTATCGTCGCACCTCTGCTTCCCGTCTCACGCCCCCATTGGTGTACTTTTTATGTTTTCTATCATCGCACCTTTGCCTCCCGTCTTGCGCCCCCATAGGTGTACTTTTTATTTTTTCTATCATCGCACCTTTGCCTCCCGTCTTGCGCCCCCATAGTTTAAATTCTTATTTTTTCTATCATCGCACCTTTGCCTCCCGTCTTGCGCTCCCATTGCCAGATGGTGTACTCCTGCAAGTGAGGTACGCATTGGTGGTGGGGAATACCAGTGAAAAGAATGTTAGATCAGTGGGAAGAAGGGCAATGCTCCTCTATTCTCATGAATTCTCATGAATTAAAGAAGTGTTCCTAGGTTTCATGCTTGTTGTCATTAGTTAAAGTTAAGAACATGGTTCGTAAGTGGGCCATGATGCGTGGCGTCATGACCTATTGAAAGGCAAGAGTTAAAACCTTCGGCCTCAAAAAGCCAAAGTGTGTGCTCATTTTCAAATCAATTCATACATTTTACCTACCGCGTAAACACACCACATACATAGGGTTGACCAGAACCATATATTTACGGTGCATATGCGTTATTTCTGGCAGGGAAATCACCAAATATACGGTCATATACGGTGTATATATATGGTTCTGGCCAACCCTACACATACACAAAATGCACGGAGGGCAAGCAGTAGGCCTTGGCGCCCTTTTGGCAGAGATTGTTTTAAATGTGTGGCAAATGTGTGGCAAAACTGGTGTGTGTGGCAAAACTGGTGTGTGGAAATGTGTGGCAAAACTGGTGTGTGTGGCAAAATTGGTGTGGCAAAATTGGAGTGTGGAAATGTGTGGCAAAACTGGTGTGTGTGGCAAAACTGGTGTGGCAAAACTGGTGTGTGGAAATGTGTGGCAAAACTGGAAAGCTCCAAGGGACACCCACAGAGGCAGGCATTTTTGATATGTAGAATATTGAGCTCCAATATTGGGCGAGCACATGATCAAAAGAACGGACCATTTATTGCTCCCTTTCAAGGCCTAAAATTAAGCGAGGTTTTCCAAAGGTTTAGAAGGTGCCTACACAGCCGCCAGTCCAGATCCCACCTTGGTTATCGATGCCATTCTTGCAAGAGATGACGGAGACAATGATGGTTTGAGGTTTGCTGCAAGGCACAAGGTGCGAGCTTATCCTATTGTTATCCTTGCAATATATTGTTATTGTTATCCTATTGTCATTCTTGCAAGAGATGACGGAGACAATGATGGTCCGAGGTTTGCTGCAAGGCACAAGGTGCGAGCTTGTCTTATTACGGTTTGATGAGAAAGCAGAGGGTCTCAGACAAAAGAAAAGGTTTTTGAGAAACCTTCAGCGTTGTCAACAAGTCTGACACAGGCAACAAGGATGTGCGAGCGACGCTTCAGGCATGAGTGGGGCAGGACCTGAGTCTGCATGAATCCGTTAATTCTCTTTGTAACTCAGAAAGAAAAAACTCAGAAAGAAAAAGGAATACGTAGGTCTTAGATGCAGCTTTGTCGCAAGTACTGTATTTGTTTGTTTGTTGCTATTTGCTGGCATCTCCAAAGCACGCTCATAACTTGTGACAAAACACCTTTGTTCTTGCAAAAAATAGGCTTATTTAAACTAAGCCTGTGAAAAACATGCGTGGCATTAATGTGGTTGGGATGTTAAGGGGGGAGGGTTCTTTAACAGTCATTGCCCACATACCTCGTTAAAAATAAGGTTGGTGCAAATGATTGGATCCCCACTTGACAAAATGCCAAGCTATGTTATAACTTTTGCACTCTCCCTTGGTCCCAAGGCACTTGATATATGCCTTGAAGGTTGGTGCAACTGGTTTGGACCCCACCTTACAGAAGGCCAAGCCGTGTTTTGTTTCTTGCACTTTTCTCTTGGGGCTCACTTGATATATGCCTAGAAGGTTGGTGCAACTGGTTTGGATCCCCAATCCCCACTTGACAAAACGCCAAGCCGTGTCTTATTTCTTGCACCTTCCCTTGGGGTTTACTTGTAGGGTTATCCCAAACCATACGTACATACGTGTATATACGGCAAGGTTGTTCAGTTCGGGGTTTGGTCAAAAGCTCGGGTTAACAAATTTTCACGTATTATAACAAACTCTAAAAATGCCGTTTGCGAGCTATTAAAAGTTCGTCTAATTATATGCCCTTTTTCGAATATATGGGTCCAAATTCGTAGTCCGAAATGCAGGGAAGAGCCTTAGATGGCCATCAAACGTTTTGATTTTTGTATATAGATTAATTATAATATGTTATATGTATTTAAAACTACTATATTTTGGACGAGCATGACCACAGAAACCATCAGAATTGCACATCGAACTGCTCAAACAGTTCAAGAATTCTAGAACTTTCACGAACTTTGTCGAACTCTTGTTCCCAAAAGATTGAACTGAACAACCCTGATTTACGGGGAAATATACGGTATTTTGAGCAGGGAAACTACCATACATACGGTCAAATACGGTGTACATATACGATCCTGGCCAACCCTATTTACTTGATATATGCCTTGACCGTGTCGTTGATGAGGTCAATCAGGTGTTTGTCCTCTTCTTTTTCCACAGCGTTGATCAAGCCTATAATGCAAAAGGTACGACAAACTACATCTGTCCAGGCACTTCGACACAGTTTGCAGTTGGCAGGCCCTTGTCGCTATCTAAGCAGTTTCCTGTTGGCAACTAGACGAATCATTCCATGCACAAAAAGCTTGGCTGAACATGAAGCCCAGTACCCGATAGTGTTTCTTTACTGTCTCTGTAATGCATAAGCTACAATTCGAGTGCCTCCAATTCTAATCAGATGAGGGTAACCCCAGTGTCAGCTTTGTTGTGCTTCACACGTATTAAATTTGTAGTTAAGGATCTGCCCCTTGCCGCTTGCTCTATTTAATGCTTGTATCTGTCTCTTACCTGGCAGATCAATGATGGTCAGGTTGTATGGAACTCCACGCACTTCTACCACCACCTGAAGACAAGCAGAACAGTGAACAGAAGGAACTGAGGTGAACCGACCATTATAAGAGAAAAGTTGGTTAGGGACATTTCTGTGACAGCCATTGATGCGTGTTCAAAGCACTAAACAGAAAATAGCCTGTGGCAGGCAAAAATATGTTACTCCTGACATTATATCAAAAGGAGCGTACTAGGTTCAGGGTACCATACTATTCAATGAGTATACACACTAATTAGATGGGACATGCACAAAGATACACGCACCACATGCTCGTACACACTGTTTTAATGCAACATGCACAAGAATACAAGCCCCACATGTTCATACACTGTTCAAATGCAACACGAACAAAGAACGCGCACCAGACTTCTTGAAAAAGCACGTTCGTTTGAGGCTGCCTCTTCAACAGGATCATCTTTGAAGTTGTAGCCCAGGAAGGAACTGATGGACTTGCCTTTTAGCCAGGGGGACATGAGTAAGTGTGCATTTTGTGCTTTGTTTTGTTTCGTGTACGTGTGTGTACGTGCATGTATGTGAAGTGTTAGCAGGTGAGGGAGCATGTTTAAATCGCAAGGTCTATAGAGTCAAATCCAACACCATCCTCATTTTGCACTGAAATGAAAGCACAAAAACCATACTTGACATGAGATAACATGACTAAATCAGGTAGTTTGGAATTTGAAACGATGGTGGTGTTTTTACAGGATTGAGAATGGGTTGAGGGAATGGGAAGTGCCACAGTAGTACATATGGATGGCAAGAGAAGAATAGTGTCCCACAGGCGCGATTAAATAAAGCAAAGTGTTGCACACCAAAAAACAGCAGGACTTATTGCGCACCCACACCCGCACTTTCAAAACATGGCTTACGAGTGTGAAAGAAGTCCCACAATTGGGCACATAAAAAAAGGCAAAGTGCCGCACACTAAAGACAGCAGGACTCATTGCGCAACCGCAACCCACACTTTCAAAACATGGCCAGCGAGTGTGAAAGTGTTTCCCACACTTAGGTGCAATTAAAGGAGCCAAAATGCCGCACACTAAAAACAGCAGGGGTCATTGCGCAGCCACACCCACACTATAGAAATGCATTCACTGGGGTTCAGGACTCAGTGTACGATCACCCACACTTTTCAAATGCACTAACTGGGGTTCAGCACGGCCTTCTGGGCGCGTCTGAGCCTTCTGATCTTCTGATAACACCCACACTTTCCAAATGCACTCACTGGGGTTCAGCACGGCCTTCTGGGCGCGTCTGAACATTCTGATCAACCTTCTGATCTTCTTCTGATAACACCCACACTTTCCAAATGCACTCACTGGGGTTCAGCACGGCCTTCTGGGCGCGTCTGATGGCCAGCTCCACGTCCTCCTTTCGTGTTACAACATCCCCAAACCTGGTTTCCTTGAACTTTGGCTCCTTGTTTGTGGCGTCCTCCCGCTCTGACCTAGGGACATGCCAAGACAGACCAGCACCTTTTGAACGGAAAACAAAGGCAAGTCGCTGTGGTTTTGTGGCAGCGTTTGAAATGCTGAACGCACTCGCAGCTAAGCTGTGCTCAATAATGGTGCCTTGTGTAGACACGACAGTTGGTAATCACGGCGGTGAGACAACAGCAGCTGTGAAATTTGTGCATTGTACATACATGATGATTGGCAAATACGGCGGTGCAGCAACAACATCTGTGGAAGCTGTGCCTTGTATAGCCATGATAGCTGACAAACATGGCGGTATGATAACAACAGCTTTGAACAACATTGGAAGCTGGTTCTTGTATAGACATGATAGTTGACAACAACAGCTTTGAACAACATTATATGCTGTCCCTTGTATAGACATGATAGTTGATAACAACAGCTTTGAACAACATTGGAAGCTGGTTCTTGTATAGACATGATAGTTGACAACAACAGCTTTGAACAACATTGGAAGCTGTCCCTTGTATAGACATGATAGTTGACAACAACAGCTTTGAACAACATTGGAAGCTGTCCCTTGAGTAGACATGATAGGTGATAACAACATCTTTGAACAACAATGGAAGCTGTCCCTTGTATAAACATGATAGTTGACAACCACGGCGGTACAGCAACAACATCTGTAGAAGCTGTCCCTTGTGTAGACATGACAGTCGACAAACATGGCGGTGTAATAACAATAGCTTTGGACAGCTTTAAGGAGCTAACAACTGGGTTTCGAATGTTTGGATGCCCAGAGGTTATACATTTGTTGGATTTGTTGGAATACTCCCTCAGCGTGAGCAGCTGCGCGATGTGCGAGGCTCCACAGGTTTATACCCTTTGGATTCAATGCACACTGATACCCTCTGTTTAAATTATCACATTTGAACACGAAGGTTTAAGACGAGACATCAATTATGCATAAATTATTTCAGGGCTACAACTAAATACAGATTGTGGCAGCAAGGCAGTGTCTACTAGGGCAACAATCACACAGATTGTGGCAGCAAGGCAATGGCAGCTTGGGCAAGTACACACCCATACCTTGGCAGAAAGGCAGTGTCTGCTTGAAGGAAGGCACGCGGTTTGAGAAAAAAACAAAACAAAACAAAACAAAGGGGGGAGATGACACAGTTTGTGGCAAAGGGGGCTGGGTGGGCCCTACACGCAGGTCCCGGCAGCAAGGTACAGTACGATAGCTTTGGTACACTGGGCCCATAATGATGCAACAAGAACACTCAGATTACAATCTCGCTGCTAATTTCCGAAATGGTCTGAAGTGATACATGAAATAACATACTCTTAGAATTGGGTAACCCGTAGTTACAGAGTATCCCATAAAGTGTTTTGAAAAGAAAAGCAATAAGCACTGTTCGCACGCTCACGTGCCTGCTTGCAGCACCCTACCTGATACACAGCAATAAGCACTGTTCGCACGCTCACGTGCCTGCTTGCAGCACCCTACCTGATACACAGCAATAAGCACTGTTCGCATGCTCACGTGCCTGCTTGCAGCACCCTACCTGATACACAGCAATAAGCACTGTTCGCACGCTCACGTGCCTGCTTGCAGCACCCTACCTGATACACAGCAATAAGCACTGTTCGCACGCTCACGTGCCTGCTTGCAGCACCCTACCTGATACACAGCAATAAGCACTGTCCGCATGCTCACGTGCCTGCTTGCAGCACCCTACCTGACACACAGCAATAATCACTGTTCGCACGCTCACGTGCCTGCTTGCAGCACCTTACCTGACACACAGCAATAAGCACTGTCCGCATGCTTACGTGCCTGCTTGCAGCACCCTACCTGACACGCAGCAATAAGCACTGTTCGCATGCTCACGTGCCTTCTTGCAACACCCTACCTGATACAAAGCGTCACAGACCATTCCCCTGACGTGATCAGACGCACTTCCATGGGGCATCTGAGGATAAGGATGGAACTGAAGTGAATGGTGGAATGGCAAAGTGCGGTAGGAGCTGCGCTAACTCATTCTGCATGCACGTGTGCTTGACCCTGACAACAGTAGAAATATGCTGTCCTAGTGTGGTAATGCATCAATTGTTGTACTAGAGTGGCGAGGCTCTTTTACAACCTCCAACACTTTGTTAGGAGCTCTGATTGATAGGCCGCGGACCAGGCGCCCGATGGAAAGGCATTTTGACACATCAAGGTTAGTATATGTGTGGAATGCATTGTGTACATGTATCATTGAGTGGTTAGTTTGCAAACCTATAGTTTGGGAGTGATGCAACGCCCCCTCCTTTGGTATCTTTTTGGTAATTATGGATTGAGGAACATCTACCCCACAAACCTCCTGTAGTTGTTTGCAGCGGTCAGGCTGACACACCAGGCGTGACCAAACCCTCAAGCCTTGGTAAAATCCTACTTTACTGTGACAATGGTATTCCATGAGGCTTCAGAACAAGCAGCTCAAACGAATACCTGCAATGGCTGGCAGCTCTATTCATGCATAGCCGCCATGCGTGTGCAAGCATGCATGCCTAACCACACACACCCTGGCCTTGATCTGTACACACTCATTGCCTGATAAAAGAGTGGCTGCATGCCACCGCGGTGTAACAGATCCCCTGCCCTTATTCCTTTGTCACTCACCAAACAGACTATAACAGATCTCAAACTTTTTGAGGTAGTCCTGGGCTACTACACTACATAACAGCTGCAGGCACGGGCTCAGGACTCGGGCACCTCATTTAAACAAATGTTTCCTTGCACGCTGACCCCATTCCCCCTTTACCTCGTGCAAGTACCACTGGCACGCGGGAGGTCCACGCCACAGAGCCTCTGCACAACGCTACTTTTCCCGGCAGACTGGTCACCGGCAATCACTGCAGCACGTCAGTTTCAGTCATGACACAAGTGAGAGCCTAGTGGTCAGTGACCGATGTACAATTCTTCATTCATCACCCAAACAGCAGCCAGCATTTTTCAATAATCAGTAGAGATAGGAGGCCACGATGAAGCACAAGATTTGGCAAGTAGGTGAGGTTTCAAGGCTGTTGCCGCAGCACGTCATGCAATTCGTGGAGGTAGAAGGCCAGGATGCAGCATGAGATGCTGAAAGTAGGTGAGGTACTATGTCTATATGCACAGCACTTCACGCAAGTAGTAGTAGCACATCACGCAAGTAGTAGGGTTGAGAGGCCAGGATGCAGCATGAGATGCTGAAAGTAGGTGAGGTACTATGGCTATAAGCACAGCACGTCACGCAAGTAGTGGCACATCACGCAAGTAGTAGGGGTGAGAGGCCAGGATGCAGCATGAGATGCTGAAAGTAGGTGAGGTACTATGGCTATATGCACAGCACGTCATGCAAGTAGTAGCACGTCACGCAAGTAGTATAGGGGTGAGAGGCCAGGATGCAGCATGAGATGCTGAAAACAGGTGAGGTGTCAAGGCTGTTACTGCTGCACATCATGCAATTAGCATGGCCAATACGTAGCGTAATATTTCTGGAAAGGGAAAGAAGGGGGGCCGGGGGTTAACAGTGGGAATGAAGCTTGCACTTCCATTATCATGGATTAAAACGTTGATTAGACAATTAGATTCTGCTAGTATGTTGAGGACATTTGGGTGCTGAAAAGTGTAGCATCAAGGAGTCAGCCATCATGCCCAATTGTGGCACTGTTACGATTTGGCAGGCTTTCGAACATCTGCCCCAGAGAACCAGATTCAGGCCCGTTTTAACCACACAACGATGTTGACATGAGCATGGTACATACCTACATCTGTATCACACACACTACCTAGTACATATATGAGTTTGGATGGGGGCAAAAATTGACCGTCCAGGCTCTCACATAGGCCTGGAAATGGCTGGAGCTTCAATCAACCACCTG
>Ga0307948_1000929_pt1:17500-20129 | contig 20129 bp, 20 predicted proteins | sample OrgLakmetagen280_FD_201824 | JGI IMG/M metagenome (GOLD analysis project Ga0307948, IMG submission 201824) | Saline water microbial communities from Organic Lake, Antarctica - #280 | ecosystem: Environmental > Aquatic > Non-marine Saline and Alkaline > Saline | place: Antarctica...
CGCCTTGACGTGAATGCACTCCCATCTTGGGCAATAGGCTGAAATAACCATCATTGCCACGTAGGACAGAGTGCTTGGCTATTGCGTCTACACATGCAATATATATTACCAGCAATAATGCTGCTGTGGGCTGCAAACACACACACACACACACACACATACACACACGCACACACGCACACACACAAATCCATTCAGGGACTATTGATTGTCGCACATTAATCATCCTGATGGGTGGCGTCTGGACTTTAATTTACCGATGAGCATATCTTCATGCCAAATTGGTGGCAGAGACAAAACTTTGTGACAACCAGTAGAGAACAGAAAAACTACGCAATCAGTGAAAATCCACTCCCCACATAAATTTAATTAGGCGCCATTTTGGTACCGGCCATAAAACTCCCTCACCAAAGAAAAGAGAACAAGACCAATGAGGATCAGGAGGTTACAGGCTTGACCTGAAACTGGATCCTGATGAGAGTTGGTAAAAGTACTAGAGGGCAACCGTCTGGTATGGCCAAGTTTAGCAGAGTAGTTGACAAATGCATATGGGGCTTGGAAGCAAGCATCTAAACTCTTTGAGAGTCAAGGCCCAGGTCCTGTACTTTGACATACAATGCTCTACCAAATTATTCAGCTACGAAACTCACCAAACCTCGGTATATCCAGCTGCTCTAAGAGCCACTGATAAAAATTGTACATTCTCCGCCAAGCTGCTGTAAGCTGATGTATTTTAGTTTTTGTGCTGAGTCCTATACTCTGACAACACAACGGTGGTTTTATCTGTTAGCTGTCACACCCAATCAGTGACAGCAACAAATTGTGTGATACACAGGTGGTTAATTGACAGTTAAAGTTTCTCGAAGTGCCAGTCTCATTGATAACCTTTATCTCTTAGATAGTTTTGGTATTCAATTGACATGTGAGCAATTCTAATTGGTACCATTAGAGGGGATCCTCTAAAGACCCTGCACCGTGAAATGTCTCCGAGTCTGTTTGTTTGCCTAGTCATATTAATGCGTAACACAATGAGACCAAGACAGTACGTCTGAGTAAACAGTCCCAGCTTCGGGAAGGGACAGCGGTGTGGCAGCACACCAAAGCTGAATAGCACTAGCAGAGGTAGACACGCACACGAGTATGAGTGGTAAGCATACAGGCACGCAGACAAAGAACAGGTAGAAGCTTTAGGAATCACAGCGATGCAAAAAACCCACCCCTCTGCTGGATGGTTTTTCCATCTTGAAGTCCTATCCTGGTCCGAAGGCCACCGATTATCAGAAAAGAAAAGAACGCAGGTAGTGCAAACTCCACTGAGGGGTTCAGCGAACGAATGACTGTGCAAAATCTTCAAATTCCTGATACAGCTGAAACTAGGAATATACTGAAGTGGCTCGTTCCATCCCGCATCTCAGACAAAAATAGGTTTTATCTTTAGCCGTCCGGATATTGTGCTGGTTGCTCCCATCTCCACGAAAACAAGGCAGGCTCGATAACCCAAGAGCATCCTCCCGCCTGATTCAAACGCAATTTATCCATGGCTGCTGGTGAAGCTGTAATACACACAGATAGGCTGTAACAAAGACGGATCCCTGCCGCAGATCCGAGGCATGCGCCCTCCAGGCAACCACCTTCAACATTGCAGATCACTTACTTGCTATCAATCTGCAAGCATGAAGGGCAGTCCAGCAGAACATAATTGAAATTTCTGTAGGTGTGTGGCACGCAATGCCAAAGAAGGATAAGGCCAGATGTAGCATGTCAAGATATTCAATCACGAATTGCTCGTGAATACGCCCAACAACTTAAAGCCGGTGCACAATGCAAATGAATGCCAACTTCATAGCTCACCAGATGCAAAACATCCATAAGCACGTCGCCCTGACGCGCGTCGGGCGTGTACTCACGGGCAAAGAGGTGCTGTAAGAAGCGCTGCAAGAAATGTACAACGAGTTGTGTCTTCCCGTTAATTAGAATTATAAACAAAAAGGACACGCTGGTAGTATGATCTTGATCCTGCGTGATCAAGACAAAGAGCATTTACGTGCCAGCACCTAGAAAATCCTCTTTGCCAAAATTTGTTCGTACGCTACTTATAACTGAGATGAAAAAAACACCATTGGCAGAGCAGATAGCTCGAGCTGCTTTTTGGGTTTCCTAGTTAAGGCATAGGAACAAATTTATAAATATGTATGTGCCTCTTATTCCTACAATGCAGGAACCTGTCCCCCCTCGCAATTAGGGACAGCGCAAGAGCAGCTCCAAGACCGCAGCTATTGGGTCCAGCTGGATTTGCTAATGCCGTCAACAATGTGGAGGGTTGACAAGTCCAGCCTGAAAGCCCTCCCAGGTTCCCTTTAGACGGTAGGTGATGTTTGTCTTAAACATTTTGCAGTCCTGCACATGTAAACCTGCTTGCGTAATCTCACAATACGCTCCCCAGTATCAAAGTAAAATTTGGTTGCTCACACATTTGCACAGGACATCTTGTGTTGTGCCTTTTTTGAGCTAGATATAAATAAAAAAATAGAGCCACTGTACTCGTTGCAGTGGCTCTCTCAATTTTTGTCGGGTCTGGTGACCTGTGTTGGTTATGCATGGTTATCAGGAGACTAGCCTCGCCGTCTCC
>Ga0307948_1000932_pt1 | contig 20114 bp, 23 predicted proteins | sample OrgLakmetagen280_FD_201824 | JGI IMG/M metagenome (GOLD analysis project Ga0307948, IMG submission 201824) | Saline water microbial communities from Organic Lake, Antarctica - #280 | ecosystem: Environmental > Aquatic > Non-marine Saline and Alkaline > Saline | place: Antarctica: Organic Lake...
CCCCCTCGTCCTCCTCCGTGGTGGTCTCTGAAATCTCCAGGGTGCCCACATGCCCACACATGCCTCTCTCCTGGAGGGGCTTGCACCCCCAATGGTGCAAGCACCTTGGGCCTCCCCACAGGCCTCTTAATTGGGGCAGGGCGGGATGCAATGCTGGCTGCAATGGCTGCTTCCCTGGCTGCTACTGCCTGCTGCACATCAGGCCTGAGGCGGATGATGAGCTGCCGAGCGGGAACATCGTCCTCTGTGCGCTTCCGTTTGGTGCAACCTAGGTCAAATAGTGATGCTTGCCCTTTGGGCGATGGGGTTCCATTGGGGGGACCCAGAAACTACCGCATTAAAAAGTTTAAGTATTGCGAGGTCTGAAATAACTTTATTTATTTTCGGCTTGACTTATTGCGAGGGGCCTCAACAGTTATTTAATTACTCGCAAAATAACTAAGCGCAGTACAGTAGTCTACACTTCAATTAAGAATATCATTGCAACAAAAATGGGGCGAAACAGAGCAGTAGTTGGCCAGGTACCCCATTTTGGCCCATTTCCCTTTGAAAAAATCAGCAAAAGGGGTGCCAAAAAGGGTGGAAAACCAAGTTCCACCAAATCCGGTTTCTAGCATGTCAAGCGATCTTTGATCATAAAAGCAGTACTCCTGTCATGGCTTTAGGTGAAAAGAGGCCCTGGGTAGAGTGTGGTGGCTCAATACGTAAACATTCAGTGCCAAAATACCCAAATTTCTGGAAAGAGATTTGCGATGTCCGGGCTTTAAACGATTCGGTTGGACGCACTTTGATCCTAAATAGCTCCGCAGCCAGGCGTCTGTTCTGCGTAAGATTTAGACAGAAATTTAGACGGCGAGATCTGAAGTCTGTGTGTTCAGTTTCGTGGCAAGTTGTGAGGGTCGGACTTTTGGCGACGAGAAGGGCTGGAGAGCGGCATTTGTGACGGCGTAAAAATGAGGAATTTACTGATTCGATTCTTGATTGATTCCATTCAGGAAGTGTGCAGTTCTCTTGCGCCGTCACTTTGCTGCATGGAGACCGACGAGGAGGAGAAATTTTTGGTCGGGCGACTTGTTCTGAGCATTTAATGCCACTGTTATAAACTATTTTACAGCAAAGTCATGCACTCTGGATTGTCTACTTCTTGAGAGCTCGAACGAGGAGAGACTTGACTGCAAGGTCACTTGGCACATGACGTGCATCTTCCAGCACTCTGCTGTCATGACAGGAATCGAAAACACACATACCGGTTAGTGGCTACAAACAACAAATGAAGGACAAACTGATTGACCATGTATCTGCTTCCTATATCTGCAAGCATTCCAAAGAGGTGTACGCAATCCACATGACGTTGCGTTGCAAGGTTGAATGCATGTCACATATTGTAGCAATGCAAGGCAGCATGCATGCTGCAGGAAGGCTAGGAGACACACAATTGTTTTGCACGTGCCTCAAGATGCATTCTTCGCACAACAAAACAATAGCATATGTTCCAAATACATGCTTTGCAGCAACATTTAAAGCAGCATCTTTTGAACTTTAAGGATGTTGTCTCTTTCTTTGCGAAGGGGCTAGTACTGAATTTCGTTGGCACAATGCAGATACACACAATAAGCACTTGGCATGCTACTGCTTCCAGCACTGAAACGTCTGCAGCACTTGCATGCATGTTCACGTTGCTGGACCTAGCAGGACAATATAAAAACAAGAAAGCAAAAAATAAGCCCACGAGCGGAAAAAATTGTAAAAGAAAGAAAAAACGAAAGGTTAAAGCACGAGAAATTTGGGCAGGCGGAGCCCTTCTATTTGAACTGGATTTCTGCCCAGACCACTGGGGTAGTCCATTTGGCCTCAAACTTCATGAAATATCTAGTTATGTTATTTAAACACGATTTGCATCAAAAAAGGAACATTTTTAGGACTTTTGCTCCGTCGACCACCTCTTGGTATTTTACCGTATCGAACATTTCAGGCGGTATTATTCGGTTGCAAAATTTGCCGATTTTTGCCAATTTTTGGCCTTTTTAGGCAATTTCCGTCCCAAAGACGGTCTTTCAGCGAGCTTTCAATGCTACTATGTAATATATTAATAACATGAGAAAACAATTGGAGACGTTTTGGGTGATTTTGGGGCGAATCGGGTCCATTTTGGGTCAGAATTCGGCACTCCCAACATTGCTTAAAAATATGATCGTATTATACGTATTTTTCGTATTTAGCACGTATTTTACTGTTTTGAACGTCCCAAATGACCGTATGACACATTCCTGATATTATATGTTGTATGTATTCAAGACAATACAAGCATGTTGTGGACGAGCATGACCACAAAAACCAGCAAAATCCTTCAAATGTGATATTGCACATCAACCTGCTCGGACAGTTTGAGGGTTCTAGAACTTTACGAACTTAACCGAACCATTTCTCCCAAAATAACGAACTGAACAACCATGGTAGGTAGTTTTCTCTTAGTGACTGTGGCTGCAGAGTGTTTTTTGGCCTCACGACAGCTGCTATCCATGTCCGCCCTCCACTAAACGCCCTTGCTATATAATGTCGGGCTCTTGTAAGGACAGCTTCTTTTTTAAACTTCCTTAACACCCCCCATCCTGTCTACTTCCACCGCACACAAAGGTTACATGTACACCGATCTGGCTACCATCTACGAGCGAGCAGGGCGGATTGAGGGCAGGAAGGGCTCCATCACTCAGCTACCCATCCTGTCTATGCCCAATGACGACATTACGCACCCCATCCCAGATCTCACAGGCTACATCACAGAGGGTCAAATCTACATTGAGCGACAGCTGCACAACAGACAGGTGCAATTGTGTTCCCTTCGTTCATACTGTTGCACTAGCAAGATTTAGCACCTGCTCTGTGTTTGTTCCTAGTATACCCATTTTGAGGATAACCTGACTATATTCAGTAGCAGCAATTGGCTAGACATAAGGTCCTTTTTGGTCATTTGTCATGTGTTACCTCAAAGTCCTGCCCTCTGCTTCTAGCATTTGAAGAAGCTACCCAAGAAGCATGCTCTCGAATTTTCATCTCACCTCTCCTTATTTGCCTTGCATCAGGTATATCCTCCTATAAACGTGCTACCCTCCCTTTCGCGGCTAATGAAGAGTGCTACTGGAGAGGGTATGACTCGCAAGTGAGTGAATTGAAGGTGAAATGAAGGAAGTGATGTAATTGAGATGAAATGAAGGTTGCGACAGTCTCCTTGATTAGATTTTTTGGCAAATGCCTTGCTACACACAAAAATATGCATGTTCATTTATCGTTTTGATGTCAGGAGCGGGAGACAACTGCTGTGGCACTTCATGTGTGAACTAAATGGAACTGTGGCTGGAAACGAAAACTACGCATGCAGTGAAAACCACTTACCACATTAACTAAGGAAATGGAGCCACTTTGGTACCGGGTACCGTAAAGTTCCTCCACCACAGAGGAAAAGACAAATAACAATGAGGATCAGGAGGGTTGCAGGCTTGACCTGAAACCGGCTCCTGATGAGAGTTGATAATAGTACTGGAAAGTGCGCGCCTGGTATGGCCTGCAGCTGAAAAAAGCATGTTTGTCTCCCTTGGAATACGACGCAAGGAAGGCTCGTGTGGTGAAACTATGTTGACTGCAGCGGCTTGCAACGTAACGAAGTGGCATTTCTGTCTTTGATCCTGTAGCAGGCTTCTGGTGAACCGCCTCACTTATTACCTCAGACAGGGGGCTCTCGAGGTATCAAAAAGTGTTCATCAAGTATAAGCCCGCTGTACCCTCACTCTGGCTGTGAAAACAAGCTCATGCGATGACCTGCCCATTTTGCGCAGGGATCACTCAGAGGTATCTAACCAACTGTATGCCAACTATGCCATTGGCAAGGATGTGGCGGCCATGAAGGCTGTGGTGGGAGAGGAGGCCCTAACATCAGAAGGCGAGCTGTAGGGGCCAAGTGATAGACTTTACCTTACATACATCTATCTGCGGTCTATTTCTCCTGCTTGGCATCTCTGAATAACAGTTGGTGCCAACTGTCTGAGCAATCGTTATTTTGACCATTCTGTTCCTGTCAATGAAGCTTCAAACCGGTTGAGCTATTGACTGAGCGCGCTCACGTTTCCTTAGGACGTGCACTCTTTAGAAACGATTATAACATGAGGCAGTTTAAAACTTCTTCCCCAATTTTTTTAGAAAAAAGTGCTACTTTCCCTCAAATTAAAGAACTGTTGCTGCTGCTTGTCTGCGTCACTCTCTGTCATAAATATACGCAGGTATAGCAAACCCTTTAATTATTCATCCCTTCCCTTATATGCTGGCATAATTGCAGACTTACTGTACCTGGAGTTTTTGGACAAATTTGAGCGCAAATTTGTAGCTCAAGGTGCCTATGACAACCGCACCATCTTCCAGTCCTTGGATTTAGCGTGGTCGCTCCTGCGCATCTTCCCACGGGAGCTCTTGCGCCGCATCACCGTCAAGACACTGAACGAGTGGTGCGTTACAGTAATCTGATCTTTTTTCCTCTGTCATTAAAATAGGTTCGGTATTAGCAAGTCATGCCAGGGAAGGAAAAGTCTGGCACAGGGTTGCACACCACTCTACGTCTCGGCTACACTACCCTATGAGGGGTCACCATATGTGTAACATGTGACGCACATTGCAAATACGCTACGTACAGCCACTGTGGTACATCTCTCTTGCTTTATAGTTGAACATGTTCGGCACAGTTTTTGGCATGCTGGAAAAGTAAACCTGGCTCTCCTGCAATTCTTTCACAGCAGTCAGCACCTCGTCCAAATGTAGCGAAGCGTTGCGGATTGCGGGTCTAGCCAGCAAGACCGACCTCTTCTTGCGTGTTGCTAATCACGCAGAGCAGACGAAGGACATAAAGCAAAAAAGTACATTTGGTCGGATTATTTACCCAACTCTGCTCTCACAACATTTGTCCCATGCAGGTATGATAGGAAGCCAGATTACTAGTTGTGCCTGGCCAGACTCAAGCCCGACAAATCGTCTCGACGATTAACAAGGGTCTCCTTCATCACAGTCAAGGATGAACTAGGATGAAGCGGGCTGGTTTTCAGCCAACTCCCAATTCAAAGGACCCCAAATCCGTACATTTTTTTCTTTTATAAATTTTAACAATTTCAAAACGGTCGATTGCCCCGCCTACTAGACAACGTCGCTGTTTTTTCTCGGAGCTGGCAAATAACGGCGCGTTTACAACGGCGGGTTAAGGTTAAGTCAATTAACCCGACTTGCAGTTTCCGAATTAACCGCGGTTGCTATTTTAACCCCGTTTGCATTTACAACAAACAGGGTTAATATTACGTCAAACACCTGCTCCTTTCTGTCGCTGTTGGTGCCAACGTGCTCATAAATCTGTTTAGTAATCCCCTGTGAACTATCATAATCGTGGCATGCAGAACATGAACTTTGATCATCTTTGACCAGAGGCAACACTCGGGTCTCCTGGCCTTTTTGACCTGTCAGCATGCTTTCCTCTGTTTTAATATCTCATTTCAATTGCATCCTGGCCTTCCTGGAATTTTTTTAGCCCTTAACCTTTTTAATTTTTTTTCTCCCAGGGGGGGGGGGTGGGAGAAAAAATTAATTTATTTAACCCGATTGAATTTCCTTAACCTGACATTTAACCGCGCGTTGTAAACACACATTCGGGTTAAGTATTTCCAATATTCATTAACCTTAACCATTAACCCGCCGTTGTACACGCGCCGTAAAAATTGCTCCTTAAACGTTGCAAATACACCAGAACGATTAATTGAGGAACTGCCGGCAATTGCCAAGTCTCAACATGCCGGTAGTAGGAGAGAGGAGGTCTAAAGGTATCTTGGGTATGGCAAAGGAAGATGATGATGATGATGATGAAGACTATATTCCTCTTCAAGAACTGCCCTTGTCTGAAAGGTGTGGTGCCGCATGCACACCTCTGCGGTTGCGTGAGGGATCTTCCCTTCTCTCACATTAAATAATACACAACATAGGCTCAAGCAGATGGCAGGAGGCCAGCGGAAGAGGCAAGCAATGCAAAACAGCCAAAAGGTGAGTTGACACATGCTGTTCTTCTAAACAGCGCTTGCTGTCCAGTACAATAAGAATGATGAACGTTGAAAAGCAATGCGTCAGCATCCCGTGCCTCTTCATTTGCGGGCAGGATCCCGCCCAAGGGAATGCGCCACGCAGGCATGCGCACGGGGCCGCAGCTGGTGGAAGCCAGCAGGCAGGTAGGTTGTCAAAGGAGTCAGCACTCGCTACTGACACAATTCCTAGACATACCACCAGTCGGTAGGCGCAGTACATTAATTTTTGCATCTGTACAGGGATGCTCGTTTTTCTCAACTGGTCATAGAGCGGGTGCGACGCGTGCCCACAGGGCATCCTAAAGCATTATAGACAAATGGATTTGAGATGGCAAGGTTGATAATTATGCTGCTATCTTAATATAAGTCAATGCTCTCGCACCCTAGCACCCTCGCACGTCACAGGAGATGGTACCACAGGCGATTGTCTTCCTCCAGATGTATTACGCACCATCTTTCAGATGGCTTGCTCCTCCTCTGCGTTGCCTGCCGCAGCTGCAGGTATGAGAAGACACTTGTCACTACTAAATAGACAGGTTTTGGAAATGGTCTTCGTATGAATTACCGCTCTTGCGACAGGCTGAATTCAGCGCTGAATTTAGGGCAGAGTGAGGACACTCCATATATCGCATTTCTAAGCAAACTGCCTACTTATTCTTTCATTCTTCTCGCTGCTCTGCTTTTAAAAGCCTGAGATATTGCTTCCTCGCAAAGGCTTGAAGTGCTTAACACCAACGCATAGGCAGACAATTGTTAAAACAAGTACGATGTTCAGAGGGTACTTAAAATTGGACAGGTTCTTATGGTGGCACCGTCAGGCTTGTCCAGATCAGCCATGCTACGGATTTCTTGACCATAACTACAGAAGTGAAGCGTGATATGCCATACATATGCCACTACTGTACAACTTCCACTATTGTACCATTTTGACGAATTTCAGATCACCTACTCATCCCTCTTTTGGACTCCTGCAGTGCCATGCGTGTGCCGCTCTTGGCGTGCTGTTGCAGCAGACATGCCTGAGCTGTGGCGTATTTTAGACTTGTCGCTGCCCAAGTTGAAGGTCACCAACGTGGTTGTGGAGAAGATGGCCAGCAGTGGCCGATGGTCTGAGGTACGTGTAAAGTAGACAAGTTATTTAGTTGAGCAGCAAGAGCACTGCGTACTTTAAATCTGGGCATTTTAAGCATTTTTGTGCAGGGGCACAAAGACTGATGTAGGCAGTATTGTCAAGAGTAAAGTCAATTTGCTGATTTGAGCAGCGATCCATGTGTAGCCAGAATTCTGGCAATTTGGATTTTTAGGATAGGGGCAGTGGGGTGAGGAGGTAGCAGGCTCACTGTAATGAGTGCGCCCGTTGGCAGGGGGGAACAAGCTTGCCTTTAGTTACCTAGCCTCTGTGTTTCTCCCAATTTTTGTCAGCACACTTACATACACACACTTAACGTGCGTGATGCACCACCTGCCCTTACTGGTTTTGTTTGAATGTGTGGCGGTTGTAGGTTAGCCATGTAAAGATAGCGCCTCGGGCGCCCGTCACAAGTAGAAGTAGGTCTGCGAAGCTCGCGAGGCCTGGTATGAGTGAGGCTGCTTTTCTGCCGCTTGCGCGGCACTGCTTGAAGATAACGTCGCTGGATATTTCAGGGACCACAGTTGAAGGGGTGCCGGAGTTTAGGTGTGCGTTATGGCGGTTTCCTGGTTCATTGATTGTGGGTGTGGCGTGCAAATTTATAAAAGTAGCCAGAGAGCGGCAGTGCCTGGTGAATGCAATCAAAGGCCTGTACAGGTAATTATGCTCTGTAGTATGTTGCTAGGTTTTTTTGTGCCATTAGCTTTCAGGAAAGAAAATATTGAAATTATACAGCCAGCAATAACACAGAATAAAGGAAAGAAGCCACATCATGTATATTCTTACTTGAATTTACATGTAGAGGATTTTGGAAACGGCAAACGAGACCAGTAGCAGTAGCAGTAGCAGCACCCAGCAGGAAGGGGGGAGCTCCAATGTCAATATCAAAAGACTGTTGTAGTATAGTATGCGAACACAAATCAAGTGACTGGATTTTGTTTACTTGTGAAATTGTCCACTCTGTAGGCAGGAGAGCTTAGAGCAAGCACTCATCAACCTCCCTTCGTTAACGGAACTCAACCTTTCTAGTCGTGTCATCATTCCTCGAGGCTCTGGCATGGATCGCGTGGTGCGCGCAGCCCTCTCAACACGCCCAGGGCAAAGTGCCTGCCCGCTCGTCAGGCTTATTGCAGTCGATTGCCCTACAATTTCGCGTGCAACAGTAAGTGTCATACCCACATACACACACATGCACATACATACACATGTACACAACACTCATACACACACGCACGCTCGCACACAAATCGAACCGGTGCCTAAATTTGGCACTAGTTATTAGTCGTGAGAGCAGTATAATAAACTTGACAAAATGATGGCTGAATGAACAATTCGTGACCGCATCCAGCTTTGGAAAGACAATTCCAGTTGCCATCGAAAGGGAGAGTAAACTTTAGAATGCACTCGTGGAGGCCTAGAATGGGTGCGGCCACTCTGCTTCAGAACCCTGCCAATACCCTTGTGTGCTCACAAATAGTGCACTCCCTGTTGTTGTAGGTGAGCACGCTGTTTGCACACGGACGGCACGGGCCAATTCAACAACACCAACAGCAGCAACAACTGCAGCAGCAGCAGCAGCAGCAGCAGCCTCTTGCTCTTTGCGCATCCCATCCTGTGCCTGCTTTACTGCACCTGAAAGAGGTGGGCCAGTGTAGTCTTTAAGAGTTGCCACTAACGTGGGGAGTAGTTCTCGCTGCCTCATTAATCTCATTCCCTTCTCTTACGGTGTTTCCTTGCCTGGCTGGCTTTGCTTTATCGGCAGGTCGATCTCAACTTTTCAGGAAGCCTGGAGTCTGGGATGAGCATCTCGCCAGAGCTCTTTCAGGTGAGAAGAGCTGGAGGTAGGAAGAGGAAAGTAGAGCTGCTGCACCTCTGTCTATGACAGCGCTTTGTATCAAGTGCCTTTACATCCTTGCATACAACCCTTTCTCCCTCCCCAGGCAAATGCACCCCACTTGGAGGTGTTCAAAGCCATTGGATTGGGTGGCGTGTTTGGTGCGTTGTGACACTGCTCCAAGCCTGCTCCGTTGTTGTGCTCCTTTACGAGCTCCTGCAGATGTCTCCCTGGTCTGTGTGTGTGTGTGTGTGTGTGTGTGTGTGTGTGTGTGTGTGTGTGCTCGGTCCATTATGGGTTGATGCTGTGCTTGCTTCATGTGAGTAGCATTTGCAGGGTGGGCACTGTGGCGGTTGTGGTTTTATGTTATGATTGGATTGGTTGCAGGTTGGACTGTGACAGGCGGTGACTCAGATTGGCAAGACACTCCTGGCTGGCCTTCGCTCCAGGTAAGTTATTGCTGAAAACTGTGTGTACTTATGAAATGGCCAAAAACATGTGTAATTAGTGTTCGCACAGTGACGTTTGGTAAGGAGATATGTTCGGTCTTATAAGGGCTATACGCACAGGTCTTGACCAGCCCTGCACATGTTGTGGCTTGTGTTGCTGCTGTCTTGGCATCCACAGATAGGGCTGTCACTACAAGTGCATGCTTTGTGGGAAACTAGGTCTCATATAAAACCCGGTCATTGTCTGGCAGGATTAAGGTGTTCAAGTTAAATGCGGCAAAGAAGCCCTGTTCCTTATTCTCTGTGGAGATGGAAAAAAGAAAGGACAGCATAGGTTGGCAAAACCTCTCCCCTTCTCTGTACAACAAAAACACAGGTCTTGGAGCTGGGGGCCGGAGAACACCAAGGAAGGCCAGGCATCTCCTGTGTCACATCCAACGTGCTGGTGTGTTTCTTTGTGCGGCTGCTTGACATACGATGGGGATATTTATCCTGCATTTGTCACATCATTATTATCGTCACACATTGTCACACTCACTGTTGTTTAGAGGGATGGCTGTCTGCTCATACTCATACTACATGCGGTCTGCCTTTCTTTGGAATGCTGGTACAATCATATGCCATCAAGGCAGACTAGTGTGGACGAGCTGTCTGCCTTTTTAATTTTGGCATCCTGAAAGACAAATGATACGGAATATGAAATGCTGGTGTGAAGCCACTCCCCACATCAGCTTAAGAAAATGCAGCTTCCCACCAGCATCATACACACACACACACACACACACGAACACATAAACACACACATGCTCGCACTAACCCTCTCCCTGCACAGCTTCGATTTGCGGCAAAGTCGCCAAAGCTGAGGCAACTGGACGTCTGCAACTGTGGTCTACCCAGTTTGCAGCCCTCCCTTTTTGCCAACTTGTCCGGGGCTTCCTCGCTTGAAATCATTCGCATTCCGAGGTCTTCTCTAGGTAGTTGGTCGCACGCTGACTATGCCTTTGTTTCCAGCAAAGCGAAAGGACAAGAAATACAAAAGAAGACAGGAGGCGCGGCCAGATGTTCATTCCAATTTTAACCTAACTTCAATGTGTACAGCATTTTTGTCCTGCTGTTTGCTACCCCATTTTTCATTGCTCTTGTCCTCAGCTTGTGATGAGGTGTTGCTAGCTGTATCATCTGCTGCATATATATATATATATATATATACCATACGCCATCACAACTGCACTTTCTTTTCTTCATTGTTTGTGGCCTCAGCAAGTGACGAGGGCATGTTGGCCATAGCTGCGCACTGCCCTCGCTTGCAGGAACTGGATGTGGGCGCAAGCAGGTAATGTGTTGGTGCCACGCGTGTGCTTTCTAGCACTGAAGTATAAGAGCTTTTTTCACAGACAAGGATTTGCAGGCTGTGATGATCAGTTTTCACGTTGATTGAGCAAAGCAAGGCTCTTCCTTTCCAGTTCGACAAAGTGTCCTCCATTCCTTAATTTATGTGAGGGGGATGTCAATGCCTGCTTCCTTATTCCTTTTGGTGTTCACATATTTTTGCCTGACTGAGGATAGGCCATACATCAGTTGTTAATTTGTCACCTACACCTTTGACATTTGATCCTCTAACTTACAGGGGTGCGGTGGGGGATGAGGGCGCCGAAGCTGTTGCCAAGGCCTGCCTCAATCTTCGGAGCATAGACGTTTCGGGATCTGCCACTACAGTTCAGGTAGGGGGTCCTGCTGAAAGTGTGTGAACTCTGATTTTTACATGAGTAATAGTCACCAAGAAATGAATTTATCCAACTGTTCTCTATGTTGCTAGCTCACCAAGGCTGGTACACGTCACGATTATCAAGCAGCCCAGAGCTGCGGTGAATTTCATTAAAATGCCCCATTTTTTGTTGAGGATAATCATGTGCGCAGCCTTTTTTACTTCGTTCTCTGAAACAAATGCAGGGTCTACGTGCCCTTGTGGAATCTCCCACGCTGGTGGAAGTTGACATTAATAGCTGCAGAGGCCTAGAAAGAGGGTTAAGAGCAGGCCATGATGGATCAGCTCAAGCATTGAGGAAGGCCATGGGGATTACCCTTCCCATTGCCTTCTAAAAGAAGAAAAAACATGAAAATGCGGACGTGTCTGTTGAATTTGGTATCAGTTTGTTGCCTTGATTTATTCCTTTTTTTTGCTATACATGCTTTCTTGTCCAACACTGCACGCACGCTTCAGCGTTGTATTTAATTCAGGGCCTCATATATTTGGGTGCTGGCAGGGCAGCAGCTGCCATTCTTCCACCAAATTCTGTTGGAATAGCAACATAATACATTTGTGGATTGCTGCTGGCTACTATGGTGATCCAGTAAGCTAGCTGGCTTACCGAGCCGCTTTCCAAGTACCAAAACACACCTCGGTTACATAGTAAGCGATACAGAGTTTACAGAGGAAGCCATCAGTCAAAACCTGCGACTGCCAGGCTTAGTAAGCGATACACTGCCTGCCAAATTATGTTGGATTAGCAACATATTACATCTGTGGGTTACTGCTGATATACTATGGTTACTGATCGAGTAAGCTAGCTGGCTCACCAGGCCGCTTTCCAAGTACAAAAAACACCTCGGTTACTGAGTAGGCGATACACTGCCTACCAAAATCCCTTTGCTTCACCTGCAGCTGAGGTTTGCTACTTAAGATATATAAAGATGTTCATGCGGACAGTCCAGCTAAATGTTCTCCTCATCCTGAACAGCGTGCCAGTCACAATACAGCGGTCAACGTGACAGAAACTTTGTGAGGCTAAATAGGAATTGGCAGGCAAGTGCGTCTCTCATGTGCCACGTTTCCGATACTTCCTACACTGGTAGACAACAAGCCGTCCAAATTAATCTTCCGACAACCACCATTGGTCCGGGGACCAAGAAGTCAAGGCAAGAAAGGAGAAAGCAGAAGGCAAGAAAGAGCACGGCTGAAATCGTTAAAAATTCTTAAGCGAAGGTAGGGAGGCAACATAAGCTTGTGATTCTTTTTCTGTCATCCCACCAGCCCGAAACAATCTCCAAAGGTACACCAAAAAGTGTGTGATAGCATAAGTCCTCATAATTCTGCTGGAATGGTGGGTCTCATGTGGTGCCAAATTGTCAAGTTCTCTCCAGCCCAATGATATGTTCGTGCAAAGTGAGCTCAAACTGTTTCAGATGGATAGACTCGCGAGATCGTATGGCATCCAAAAGTTGCTGAGACGCAATAGGATTTTGAAGCACATGCAGAACCTGATAAGTCCATGTATCACTTCTATTTGCAACAAGAAGGTCAGCCTGCACAACTTCCCAAGAAGAGGAGCAGGTAGGTATTTGAATTGAGTGATAAGTTCCAGAGGTGTGCTATTGTACGTGAAGGTGGAAATCGCAAAGTTACCCCTGTTTAGAAAGACCGTAACTTTTGTTTTGTCAGTCAGTGTTGAGCTTGAGCTCTTCAAAGTTTGAAACGTGTATAGTCATAGAATTCTTTTAGCTGGATTAGCAGACTTTCATCCGTGTTTGAAGTGAGAGCAATGTCATCAGCATAATCACAGTGAGGGATCTAAACTGAGTCTAGGGCAGCGGGAGCGTCTCTCTGCACATTCAAGAATCTGTTCATGTCATTGTTATAAAGGGGGTACTTGTTGATGGTGCTCATTCCATGACTCAGCAGAAATGGGAGAAATATCTGGACGTTTGTTTGCAATCAGCTTGTACACCTCTGGGCTGCAAGCGTCAATGAGTCCAACCATCTCATTTCCTATTTTTTTGATTGTTTTTGTCTCAGCCTGCAGTATTGTTGTTGCAGCTCAGCAAAAGGCTGCTTGTGTTTTTTTGTTCATCCGATACATCTTCTGAAATCACGGCACATTGCGTCATACCGAGGAACCATGGGAAGGCTCAGTTCATTTTTCACGATACTTGTATTGCTGTCATACCAGTGGCATCAGCAGCATGCGTAATAAGATCTAAGTAGCAGGATTGACGTTCTTAATTGTGTAAGAGGGAAAAAAGAAAAACTACGCAGGCAGTGAAAAAACACTCCCCACGTTAGTTAAGGAAAAGAAGCCACTTTGGTACCAAGTACTGTAAAACTCCTTTACCTGCAGACAAAAAAGACCCCGGCTTTAAATCTCCACTTGTGATTTATGGGTCTTTTCTATTCCTCAATCTAACCCCCTAATCCTTTTAAGGCTGCTCCCCATCTTCATTTTAGCAACAGGAGGCAGAGTGAGGTGCTGGCACTTGAGCACCCTAAGGTGGTCACAAGAAGATAATAAAAAGAAATAAACAACTCAGGCAGAAACTCACTCCCCACATTAATCAAAGAAGAAAAGGAGCCAATTTGGTACCGGGTACCATAAAACTCCTCCACCCAAAGATAAAAATAAAGAGCAATGGGGATCGGGAGGGCTGCAGGCTTGACCTGAACCCGTCTCCTGATGAGAGCGATAATGGTGCTGGAAAGGGCATATCTGGTATGGAAAAGTTTGGCAGAATGAGGAACATGAAGCAAGTCTCTTAACTCTTTGCGAATCAAGGCTCAGCGTGTGATTCTTGTAGATAGTGCCACCCACTCCCAAAAGGATGGTGTGGAGGGTAACGAAGGCTCACAGACAGGCTTGAAGGATGGAGCTGAGGCTGGTTCTGCAGTCTAGTGTCCTCACAGTACTTAATTTTGATGAGGTGAATGTCACGTTAAAGAATGCTGAGATCTTTGGGTTGGTGCTGTCTGGGGAAGGTGGATCTGCTAGTGGCTGGAGGTGCTGCCCCCTGCCACTTTTTAGAACCCACCCTCGCTCCTTCATTGCTAGTCTGTTGCTTTTTAGTTTTCACGGAGATGGGAGGAACCAAAAGAAAAAACAACGCAGGCAGTGAAAGCCACTCCCCACATTAATTAAGGAAAAGGAGCCATTTTAATACCAATTACCGTAAAGCTCCTCCACCGCGAAAAAGAAAGAAAAAATCAATGGAGATCAGGAGGGTTGCAGGCTTGGCCTGAAACCGGCTCCTGATGAGAGTTGATAACAGTACTGGAAAGGGCACGTCTGGTACGGACAAGTTTAGCAGCAAAGTTCACAGAGTGCACACGGAGCTTGGAGGCATGCTTCTTAACTCTTTGAGAATCGAGACCCAGTTCCTTGAAAGGCATCAGAGTGTGAGTGTTGTAGATGGTGCCGCCCACACCCAAAAGGATGATGTGGAGAGTAACGGAGGATCCTTGGAATGTTGCAAAGGTCTTTGTGCTGTTCCTTTGCGGCGCTTAGCTGGATCTGAGGTCTGGTGTCTTCACAATACTTGATCTCAACGAGGTGGATGTCACGCTGAGGTTTGCTGAGGTCTTTAGGTCGGTGTTGTCTGGGGTTGGTGGCTCTACTGGTGGCTGTCGGTGCTGCTGGGGTGCTCCCAGTCAATTGCCCCCTGCCACTACAAAGAACCCACTTCCTACATTAATTTGTTGTTTTTGTGTTTTTGCAGCGGTGGGAGTAACCTGCACAAGATCTGGGCGGCTGGAGGTAAATCTGTCTTTAGCAGAGAAGCGGGGTGGGAAGAGCCATTTGGGAACTATTCCACTTTCAGTTGTTTCAGGAATCTGGAGATTTTGCATGGTCAACCGTTCGTTGCTGCCAGTACAGGGAGCAACCAATACAGCATCCGGACGGCTGGAGGTAAAATTATTATTTTTGTCTGAGAAGCGGGGTGGAAAGAGCCACCTTGGTATAGTCCTAGTTGCAGCTAAATCGGGAATCTGAAGATTCTGCATAGCCAGCCTTTCGCTGCTACCTACATCCATGCAGACAAAGCAGTATCCTAGGGAGCCTGTCTTGCTGATGATGGCTTTGAAGATCATGCTGCATTCTAAGTTGTGTCTCTCAGTGATCATATTTCTTATTTGCGTGTGTTGGCATCCAGAAAGGATATGCAGGGCACTGTCTAGTTGAGGGCAGAGGGGGTAAGTTAGGCTTATTGAGTGCTTAAATCATACCGCATGCTCTTGGTTGGACAGGGTTCCTGTTCTATACTTCATAATGATGCACTTGGTTTTAACAGGGGCATAGGACGCTGTTAGGTAAGTGTTGCTAGCGGCTCCATTGGCAGTGCCATTCTTGATAAGGGTCTGGTAGTATATATGGTAGTTTGCTACGGTATTGGCATTCCATAGTTAGTGGAGGGGGTGCATGTGTGCTTGCAAGGCGTCATGGTAATTGGATAGGCACCAAAGCCTTAAGGTAGGTGACTGGGCTGTGCTTGGTGATTTTGTATGATTCGGTGTTCCTCATTTTCTTTTGCAAGCCATGTAGAAGGGATGTTCCTCAGGGCCAGCTGTTATGATAGAGATTGCGGCTGCTAAAGCTGCTAGCTCTTTATGTGAGATAGTATTGGTTACACCTACGCCTCTTGGGCTCACGTAATGGAACATTTTTAAGCAAGGGTGGCATATACCTGATCCTGCGCCTTGCCTGTCTTTGTGTTTCTTAAGACTTACATCAGTGTAGGTCCAGTCCCGCCAATCTTGTACTTTACGGATCTCAGGTTTGGGCTGGAGCTGTGTTGGGTCGTTTTGTCAGAGCTCTGAGGTGGGTCCAGGGTACTATTTTTATCTTGGGGGCTTTGTGGCGTTTGATGAAGGTGGTCACTGGGTAGTTTCCTTACTTTTTTAAGGCCAGGGTTTTTTCGGTGCTAAGTGCAGAGGGGTAGGGGTCGTATGAATGTATTCGATTTCCCTCTTTGCCTCAGAAATTTCTTTAACAAGCTTCTTCAGCCAGTTTCTGTTGCAAGCATTGAGGCTATTTTCGCCGTCAGTGTTCCATATGGCAATGATATGCACATCCAAAGTATAATTGGGAAGGGGCGTCTGTATATTGTTCCAGAAGAATACTTATGCATATTGGAGTTGGTCTGATGGTATGGAGCCCAATAATTTGCACATGTGCGGGAATCTGTGGTAGAGCGATGTGTAGGGATTGGTGGTAATCCTTTAACTCCAGGAGGGAAGAAACATGAAGGTAGCTGTTGCCTCTATTCTAAGGGCAGCAGAGAAAAATGCATGCCTTGTTGCTAAATACATGGTGTTTTCATGGTAAATGGGATGGCAAATAGAGAAACTAGTGAACTTGGAGGAGAAGGCGTTGCAGTTTACCCCGAAGGCCTTATCTCTTGGGTGTTCACTCCAGTATTGGGGGAGCGTGGGATCATGGTCAAGGGGGGATGCCATACTTTCTTTAGTGACTAGGGCCCATTTTTGTGGGGCGGTGATAATGTGGGGGGGAAGTATCTGTGAAAACGAGTTTTATTTTTGGCTTGCATGTCTGGCAAATCTTTGCGTGTGATGAGTCCCACGAGCTCTGATGCAAGATTCGGTGGGTGGATGTTGTCATGCAAGCCGCTGTATTTTGCCTTCTCAAAAGCCCTTTGTAATGTTGAGACGCTCAGGGGTGAGCATGCCTTTGCATTTTCTGTCTATGTTGTAGATGCAAGCTACTGTGACAGTGTACACTTCTGGGAGAGTAGGGTCGTCTGAAGGAGATTTGGTGTCGTTTCCTAGGTGCTTCATGAGGTCAACGCCAGTGGTCTTATACTCGTAGCGTCCAGTGGCAACAATTTCTGCTTGAGGCTGGTGGGCTGGATGTCAAAATTGACTTTGTTCCGAAGTCTGATGTCATAGGGCTGGTAGGAGTTTCTTTCTTGGTTTGTGTCAGAGGTGTGTGTCTGGTGCAGGGTTCCACAAGACTTTCACCAACTCTTTTTTTGAGATCTAAAGGTCCGTTCTTTCTTTTCATTTTCACTTAGGTTAATACAGGCTGGGCAGGCCCATGTGTCACTGGTGTCAATAGCCTCTCACTCATTGGCATTGTAGCAGTTTATATTTAGTAGGCACTGCCAATGGTAGGTACGATTACGGGCATCGCATATGTACATGTATTTTAAGGGAGGGAGCAGATCCACTTATTTTTGTTTAGATGGTAGGAGCACGTTTCACAGGATGCACGTGCCATATCAGTGCAACCAGCAGCTCGAATGGTTTTGGGCACTAATCCAACTGCTTTGAATAGGGGTAGAGCCCATTCTAAAATCATAGGAGCAAAGTGTGTATGAAATTGCTCCTGTCTTTCTGGGGGCCATCGTCTCTACTCCTTTTGTTGCAAAAGTAGAAATCTTCCAATCATCTATGTGGTGGACATCCAGATCATCATTATAAAGCGTGCGTATGGCCTCAGTGGGTGTCATAGAGAAGGCCTTGCCTTTCTTGTACGTCCAGAGTTCTTGTTGGATGTGGGTAGTGCACAAGGGAGCCCTACTCAGGCTAGGTAGGCAATGGGTTACATCAAGGAGCTTGCATTTTATTTTCTTTGGAGTCTGTGCTGTACATGGGGTTCTGTATAGTCTGAATTCTCGAATGTTGGGTTATTGCGGATGCGGTAGATTGAGTTTCTGTTATTTATCTGCTGTGTGAAGGGGTTAGTACTATTGTCTTATGTGATGGAGGAGGTAGTTGTCTGTGTAAGCGACTGTGTTGCGGGGTGATTGTGGCAAGCGGTATGTGAGCGTGTTATGCGTTTGTTGGGTTGGCTATTGATTGGTTGTTCTGTGAAGGGGAATAAGTTTTGCGTGTTGAGATGTTGCTGGCTTACTATCTGGCTGCAATTCTCTTTTCAGTGGTATGTGGGGGAGCAGATTGTGTCTGCCGTGCACGTTTTGCTGGCTGGTTTTGTGAGGGAGCGGCAAGCTGGGTAGTAGGTGCGGATTCAGACAGACATTTGATGGCTGTCGTAGTTTAAGGCGAATTGGGGGATGGTATAGATATCGAGCCTATAGAGTCGTGGCTTCTTTTAGTTAGGCTGGAGCTTCTTTGTGAGTAGCGTTGTGAGTGTGGGGTTTGTGATGGAGGGGCAGCTGGCGTCATTGTGGTGGGATGGTGTTGTGCCTGAGAGGGCCCTGTGTGGGGTATGTTGTTGTATGCTGTGTGTTTCCTGGGCCGAGCATTGGCGTCTGGAGGGATTGTTTGTATTGATGAAGGTGTTGGTGCGTTCTGAGTGGCACGTCTTTGGAGTTCTAATGGACATCCGGCTGCTATTGTAGCGGGAGAAGGGGACGTATGTGGTTCTGAGCAAGGTTCAAACACAGAAGTCTGATTAAACCACCTAGTATTTGCCGGTAGATCTGTGCGTGTGGGAGGTGGTTGTCTAATGAGGTTATTGGTAATAGGAGGCCTATTGTATGTTGCTGCGCGTGGTTGTGTTGCAGGTGTTACGTGGGTGGGCACACTCTGTTGAGGTTGGGTGCCTGCAAGATCAGGGGGCACGTCACCATGATGAGCCAATGTATTGATATGTGTGTCCAGGAGGCCTGTGAAGGAGGGATCTCATATTTCATGGTGAACAAGCAGGGTGTTTTGACAATGCTTTTTTTAAAGTTGTTTCCAGAGATGGTGTGGCCCTCGTTTGCTGACGTGAGATCGTGAAAAGCCATGGTGCTTAGGCTCATTAGTGGTTTGGTAATGCAGTTAATGAGGGCGGTCATTGGGGGGGGGGGGTGCGGGCGGAAGTGATTTCTGAGTAAATTTGAGATCAGCTAGGAAGACACAATTTCCTTTCAGAACTAGGTGTAGGTTACTGGCATGGATGCAGACTAGTTGGCGCGCTCGCATATGGAGGTTGAGTTGCCTCTTAATTGGTAACGACGTTCCTTTTTTTGTGGGCAGGAATATCGTGGTAAGGTGTCTTAATTGGGAAAACTAGTAGGAGACGATATTGATTGTCACAGATTGGCGGCGATCAGAGGGGGACCACTAGGCTAGTTATAAGTGCCACTGCTGAGCGTCTGTGGTGTTTATGTAATTAGAGGGGGCGCCTAATACCAGGAAGGTATGTACATCTTCGCGGATCATAGCCGCTAGACTGCAAAGGATAAGGACCACCAGGGGAGTAAATTTTGATTGCGTGTAGTCCCGAAAGGCGTGTAGTCCCGAAAGGCGTGCAGTCCCGAAAAGATTGGAGGACAGTCTCATATTCAAGCCATGTGTGAAACAAACACGTCTGTGTGCTCACTCCTCCAAACCATATGTTTTCTTTTCCCTCTCCCCTCTCCCCACAAACACACCTGGAAGCTGTAGATCAATGTGCGGTAACAAACACTGGCCAGAAAGTGCTGAGTCACATTCATGTAGCACGCTGATATGCTCGCAGCAGTAACAAAGGGCAGTGGACATCAGGATGTGTTCAGTCCGTGATGGGTTAAAAGGAGGATTTATACCAAAGAAGGTGGGTTGCCCACTGCCCCCCTTCCCCCTGCCCGTGGTCAAAATGAGAGAAGTTTCAAGCGCAATGCCCCTCCAGACTTTTGTGACTTTTTTTCTCCTTCTGGTACTCTGTTGGACCTCTCTGACCGGGCCTTTTTTGTCTGCTGGTAAAGGAGTTTTACGGTACTCGGTGCCAAAGTGGCTTTCTTTTCCTTAGTGGTTGGAAAAAAAAACAAAAAAATAGAGCCACTGTACTCGTTGCAGTGGCTCTCTCAATTTTTGTCGGGTCTGGCGACCTGTGTTGGTTATGCATGGTTATCAGGAGACCAGCCTCGCCGTCTCCTCTTCACGTGGC
>Ga0307948_1000940_pt1 | contig 20050 bp, 18 predicted proteins | sample OrgLakmetagen280_FD_201824 | JGI IMG/M metagenome (GOLD analysis project Ga0307948, IMG submission 201824) | Saline water microbial communities from Organic Lake, Antarctica - #280 | ecosystem: Environmental > Aquatic > Non-marine Saline and Alkaline > Saline | place: Antarctica: Organic Lake...
CCAAACCCCCCTTCCGGTGCCCCCACCCGGCAAAAAGGGTACCAATCTGCTTTTTTTTCAAATAGGCATCCATCTGCATACTCATCAAGACCTGAATCTGGAGTGTTGCAGAGTTATTGGGCAAAAATTGAGATACAGACGCCCATGCACACGTGAGCTACCAGGCACCCATAAGTGGCTTGCACAGTCCCACTTTGCTTCCATTTCTTCAAAATTCCACTGACTATTTAATGCTGGCACAATCCTGTAAGTTTGGGGTGAATTGCTGCTCCATTGACTTGACTCACAGTTGAAAAGCGGATAGAGCATTTCCAGAATATCTCCGGTAAGTAAAAGCGATTTTTATACCCTGTTTCATTTATAACAAAAAGGGGCTGGATTGCTGGCCTTGAACTGACTCAAGAACTCCCTTGCTTTCAGATTGCGGGCGCAGCAGCACTGCAGGAGAACGGCTGTGTAACAGCCTGGCCCCATGAGACCCTTGTCCTTGCTCCCATCCAAGGTGGGTGATAAAGGACAGAGGATAACTGTTCCGAACTGCCGAGTGCCGGCTGGTGCGCTCTGATGCGCTTTCTGCTGTGTTATTAGTGCAGCCTGCTGCTGCTGAATGACTTGCTGTCATCTTCTGAACAACAGCAACAGATTATTCAGCACAGTGGGCCTGGAGGTGCTGCTGCTGAACACGCTGTTTGGGGGGGAGAACGAGCATCTCACGCAAAATAATACTGGAAAAACACGCAAATACTGAAAAAGCAGTTTGAAGCAGGGTGCCATAAAAAATTTAATAATTTAGCACAATGAAACTCTACATCTGCATCAAGGGGAAGCATTTGCTATAGACGCTGACACCTAGCCTCAGCATCTATTGCAAATGCAGAAGTAGACGTTCCAGAGCGTGTTGTGCTTGTATGACGCAAGTGGCCGAGCGCGTCCTCCGCGAAGCCTTCTTGTCTGGACGGAGTGCACAGCAGTAATGCGTGAGTACAGTAAGATGGATTCTAGCCTGTCAAATGCACGATCCTCCACCTCGCACAATACTAAACCTTATTGGCACAACACTGCACAAACTCGGCACCTCGTTGGCACAAACCTGGCACCTCGTTGGCACAAACCTGGCACCTCGTTGGCACAATACTAAACCAGCACTTGTGCACAACACTGCACAACACTGAACCTCGTTGGCAACCTAGAGCTTCGTATACATTGCTGTGTACAATTGCAGGCTGGACGGGACTTCCCCCCTCACCCCTTCTCGAGCGTGCACCAAGCTTGGTGTTGTTTGTCACTGAAATCAATCTTGAGACAACCAACACCAAGCTTGGTGTCTCTCAAATCAATCTTGAGACAACCAACAAGTGCTGGTGGGTGTAACAAGAGCAAATGAGGGAGCTGGAGTTGTGTGCCCCAGGCAAAGATACGGCTAAAGTTTGAGATTGCTGCCCATATGTCAACAATGCTTATTTGAGTGAGATACACAGGATGCTCACTTAGTTGAAATCAATTCGGAATCCAGGTCAGTTTGTACTTCATTTGCATTATGTGCCCGTCCCTTTTTTGCTCCTAGGACACTGCCCAGCATTTCCTCAAGATTGTTCAGGAAAAGGGCCTATGGGCCAGGATGCATGTTCTCGAGCTCATTTTTGAGAGCCGGCAGAACTATCAGGAATTCTTACTGCTCCTTTAAGGTTGATGATGCTGAACAGTTCTGCAAGGCTTGTAATGGTGGATGCCAGAGGATGTTAATTATGCTGGTAAAGCATTGGTAAGAGAGAATGGAGGAATGCACTGATTCTGTCTGTGTGGGTATGTCTCCTTGTGCCGGTAATACCCTGTTTAAATGCTCTAAAATTAGTAAAGTAAACAAGTCTCATCTGGTCCAAATTTAATATTTTCTCATTCAACAAGCACGACCAAATCATCAACACCTCTTGCAAGGATGATACACGTTCTAATTAGTTTTCCAACCTGTCTCCTTGAATGCAGGCTAACATCAACAGTAGAACATGCTTTAGAAGAGTTGCTTAACCAGTCCCCCAGCACCCAGCACCCCTCTCATTGGCGCTTTGCTGCTGTGAAAGGGGCGCTGTGAAAGGGCCTGGAGTGGGTATGTGCCCCAGCAGTACTCCATCCCCTCGCGTTCAGAGCTGTATTCCCTGGTGGAAGGCTTCGACTGGGGGCTCCTCCAGTCTCGCTTGAGACAAGCCCTCCCTGGGGGAAAAGGCCGAGGCTTGAGCGAGATGGGTAGGTTTCAAAGGGGGTCATGTCTGCAACATCTTAAATGAGAGGGTGCATACCATTCGATAGCTGTGTCCGAATTGCGCAGCATGTAGTGCAAAGCGCAACTTCTTGTCATTATGAGTTTGAGTGCATATATATAAGAATTAATTATGCTGCTCCTGCCTTGATGTGCTTGTCGGCGTACCAGAATTCATCAAACTTTGTGATTGGCTGAGTGTCAGACATTCAAAACTGCTCCTGCTTGTGTTTGGATAAAACTTTGCAGCCCTGCTACGTGTAATTAAGTGCCTGACTGTCTGGGTGGAAACAAAAAGAAAAAAGAAAAAACTACGCAGGCAGTGAAATCCACTCCCCAGGAGTCCCCACATTAAATTATGAAAATGAGCTGCTTGACAAACTCATTAACTGCGTGAGAAACTCACTGGTATGCTCTATGCGGACTTTTTGCAGGCTCCCGTGGCGCGCAAGCCCAACTAGCTAGAGGCACACATGTCTCACAAGACGCCGATGCATGTGAGTCACTCACTGTGGGTTTGATGAACGCTTAAACTTTGCTTCCCTGCTACGTATAATTAAGTGCCTGGCTGTAGGGTGTGATAAAATGTGAGTTGTATCACAGTCATTCTGTACTACATGGCAAAACATGATTACAGTGTGGTTTAAGGGAAAGTGAGCGTGCGGACCATTGGCCGTGCTTCCACTCATTCCTTTTGACAAGTTGCTCCTGCCTTGATACGATTGGCTGAGTGCCAGAATTCATCAACCTGCTCATGCCGCGTGCTTGGCTGAGTAGCAACATTCAAAGCTGCTCCTGCTTGTGCTTTGGAAAACTTTGCAGCCCTGCTACGTGTAATTAAGTGCCTGGCTGTAATGTGTGACAAAATGTGAGATGTATCACATCATTATGTAATACACAATACTGTACAGTGTAGATCAAGGGAAGTTAAGCGTGCTGCCCAGTGCCATGCTTCCGCGTAGTCAATCAACAAGCTGCTCCTGCCTTGATGTGTTTGGTTGGGTACCAGTATTCATCAAGCTTCTGTGTGCTTGGCTGAGTCACTAGACTTTGAGATGCCTGCTTTGTGTTGCTCAGTGCCTGGATGCAAAAGAAAACTTGTGACAATTAATGTTATGACTCGGTTGATCAGGAATTCTCGCCCTTGCTGCGCAGGTGCTCGGGGGGGCCGTGAGGCCCAGGAAAGGGGGACCGCCCACCAGTTGACAAACAAAGAACGTGAGTGCAACTTGTCTTTTGCTATGTGCTTGACTTTGCTCCCCCACGCTTCTGCTGCGGAATTGGCTGATCAGCCTCACGAACCCCATAGTTCATCAAGCTGCTCTTGTTGTGTACTTGGCTGAGTTTCAGACATTCAATGTGCTTGTCTGAAACTTTGCAGCCCTGCTACGTTTAATTAAGTGCCAGAGTCAGAGTAGTTCACAAGGCTGGAGGGATTCGGCTGCGAAGGCCTCTACGCCGATGTCGGTGACTATTTGCGGCGCTATCACGCACAGCATCTTACCTCACATCGCTTGTTTCGAAGTCAATAGAAAATCCCTGTCTTGTGTGTCTCCAGCCTGACTTGGCCTGTGTTTTTTGTTTCTTGCCCTGTCTTGTGTGTCTCCAGCCTGACTTAGCCTGTGTTTCTCGATTCTTGGCCTGTCTTGTGTGTCTCCAGCCTGACTTGGCCTGTGCTTTTTGTTTCTTGCCCTGTCTTGTGTGTCTCCAGCCTGACTTGGCCTGTGTTTTTTGTTTCTCGGCCTGTCTTGTGTGTTTCCAGCTTGACTTGGCCTGTGTTTTTGATTCTTGGCCTGTCTTGTGTGTCTCCAGCCTGACTTGGCCTGTGTTTTTTGTTTCTCGGCCTGTCTTGTGTGTCTCCAGCTTGACTTGGCCTGTGTTTTTTGTTTCTCGGCCTGTCGTGTGATTGGTCATGCTAGGCTGGTATTCTGGCACGTTACTTTCTGATCGGTTTGTTTGTGTGCTATGCCGTCCTATGCCCCATAAGCACACAAGGAGCACCCTCTCCATTCGCTTGAATATGCCATCACTGTGCACTGTACAGCACTTTAATTCAAAAATCCAGCTTATTGAGTAAGACGTACAGAGTTTACATACTTGCGTATGTAAAACATGTACAAGTTATCATAGTAATTGGTGTTGCAGTACCACACTTGTAGCACCTACATAAAAGACCACTAGAAAGGAAAAAAAGTCACAACGCTGTTTGTGACATTGCAGTACTGAATAATGGTTACAATGTGTTACGCCCAATCGTTGGCAGCGACGAATTGTGTGACAGAGCAGTTAAGTTGGTTGGCAGTTGAGAGTTTCTTTATGTCCTGTTCAATAAGCTGGATGGCGAGTCTTATTGATAACCTTAATCCTCTGGATTTGATAGTTTTGGTAATCAATTGACAACATGTGAACTTTAAGAGGTACCATTAGAGGGGATCCTCAAGAGACCCTGTGCCGTGTTAGGTCTCCGATTCTATTTGTTCGTTTGTTTAGCGATGTTAATATGTAACCACATTGAGGCCGAGAGGTCCGTCTGAGTCATGGGTCCCAGCTCCGGAGAAGGAGCAGTAGTGTGACACACGCCAAGCTGAGTAGACTCAGAGTAGTAGATACACACACACATGGGTGTGCAGAGAGCGCACAAGGGCATGGGCCAGAGAACTGGTAGAAGCATTAGGGACCAGCGATGCAAAAAACTCACTCCTCTGCTGGATGGTTTTTCCACCTTGGAGGCCTTTCTTGGTCCGAAGGCGCAACCATTGTCAGTAGATGTGCTGAGTCTTATACTTTGCAGTGACCGTAATTTGACCTGACAAATGGTTACAATGGGTTAATCATGAACAAATCCTGTTTTTGAGATGCTGCAAACTAGTGTATAAAGTAACTGAATTTATAATATATAGTTCAAGACGTGTGGGCCCTCTGAAATGCACAAACCTCATTTGGTATATTAGTGGACAGAGCTCCCAATTTCCTCTAAAAATCATGTTCATTGCAGTGCTTCTACAGCTTTAACAATACAGCATTATAGTATTGTCGGAAAAGAGTGGGCTGTTATTTCAACCGCATTGTTTTAACCAGGCCTGGTTGATTGCTGACTGAAACAACCATTGCTAGTTGATTCAACCAGGATCAACTAGCAAAATGGTTGAATCGACCAGATGGTTGGAATGCAGTTGTTTTAACAGTGTGATCAACCAGCTAATTGATTCAGCCATCTGACCGGTTGATTCCAGCTGGATTTAACTGGGTTGTTGATTTGTGGTTGTTTCAGCCGAGTCTGAAAAACTCAACTGGTTTTTGGCCTTGTCAACCTTTGTATGTGAAATTGCACGATGTAGCTGCATAGTGTATCCACAGGATGTTCCTAGACCATGATCATAATAAGGATGATGTATGATGTTTGATAGGGGGCGGCGACAATTGGGGGTGGCTAATTACCTTCTTTTTCTTTCTTCTTACTTATTATCATCATGATGCAAACGCACGATTGACACTCCTTCTTGGGTACTAGCTTGTTCCTTACTCACGGTTTCAACACTGCTGTCTTATTATTACTACGCCATCAATGTTTCTCCAAAAATGCTTCTGCTACAACTTAACCGTTTGTGACGTGCCACTCAAGGGTGTTGCTGGAAGAATACACTGCCTGCGTTTGCACACACAACAATTTGTGACGTGCCACTCAAGGGTGGCACTGGAAAAACACACTGCCTGCGTTTACACACATGCACACGTGTTTCACAATTTGTGACGTGCCACTCAAGGGTGGCACTGGAAAGACAGATGACATTGAACATGGCACGCACCTTTGTGTTACAAACTCTAAGAACCACAGCATCCAACTGAACGAACGCAATATAGGTACACCTGCTTTCTAATCAAATACTGTCTGGACATTTCTCCTACTCATCAAGCAGAAAAAGCACAAAAACGCCACAAGCTGCTTTTTCATCGGTTACTAGGGCACCGCAAACCTTCCACACCGTCCTACAAGGAGTGAAAGGCACCATTTACAGCATCCATACAACAAATCCATTGTAGAACCTTGGAGTGAAAGGTCTGCATGCCACAGCAATGCCGTCAAGTGCGCAAAAAACATTTAAACCAGACGCCTCTTTGAACGCAGCCCTCGAAAATGTCTGAGCAGTACTCCTGGTGGTGTGCAGACCTCTGCCTCCCCTGATCCCCGTTCTTGAAAAGCCCTTCTTTTATAATTCTCCAGGTGGGATGTTGTGTGGCTCTGCATCCATTGGGTGGTGCAGAACACGCAACAACATCCTTTCCCAGTCCATGCTGCTGGTGGTGTTTACACCATCTGCGATCTCTTTCCTATTTCTCATTGTCCATGTCCAGCTGCACTTTTCCCCACGTGCACAAAAAACAACACGCCTTACTGTATCAAACTTTGCAAGTATCCATGCCCCTAGTAACTGTTATGGGTCTCCCGGTTGGACTGAGTCTTATCGGACCCTTTGGGAATGACAAAGCGCTCTTGGCTTCGGCTGCATACTTGATCAGAGCCTTGTAAAGGTCAGAGGTTTGCTTTCTTTGTGCTGCACTGGATCCTGTCTCTCCCGCTACGCCAGTGTTCCTGCTGCTGCCAAATAAAGTGCTGAATGGGACGTGGAGGCTGAGGGTGAGGAGTAAGGTACGGTAAGGTTACATCACTATATATGCCTCTGGTGAGCATCTGAGCGGAAGCTTGGAAAAAAGCCAGTAACCAAACCAAAAAAACGATAGAAAAATCAAGGGAACAGGGTTAGGCACTTAGCTACAAAAGAGGCAACACCAAAAATATCAGGTTTGTTCATAAAGGTCCTCTAACGAGCTGGGCCATCCTTAAACTGAGGTGGGAAGATAAGCTGTTGCTGGGTGCGTAGTCTGACCAGATGTTCATGTGGACAGTCCAGCAAATTGTGTTCCTCACCCTGAGTAGTGTGCCAGTCACATCTGTCACAGATCCTAAGCTCATAAGGCCTTCTATTCCTGTCATGACGCATTCTCGGGGGTGAGGAGTAGGAAGTGGAGCTTGTTAAAAATAGCTGCGTCAGATTGCCAGAAACGCAGATCCAAATCGTAGCATTTTTAGGATGAGGCAGGAGATGAAATAAGGGCCTACAGGGATGGTTTCACAGTGGCTACAACAGGTGCGCTCAGAGGATCCGCCAAAGAGAGTGCCTCCCTTTCGCTGACAATTATGACAGTCGCAAACCCAGATGCCTGCGGCCAATGTGCCATTTGAACGAATGCTTAAGTGGGGACTTTTTATTTAAGACCCAGCACAGACTTCATTATCGAGCTCCGCTGTACCGTTTAATCTGCTCTGCAGGTATCTGCAGCAGGAGCACTGATTGTGGTGGCGGCATCATTGCTGGCCAACTACTTTGAGAGCTACCTAGGGGCTGCAATGCAGGTCGGTGCTGTACCTTAGCACAGGAAAGGGGGCAGTACTAGTTGTTATGATTCACCTGAGGAAATCTTTTCCACCAGATCCAAAAGCTAGGTCCCTTTTATTGCCGGCTAGGGTCCACGTAGTCCAGTCACTTCTTTGTGTCAGTCATAATGTACACACTCCAACTCACGGCCATGGTTTCCATTAGCTCTAGCATGGCCACTGGCAGTGTCGCTTGCGTTACTGCAATGCATGATTTACCGCAGTTAGTATCATGCCTCCACAGCACACACTCACTGGACACATGCAAGCAAATGAATACGCACCTGGCACAGTGTTGGCTACAAAATGGTGCATGCCTGTGGGCTGGAGGACTTGTGAACGCGAGGGTGACAAGGAGGCGCTCGTCCCCCTAGCAGGAGGCCCAAATTGATAAGTGGTACGTATACCATTACTTATGAGCCCTGGAGTTCCAGCTACACTGTATTTGTGAGTGAGCCCTCTTGCCAAGGTGCCGGAACCGCTGGCAGGTTGTTGCCTGCTGCTGCTTTCATTCTGGGCAATCGAGCTGGGCACGTTTAAACAAGCACCTGGATGGATGTTGCCCCAGTGTGGGAGCGAGTGAGGTTGAAGCAGAACAGCACCTGCGGTGTATGATGCCGCGTAAAGAAAGATGTTGTTCTGGGATCTGCACCACCCAATAAACGCAGAGAGCCAATTGACACCTAACTCGAAGAATGACAAGGGGAAGAGCTGTTACATGTAGCACGCCTAGATTAATTTGGCAACATGCGATAAATTGCAAGCTTTCACAATTTCTTTTAAATGCAGCTTGGGCAGACAAGAGGCGAGATACATGTATTGGGAAACAGTCCTTCCTTTCAATTCATTTTGTGACCTATTGCGTGCCGATGGTTGTTGTATTGTTCATCCTTTAGGCTAGGGATGGCTAATTTGCATATACACCATTTATTGCGCAAAATGTTTCGGTCAATGTTATCCCTTCAGAAGTACTTGGGGGTGAGTCTCAACGGAGCCAGCCAAATATTTGGATCTAATTCCTAGCCTGGAAACTGTTGTGGCCAAAGGTGCTCCTAGTATAGATATGTGCTGCGTACCTTTTGTACATGTACCTATTTTGTTTGTGTGTTTACATGTTGTGTGTGTGCACAAGTTTTTTCCATGCTGGAGGTCTTTGACTTTGCCCAGGTAACTGGTGTTGCAAAATATCATACGTCTTCCATGACTGTCACAGCAGCAAGTTGCCATCATTAACCAGCTCATGGTCTGAGAAGATCCAGCTTTAAAAGCCGAAACTGCAAAGTTCAGTATATTACACCATTCAGCGTCTGAAGTTGGTGTATGAAATGAGTATGTGCTACTTAGTGTGAAATGATATGTGAAGTCCAGTTTTTGGAGCAAAGCACAGTGATATCACTCGTATCACTCTAGTTTTTTCGTTTTGATTTCTCCATCTTTCTATTTCCTTGGTGCTCGCACCTCCTTTTCCTTCTAGGCCAGTTGTGAGGACCCTAGTCTCTCAGCAGTTGTGACTAGGTCGTGTGAATAATTCACTGCCATCTCACGATGCAAACAAAAGAGAACCAGACTGCTTTCCCCGTGTTGCACTCACTGTCTTGGTTGCTCAAAACTGTGTTGTCTTGTGCAAAGTGATCACACACAAACTGATCACACACACACAACACACACGCACACACACAAACACACACACCGGTACTTCTTTGTATGAATAGGTATGTTGACAGATCGCATGTAAACAGTAGGCTTGTTTTCAATTGTCTCACTCACTTCAAAAATTGTGATCGCCACAGGCACCACACAATGCTGTGCATCAACCACATCCTGTTCGGCTGTCCGGTAGGCAGTGCTCTGTCTTGTTTCCTGCCTCGTGTTTTGATTCGTTGGCTCTAGCTAGAACTAGCCCGCCTAGAACCCCACATCGTGTGTGCATCGGGCATACAAACACACTTGTAAGAACACTCCGTTGTTCTCTCTTGTCTGCCTCAGGCGCAGCACCCTAAAAATTTTGACATGAATTCATCTCACCCTCTTGCCGGAGAGGACTTCAATATGGTTGGTCAAGCTGTTCAGAATGAGCAAGGATCCGCAGCTCAGCATCAGGCGCTGCAGCAGCAGCGAATTCAGCAACAGCAGGCCGCTGCACAGGCAGCACAGCAGGCCACTCAGCAGCAAATTCAGCAACAGCAGACCGCTGCACAGGCAGCACCGCAGGCCACTCAGCATCAGATCGCGCAACAGGCCGCTCAGATGGCACAGCAGATGCTGCAGCAGCAGCAGCCTCAGCAGCCCCAGATGCTGGTTGCCTTCCCAGAATGGAATCGCCAGGATGCAGAGTCTCACATCAGTCAGCTCAACTCAGCCCTGCACGCCAATGGCCAGGCTGGGATCCTGACCAGCCTCAGCGGTATTTCCATCTGTTGTTAACTACATGCAAAACACAGCGCAAGGCCACCGAGTTCATTCACTTCCACATGCGCCAGCACCCTGAAAGCAGCACCAAAGCCATCAAGGACGCTTTCCTGGAGCGTTTCCAGTCAGAGGTACGCAACAATGCTGCAAAGGCCAGGGATGCATTTTTCAGCAGGCACTTCCGTATGTCAATGGGCATGTCTGTGCAGGATTATGCAAGTCTGTTCAGACAGCAAATTGTACACATTCCAGAAATGCATGAAAATGACCGAATCCGTTGGTTTCGTTCTGGTTTGACACCTCAACTCCGCACAGAATGCTTGAAGATATGAATGGCAATGATTTCAAATCAGTTGAAGCTTTGATTAAGTTTGCCGTGGGTCAGGAAAGGCGAAATCTTGTCATGCAACAAATCAACCCTTCTGAGAAGAGGGCTTTGGTTTCATCAGATGATGATAACTCTGCAAAGAAAGTCCGTTTCTCCGATACCTCTGATAACACAGACAAAAAGTGTTACAACTGCCGCAAGGTTGGACACTTGGCAAAGGACTGTCCAAACAAGGGTTGGCACTTCTCTGTGTGAATCTCTTCTCTATGCGAGCATCAGTGCGAACATTTAAAGCTCTGTGTGAGCACCTCAGCTCTATGTGAGCACCTCAGCTCTGTGTGAGCGCCTCAAATCTGTTTCAGCGCTAAGCTCTGTGTGAGCGCCTCAGCTCCGTGTATGCTAAAAGCTCTGTGTGAGCACCGAGAGTTTCAGATCTCTCAGAATTCATTGCTCTGTGTGAGCATGATTGCTCTGTGTGGGCATGATCGCTGTATCTTTGTGAGCATTGCTCTGTGTGGGCATGATCGCTCTATCTGTGTGAGCATGCTCTGCGTGGGCATGATCGCTCTGTGTGATTCAAGGCCTCAATCCGCGTGTTTACCTGATCTCTGAGCCTCCTTCTAATCAGAGATAAATGCATGAGGGCATGCATTCTAAGGAAGGGGAGCAATGTAACGACGCAGGTCGTAATAAATCAGAAAATATTTCAGATTAAATAAGATATAATCAGATGTACCCAGCATCCGTGCTTGCACACGTGAGTACCTTTTGTCACCCGAGAGAATCATCCGAGAAAATCCATTAGGAAGGTACAAATACTCAGAATTCACGGTTGTCAGTCTTCTCTTTATCCGTCAACTGAATAGCTGAGAGATCCGTATGCCTTGCGGGTTCAAATCCGTCTTCCCCATTTCCCACGTTACAATGATTTCCATTTCGTTTTAACATGGAATATTTGTACCTTTACGTAGGTTTTCATCGGTGTGTTTCGGACACGACTTGAAAGCACAGACCTTAATCCAAATTAAATCTACATATTTATTATATAAAGGATTTTATTCAGATTTTTTATTGTACCCATAATTTCAGACTTAGTCTGAAATTTGGAAAAGTGGCCATAAACAAACTTGCGAAATTTCAGCCTCGTTAGACATACTTAATAGCTTATCGTGCCTCGTCGTGCATTTTCATTGAGCACGCGTTCTCATCCAACATCTGGGCCGCTGGTACATTTCGCAGTCATCATGGAGCCACTTCCTAGCGCGTTCCCAGAATTGGAGAGAGCTGTCAAGATGGCGCAGCAAGGCAACCCGCTCGTGAGCAAATACAAGTTCCCAGGTGATGCCTGCTACTTTTGGAAACGAGAGTCGCCGTTACCACTCTTTGAGACTTGGCAAGTCTTGATTTTTAAAGAATCAACCTCCTTGCACATTCTGTCAACTGTGTCAACTGCGCTGCCAACACTTTATACCAGACATGACCTCTTCATTTTATCTCAGTTCCCCTTTTCTGTTCTGCAGTAGAGATTTCCTATAGGTGCTGGTACCGCAGTGTCTCCTTTTCCTTTCTAGGAATGTGCAAAAATGTTACTTCTGCAAATTCATTTTTTCTCTTATTTGCTTATTTGCTCTTCCAGCTCCTTCTGCATCTCACCTTGCTTACACAACCTCGTGAAAATGACATCTTTGACAACTAATTCGCCCTCTGCCTCTGACTTCACAGAGCATCCAGAGGACACTGTGAAAAACTCACCGCCTGACCTCAAGAGCGCTGCCATCATGGTTGGTACTCATGGGTTTGCGCAATTGAACATGTAGTTCATGTTTTCCAAGGGTATTGCTGAAGAGTGTTTTGCAACTCTGGGCAGGTAAATGAAGATGCCATGCCTTCACGTGCTGTAGCTGTAGTAGTACTGTGGCTGCGACTTAAATATTAGAGTTAAAAACAGGAATTTACAAGATTGCTGGCATGCAGCGTGACTGTGCAACCCGTAAATACCACGTGTCAGGTCCGGACATCTATGCGTACCTTGTTGGCAGAAACATCCCGATGGGCTGATCAGGAGACGTTGGACAACAATGTCTTCGTAGACTACGACAGGTGCGTTGTTGCCTCGGTGCCTTGCAGGTAGAAAAGAATACAAAAGAAAGCATGTTGCTGGAAGTGTCAGGGCCCAGCAGGAAGAAGGAAAGGAAAGAGGCGAGCGCCTTGCAGGACGATTGTCTCCAATAAAACTGGAGCAAGAGGTCCAGTTTTTTTTTTTATGCGCGCGCAACGCGAATTTTTTTGACGAACATTAAAAGTTTGAGTTTTTTTCGACGCGCGCGTACGGCGAAAAAAAAAGTCCATACTCCCCAAACCTGTAGTAAAATCCTCACCAAGTAGTAAATCTTGCTATGGGTTTAAATGGATGAATTGGAAAAAAACATCTAGAAACCATTAATTCCATAATCTGGCCCTCCTTTAGGTCCTCTGGTGAGATAGTTGGCATGGATCTCCCCCTGGTAGTCTACGCCCACATTCTGCGGAGGCCTGCTGAATCTGACTGGATGGGTTTGGGTCCACCACCTGGGCCCATGATAGCCGGCAGCAGTAAGTTTTGATTGCATGCGAAGCTACACGTGTGGTATTAATATTGCATTACCATACTGTCACTTTGCTTGGCCATTAAATAAGCTCTTCCGATTTTTATTCTCCAGAGGGGATGCTGTGTGGCTCTGCCTACTTACTTTCGCAATCCACAAAGACAGTGATTACACTATCACGTTCAAGGAGAATATGCACTCGTGCCGACAACAAAAAACTCTGAACCCACTGACTCAAAAGAAGCTGAAAAACCCTCCTAACTCAAGAGGAGGAAGAGAAATTTCCCGAGCAGCTGGGCCTTTGACGCCCGGGGCCTGCCACACAAAAAGGGCCAGGAAACACAGACAAATTTGAAACCACACAAAACTAGGAAGGAACAGGCCAAGGGCAGCAAGTTGCTGAAGTCAAGGAGAGCAGGGGCTTAAAACTAAACTACAAACCATCTAAGGCACAAACATAAAAAGGATGGTTTGCACAGCGCAAGCTGTGCCAAGAGAGTACCAACTGACATTCGGTTGCACTTGCCTCCAAGAACAAGAGTACTTCTGCATGCTGCAGAGTACTCAGCAGTTTTCTTTTGTTCTTGTTTTGTCACTTTCAAAATTTTTTATCCTTGCCAGAGGCTGCATGGGTCTGTAACAATGTGGTGGACAAGTTTCACAGTATTAGGGTGTTGCACCAGGGTGGTGTTGCAGGGTGGTGTTGCACCAGGTGGTGTTGTTGCACCAGGGTGGTGTTGCGGGGTGGTGTTGCAGGGTGGTGTTGCACCAGGTGGTGTTGTTGCACCAGGGTGGTGTTGCGGGGTGGTGTTGCAGGGTGGTGTTGCACCAGGTGGTGTTGCACTAGGGTGGTGTTGCACTAGGGTGGTGTTGCGGGGTGGTGTTGCACCAGGTGGTGTTGTTGCACCAGGGTGGTGTTGCGGGGTGGTGTTGCAGGGTGGTGTTGCACCAGGTGGTGTTGCACTAGGGTGGTGTTGCACTAGGGTGATGTTGCAGGGTGTTGTTGCACCAGGTGGTGGTGTTGCACCAGGGTGGTTTCCGTAACCTGCATTGTGTTTCTTTCATTTTTTCTCATTCTTTTCATAGCCTGTGTGGCATTTATTTTGCAAAGGTTTTGAAAGTATGTATGCAGTGGTAATTGCTGTACTTTCCTGCATGTACTTTCTTGCAGAGGCCCTTCCGCTGGGCAAGCTGGATGCCCTTTCCTGGAGAAGTATGAATGTGTCACATCTACTTGAAGAGAGTCTGCCCTCTCCGAAGCATTTGGTGAGCGCAAATCATCTTTGTGCTGGAGCTGCATTGTACTGAAGCGCGTAAGGCAGCAGGGTTTTCCTCCTCCTCTTCATCGATGGAAATTGGATGTAACAATCAGTTTTTTAATTTTGCTTGTCATTGCTCTTTCAAACAGCTCATGTACATAACCCTGAATCAAGCATCAACATATATTTTCTTGCCCCTGAACCCTTTAAATTCAACCACCACGATGATCTACAGGTGGCAGCTCTTCCGCCGGTCACCCTAAGCTTTGAGGAGCTCATGGGTACGTGCAGGAAGATCAAATCACCGTCACTGCAAAGTGTAAGACTCAGCACATCAAATCATCGACCAACTAACTGCTTGTCACACGATTTGTCGCTGTCGACGATTGGGCGTGACAGTGCGCGCAAGTTTATCCTCTGTGTTTTGTGAGCAATCAGTCGTCAGCTTACAAAACTTCAACACGTGGCCAATGTTTGACCAGATCATAAAGGTAGTGGCGTGCCGTGAGACAGGCTGCTATTGGTACTTCATCATCATCTTTGCAGAGTCACTTTGCAAGCAGCAGATTTTCAGTTTGCCTCAGGGAGTAACCACTGTGCATATCTTCAGCAGCATATCAGCAGCATATCTTCAGCATACCTTCAGTTTGCCTCAGAGAGTAACCACTGTGCATATCTTCAGCAGCATATCAGCAGCATATCTTCAGCATATCTTCAGTTTGCCTCAGAGAGTAACCACTGTGCATATCAGCAGCAGCATATCAGCAGCAAATCAGCAGCATATCTCCAGTTTGCCTCAGGGCAGCAACCACTGTGCAGCATATCAGCAGCATATCAGCAGCATATCAGCAGCATAACTTCAGCATATCTTCAGTTTGCCTCAGGGCAGTAACCACAGTGCTATCAAAATTTCACAATGTGCTTCTTCAGCGCTCCCTATTAAAGAGCTTATGAGCCAACTGACGAGAAGGGGGTTCAGTTCCCTGTATGGGCTGGAGAAGAGGGACCTGGTGCAGATGTTGTTGGACAACGTCGACAAGGTGCTTACGTCTCATTTCCCTTGCTAGGTTTACTGGTATGAAGTAGTAAGGGCCCTTGAGTAGTGTGTGTGTATGTGTGTGTATGTGCGTGTGTGTGTATGTGTGTGTGCGTGTGCATGGTAGTGATACCCAGCTGAACGGACTGGCAGAAGGTTTCATACATCTCTTGCCATCACACCAAAAGGGTAACAATACAAACAGAAGGTGGTAGCTGGCCAAAGGCCGCGCAAGCAGTGCTTAAAAGCATTCCTGACATGAGATGAGAAGCAGGAAGCCACTTTGGCACTGGGTGCCGACAGCTTTTTTACTATAACTATTATAACAGACAAAAAAGACCAACACCTGTTTTGGTCCAACAAAGTACCATTAGAGGGATTGGGAGAGATAGAGAGGGATCAAAGGAACATATTGCAATATTGACAAGGAGAAGCTGGAGTACCAGGCTTTCATACAAGTAGAAAAGCGTCAAATGTTTTACTGATTCAAGCTACAAGTCAATCACCTATTTTTGTCATTGCAAATCTTAATGGCAATATACAAAGAGAATAGAAATTATCAGTTCTCTGCTTCAGATATAGAACTGGAGTTCTTGCGTAGTGAACGTAGGCACTTTGCATAAAGTGCTGTGTACTCTCGTAATTAGCATTCTATTTATGCCTTGCTTTAGCTCGGGTTTATTTCCCACCCACCCCCTCAGCTTGCGCTTGCCGGTGTTTTTGGAGGCCTTCCTGGCTGTGGGTTTTTCCAGAGGTTTCGTTGGCCTGGTGGATTAGGAGGCCTTACTGGCCTGGGGGGTTTTCAGAGGTTTTGTTGGTCTGGGTAAAGAGGCTTGCTTGGTGGTTTCTAAGGCCTTGCTGGCCTGGTGGCTTAGGAGGCCTTGCTGGCCTGAGGTATGAATTCCGGTGGCTTGTTAAATGCAACTGCGCTTGCATAAAGTGGGAATGCTGCAGACGTTTGTCTAGCATTCCGTTGAGGCCTTGCTGGCCTGCTGTGTGAAGCTTGTTGGCTTGATGGATGCAACTGGCACTTGCTGCCCGTGGGAATGTTGCAGACGTTTGCCTAGCATTTTGTGAGGTCTTGCTGGCATAGTGTGTGAAGCCTTTTGGCTTGATGGGTGCAACTGCACTTGCATCCCTTGCCAGCTTCGCTTTGACTTATGGGTGTTCCCATCTGAGCTTTCTTGGATCTGACATGCGTTTCTTGTTCCATTTGTCTTTTTTTTCAGTACTTGTGCCTCTTCTCAACAATTATGGGCTTGCCGCCCTTGTTTCTTGCTTCTTTGCGTTGTTTTGCTTTCATGAGGGCCTGCAGCCCATTTTCGATTCCAGTGTCTCTGGTTTTGATCGCCCTCCACGGAAGCCTTGGTGTAATGACGAAGCCTACAGCGAACTTTAGCATAGAACCTGCTTATTTCAAGCCCCTGTATGTTGATTACAAACAGATTTCTTTGTTCTAAGTAGTGTGCATTACATAATTAGAGTACACAGTAATTCTCTTGTGTGAGTACCAACACCATGATAGTACTACAGGTCCCTGAACATTTTGTTCCACAAGGCACTGTGTCGCAAAGTACTACTCGAGACATGGACATCGCCAAAGGTTTGTAAATTGTGTTTCTTTGTGCTCACAATAAGAGGCTTACAACTGTTATAATGTCTTTGTTGATCCATTTTTTTTCATCTTGATATTCCTTGCCCCTTTTCTGATAGCAGCTTAGATCTTAAAAAAATCGTCACAGTTTAAAAACACCATATTCATGCCATATTACATCTTGCTCCTTTCAGCCGCCCACAGCTTTGAAGTACAATCTGGAGCAGGAGGGAAATATGCAATTTACACCGGCCAGGTAGGCTCGTCATGTGGCCTGTGTATGAATAAACAGGTCCAGTGCCGGAAGTACTTCACATGCAAATTCATTTACACCGCACATCTTCGAATAATTCCTTTTGGCCACTTCATTGCAAGTGCCGTAATTTATATTAGCATAATTCCATGATACTTGACCGCTTTGAGCTGAATTGGGCAGTAGTTACATTGCGTGCGTGGCCTTCCTTTCCTCCAAAACCAAAGCCTTTTTTAACGTACTTTGCTGTGAATAGGAAAACGGGCAGCTCGTGCAGATCTCAACCTAGAAGGCTGGACACTCAATCATGCTACGCTGCCCCATCTGAATATGGGCAGTGGAAAGCCACATGTTAGAGGCTTGTTTCGTCAGTATAATTGCTTCACTAATGGAGGTAATGTCCTCAAGGTTGTAAAGTGCGTTTTTTTGCATGTATTTGCTGTGCCATTAGGGCATATATATATATATATAAAACGATGGTATTGTGTAGAGGGAAACAATGGGAAAGTGTTGATGCAGCATGTTTGTGAGGAGGAACGCAAAGACCGCTCATATAAAACCACCTTCATCTTGTAATACATTTGGATGAGAGTAAGCATAGAGAGTGGATGAGAGTAAGCATAGGGAGTGGTCAATTTTGAACTATTTTATGTGGTAAATATAACACCGATATGCCACCAGCCTAATTCAAACTACTTACCATATAAACCAAGCTCTACTGAGTATATGCCCTCTTAGTCCATAACTAGACAGTGACCATCTGCACTGTATGCCAACAACCCAACAAAGGAATACGATCGTAAATTCGAGCCTCCGTTACTCTCCACATCATCCTTTTGGGTGTGGGCGGTACCATCTACAACACCCACACTCTGAAGCCTTTCAAGGATCTGGGTCTCGATTCTTAAAGAGTTAAGAAGCTTGCCTCCAAGCTCCATGTGCACTCTGTGAACTTCGCTGCTAAACCTGTCCATGCCAGACGTGCCCTTTCCAGTACTGTTATCGACTCTCATCAGGAGCTGGTTTCAGGCCAAGCCTGCAACTCTCCTGATCCCCATTGGTTTTCCTTTTCGCGGTGGAGGAGCTTTACGGTACTCGGTACCAAAGTGGCTCCTTTTCCTTAATTAATGTGGGGAGTGGCTTTCACTGCCGGCATAGTTTTTTTCTTTTTCTTAATTTCTAGATGAAACAAGAGTAACAAAGTAAATGGGTAGCTGTTCTGAAAGCCCAGTGGTCCGTGGTCAGGCAAGACTCTTAGGGGTCGCGGGTTTGAATCCGCTTGGTAGCGCAAGTACTTAGCTGTTCGACAGCTCCATCTCCGTTTCCTTAGTCCATGCTTTTGTGGTGTTTTCACCCCTTGCGTATAATTTTCTTCAAGCACAAAGTGACTTTATCCACTCATAATTTTCTTCAAACACAAAGTGACTTTATCCACTCATAATTTTCTTCATACACAAAGTGACTTTATCCACTTATAATTTTCTTCATACACAAAGGGACTTTATCCACTTATAATTTTCTTCATACACAAAGGGACTTTATTCACTTTGTTGGATCTCGGATAAAAAAAACAGATTGTGACTGTTTTGGTCGCTAACAAGAAAACTAAAAACAAGGGCGGTGAGTTCTTCGGAGTTGCAAGGGCACCTTAGGGAGGCAGCATTTCAGCAGCATCTCCAGCAGAGCAACCATCCACATACAGCACCAACCTAACATTACCAACTCTCATCAGGAGCGGGTTTCCGGCCAAGCCTGTAACCCTCCTAATCCTCAATGAGGAGCATGCCCCAAACGAAACTCAACAAACATGTACCAAACTAGTTCTGCCAATAATGCAAGAAGGGTTGCCCGTAAGCTAGCAGGGCGTTGCCAATTCATACCCTCTGGCTATTACGGGCGTTGCCAACCCATACCCTCTGGCTATAAGCCAAGAGACATACAACCAAACAAACGCGATATTTACCTGATCGAAATCAAGTGCTGTATAGACACTCCTCCCCCTATTCAACAAGCAGACAAGGCACGACAAAAACATAAGCTGATAATGCCTCGTTTACTCGGACACCGCAAAACCCTCCACACCATCTTGCTAGGAGCAACAGGCACCATTTACAGCAGCCCCACAATGAATACAATGAAAAAATAAAGCCTATCATGATGTGCAATCCGCTCTGCAACAAAAATCATACAGATGAGACGAGACATTGAACACGAATTCCATTGGCACTGTTTTGGCAGAAAGATATCATCAGTTCTCGGCTTCAGTTGTAGAACTGGAGTTCTTGAGTAGTGAGCGTAGGCTGAGATCTAGCAGACACTTTGCATAAAGTGCTGTGTACTCTCATAATTAGCATCCTTTTCATGCCTTGCTTTAGCTCGGGTTAATTTCCCGCCCCCCCCCCCCCAGCTTGCGCTTGCCGGTGTTATAAGAGACCTTCCTGGCTGTGGGTTATTCCAGGTTTTCCAGAGGTTTCGTTGGCCTGGTGGTTTAGAAAAGCGGCCTTATTGGCCTGGGGCGTTTTCAGAGGTTTTGTTGACCCGGGTAAAGAGGCTTGCTTGTCTGGTGGTTTCTAAGGGTAAGGGTAAGGGTAAGGGTTACACAGCTATATCCGCCAGCGAGGGCAGTTGAGCTATAGCATAAAAAAGCCAGCTTCAAGAAGAGAAAGAGGCCAGACTGAACAACACACCAGAAAAAGAAGCTAGAGGGAACATGAAACAGAAGTATGAAGAAGAGAAAAATGTATAGAGAGAGAGAACGTTTGTTTTGAATAAGCGCGAAGAGAATGCATCATGGAGAACGAGAAAAAAAGCTGTTGGTATGTCTCAGAATGTGTGTGTATAAGAAGCCTCAGTCAGAAACAGGAAACAAGAGGCTGAGAGAGCCTCACAAAACCAGGA
>Ga0307948_1000944_pt1:0-10000 | contig 20034 bp, 23 predicted proteins | sample OrgLakmetagen280_FD_201824 | JGI IMG/M metagenome (GOLD analysis project Ga0307948, IMG submission 201824) | Saline water microbial communities from Organic Lake, Antarctica - #280 | ecosystem: Environmental > Aquatic > Non-marine Saline and Alkaline > Saline | place: Antarctica: Organic...
TGCGCACATGCATACCTGTTCATGTCGTGACCGTCCAGCGCGCTAATTGCTTCTCATGCCTGACCTAAAAACACGTGTGCTCAAGCATACGCTCATTTCTCATTTGTCAGCATACAGGTCCTGCTCCAAACTACCTATCTCTTCTACAAGTCACATTCTACAAGTGCGATGTATGATGTATATATACTCACAATGTACAGGCCCCACCGCCTGTGGCTGACGAGCCCGTCAAGTCCAGCGCACAGCTGCTCGGCGATCTCAAGGAGCTCAACGCAGAGCTGAGCAAGAGGCAGAGCCTCACAAGCCGTCAGGAGCAGCAAATTCAAGACCTACGGGCCCAGCTTGACCGGCAGGAGAAGCTGCAGCAGGAGCTGCAGCAAAAGCAGCAGCAGCAGGAGAAGCAGCAGCAGGAGAAGCTGCAGCAGCAGCAGCAGAGGGAACAGGAGACCAGGAAGCAGCTGCTGCAGGAACAGCAGCAACAGCAACAAGAGCAGCAGCAGGGTGGAGGGAGCAGCCCGGCTGTCTTAGTGCCCCCTCCTGCTAGTCAGGCTCAGAGCACAGAGCAGGTGCGAGAGTGCATTGACAGCCATGATGGGCACAGAGCAATTGCTCAAGTACGGTGGGTGCTTATCCCCCTAATTGGCACCTTATTTCTTCAACTAAAGCTGCTTGGAAATATGTAAGGTGTAGACGCACGTGTCTAGGATATCAGCCAGGACATTCAGAGAGTGCAAGCCGGGTGCTGTGCGCACTGGAGTCCGGGAAGAGTCAGGAGGAGCACAATTTCCTTAATAGCCTTCACAACCTGATAAAGTGCTTTATGGTGACTTCCCACGCTGTTTTGGTTTTATGCAACACCAAGATTGGGTGGGCTTCAACAAAGTCTTGATGACACATCCACACACACGCGCGCACACACACACACATACGCACACATATACACATACACACACACATACACAGGAAGACGCTTCAAGTGGTGCACTGGGTTTGCTCAATGGGGCAGGGATCGTGTTTGGAGGTGGGCTAGCAGGCTACATTTCTATCCTGAACCGGAACAAAAAGGTGTGTTGAAGAAAGCGAGCAGGTCCGGGACATATGCAATACGGTAGCCACTGAGGTATGGACAATTTGCACTGGAGTGAGGTGTGAATGGTAATAGTGAGTTAGGCAGAGAGCATCGTGTGCCTGGGTGATCCCTGGGAAAACTAAGTGGCCTGCTGCCCCCCCGAGCTGTATTTGCACGAATGTCATACTCCAAAATTTCTCTTTTCATGAGCATATTGTGTGCACACAATGTAAGGCTGTTGGTCCATTGGACACGTCCATTCAACAAAGGCGAGGGACTTACCCCCTACTTACTGGATGCTGGTCTATAAGGCGCTCTGTCGGAGATAAAATAGGCCGTCATGCAGTCATAGGTGTACAGCAGCAGCCATGCTGCAAGACCTAGGAGGAAGCGCCAGAGTCCGTACCTTATCATAATTGTAATAATGTGAAATATTTAACGATCGCTACCACCGCTCTTATTCATCTTTTGCTTATTTCCATAATTGAGCAAAACAGGTATACCTTCAGCCTTGTGCTTTTAGCATAAATCTTCATTGCACACCACGCTAGAGATGGCTTTTGAGCTTGTTTCGTGTGTATGAAGTCCTTGATCACAGCAACACTCTTAACAACGGTGTGACGTACACGCACACACACACGTGTTCACAGGCATCAATACGTACGTACACGTGCACATGTAGGTGGCAGAGGAGGAGCTAAGCACTCAACTCACTGCTGAGCGCAAGGCAGTGGAGGATGTTAAGGCACAGGCAGACGCGGTAGGGGTGGTATATTGTTTGAGCTCTGATACTGAGACACAGTCTACTTAATTTGCTTGAATAGATCTAGGTCGAAAAAGGGAGATTTTAAAGTTGGTTAGAGGAACGCCATAGGTGGGCAAAGGCTGCGCAACGCAACGATCAATGAGTAGTGCTGTCAGAGGGTGGGTCCCGTGGGGTGGGTGTGTGCCCTGAGAGTGGAGGAAGAAACTTGTATGCAGGCAGTGAAATCCACTCCCCACATTAATCAAGGAAAAAGAGCCACTTCGGTACCGGGTGCCGTAGATCTCCACCACCAAAAATAGTGTCTTAAATAGGTGCCCCATGAACTGGTTGGTTGCATATCAAATGTTGGTAATATGGGTTGAATTTACAAGTATGGCCATAAACCCACGCACAGTGTATGTGCATGGCTCTGTCAACTCTGACTTTGAGTAGAGATCAGTGCAGAATCTCACCTCATCGTGCTAACCCTTTGCTACATCACTCACGCGGCCTGAGCATGTATGTTTTCCGGGCCTCGTCTGCCTTTGCGGTGACAAGAGGATGTGTGTGCATGCGGCTTCCTAATGAGGAGCTTTTCTCACAGGTACTGCCTTGACTCGACCTTGGTCCCTCATCACTGTGTTGGTGCAGCACCCCGTACCCATCTTAATGGATGTGCACACAACCCATTTGTGTGTTTACGCAGGTGCGCACTTCTTTGGAGCGTGAGCAGCAGCTGGTGAACAAGCTAAAAGCTGAGATGAAAAGCGCAAGCAACAGCTCGACGCAATTGGTAGGTTGCAAAGAGACGCCGCAGCTTGCCTGTAAGGTTTGCCTCATGTGCACATGCCTGGCGAGGAACCAGAGAGGAGTGAATGGGTTGTATCTAGTCAAGATGATAACGCACAGATGCGCTGCTCCGTTCAATTGCTTCCTTTGTACAGATTAATTTCCTGCCATTATCCTCCCGCATTTGCCGTTGCTCCTCATTTTCTCTTACAATACAGCCATGTTTCCTCGATGCTTGCCCCCGATGGAAAGAAGCCTGGAATTGATAATGTTCCTCAACACTCAACACGCACAGCTTGAGGTAGAAGCTCGAGAGAAGGAGGCCTCCAAGAGAGCGGTGTCTTTGGCAGAGAAGGCACTGGAAGCAGAGAAGCAACTGACCGTGGCCATCAGGTGGGTGGCAGATGGGTGTGCGGTGGGCCAACGGAGTTTGCGTGATTCAATGTGTCCATGTATGTGCGTCTGTAAGTATGTGTGTGTGTGTGTGTGTGTGTGTGTGTGTGTGGTTGAATCTAATAGTGTATGATGGTCTTGTTTACCCTATGTGTCTGTTGCTTGGACTGCTGCAAAAGCCAATTAATGCATTAAATGCGTACACCCAACTCAGATGTTTGCAACATCGTTAGTGCAGCTGTCAATTCTTGTTAAAGGATCCTTACAGGTTGAGCAGCCATGCCAGGCTGGAGGCCTCTGCAAGGCAAATTGAACTACTCTTGACGCTTACGTTCAGCTTATATCCAAGTACACTAGGGCAGAAGGTCACAGGAGCAAGACCTCACAACCCTACCTACTGCCTGCCTGCCTGTCCCCCTGTTCCAATTTTTGCATTTAAGGGAGCATGCACACGCACGTGCTTATAAAGATGCAGGCAGGCACGCACACAGACACATGCATAACCACACAGGCACATAGGCACGCACACAGACACATGCATAACCATACAGGCGCATGAACACACTCAATTCATGCAGGGCTGAGGCCGCTGCCAGTCAGGAGGCTGCTGAGGCTGAACGCGCAGCAAAGTTTGTGCTGGAGGCTGAGGCTCAAGCGACACAGAGCGTGCTGGAGCGCATGCAGTCGAGTTTGGATGCAGAGAGGAGCATGGCCACAAAAGTAAGCTCTTTATATAGCTTGCTCTGTGTGATTTTGGGGATTCTTTTGTGCTCAGCCAAAACATAGCACCTGCATTGGAACAGCATCGTTGTGTTTGCAAGTTTATCCTGCAACACCGAGCACTCCGAGCGAGCACCTCATTGATAAAAGTGCCTCATCATGAAGCTCGCAAATGGCGTCATCAGTGCACAAAGTCAAAAATGAATGACGCCGCAGAATATGGTGTCGCTTTCACCTCCGCCATGGCCAAGCTCGATGCATGCGCATGTCTGTGCATGTGTGCAGGTGGGCAGTGATGCCATGACCAGCATGCAGCAGACAAAGCAGAACGAGCAGGCCCTGGGCCAAGCCATCGTTGCAGGGGAGGCGCTTAAGGTGCGGGAGTAGTCAACGGTTGGCCCGGCAGCTTTGAGCTCACGCACTCACGAGCAAGGCAAAGAGATGTCACACAGGCCTAACGCGCCTGACTTTGCCGACCGACTTGGAGGCTGGGTGCTTGTGGCGGACCAGCATCAAATTGAATGTCACAGGGCACTTTGCTTCAGGTCCATTCGAATCACACCGCATGCGTCGTGTCATCCTTCCTGAACTCGCAGACCAGCCTAGACGCAGAGCGGTCGCGGGCAGACCAGGCAGAGAGCGCAGCAACAGCACTGCAGCGAGAAGTGGCTGATGCAAACACGACGATGGAGGAGCAACAAGGTCTCTTGGAGAAGGTACATCGTGTTTCAGATTTGTATTGAGGTCTTCTGTGCGTGTCTGCACTTGCCACCCTCGTCCGACACACAATACAAATACACACCTTCACAGGTACGCACACACAAACATGCACAAACAAAAAACACGTACACACGGGCACACATACCCACCCCACCGCACACCACACACGCCTGCCCCCGTACCCATCCCACCGCAACAACACACGCCTGGTGCACCCGTACAATTTCGTACTTATATACAATCAAATAAATTGTATGGCAGGTGGGACAAGAGGCGCTAAATTTGCGCACAGCTATGCGCAGTTTGAGAGATTCCTCCGGAGGCATTGCCACCAAAGCGCAGGTGAGGCGTAGCAAGATACAGAAAGTGCCACGCCACACAGTCGTTTGATGAACAAGCACATGCAAAACACGCTCAGAAAGAGGTTAGGTTCATCAAAATAAAATTGTTTCTCGTCACACACACACACACACACACACACACACACACACACACACATATACACACATAAACACACACACACGCGCGTGCACGCACACACGCATGAACACACATGACGTGCACAGAGCGATGCCAACGAGGCAACTGCTGTGCGTGAAGCTTTTGAGACAGAGCTGGCAAATATAAGGAAATCCCTTGAAGCAGAGCAGGCTACTTCCACAGCAGGTATGGTGCAGGTTATGTGATTAGATGGCACTTTTCACTTGCAAGACAAGTACATTGCATGTCTACACTATCAAGTTGCACAACTCACACCAACATTACACCTTTTTGACAACAAGTCCGATGCCGCTGCACTCAGCACAAAAGGCAGCTCCTGAAAAGGGAGGAGTTGGAGCAAAATAAATGCACACGCAAGGACACACACGCATTAGCGCGCACGCACGCACACAAACACACTCAAACACATGCTATGTTGTAAAACAATACTCCCTGCGCAGCCCGGCATGAGGGGCAGCTGCTGAAGGAGGAGTTGGAGCGCACGCGTGGGTCCCTGGCTACCACTGAGGCAGAGCTTGCACAGAGCAAGGCAGAAAACAAGAAGCTGGGCAGCATGGTAGGTGCTGTAGTTTTGGATGAAGGCTTGTGGGCAGCGACCTGAACAGTGGGCACACACTGAACTGTGGTGTACTAATAGAGCGAGAGCAGGAAAGATGAGGCCTATCAGCATGGGAACCATGATGTATTGTTTGGGCTAGGTATTGCGACAACCCTCTAGGCCTAGTGTGTTAAAGCACTAATACATCCGAGTGTGTGGGTACGCCAGTGTGTCCTTTTGGTTGAGTGCGTGCATGTGTTGTGCTTTTAGTACACATTATGTCAAGTGCCGTCAGGAGGACTTGCGGAGAGCTAGTGTGACTCAAGGAACGCGCACGTGTGTGTAACACACCACGCAGGTCGAAAATCTTCAAAGCCAGGTCGCTGCGGCAGAGAAGATGCTGGGCGGGGAGCGTGAAAGCACAGCAGGTCTGAGGGAGAGCATGGCTGGCCTCAAGGTGAGAGAGCTGCTGGGTGATTCATTTGTGTGTGTACTGGGTTTGTGTGTGTGTGTGTTGCAAGCACGGTATGGCTGTTGGAGAGCGAGGGTCTAGCAATCATGTGTTTGTCTCTATGAGTGTGCACGTGCATAAGACTCACATACGTGTATTGGTCTCTGCGTGTATGTGTAAGTACGGTCAATATAAACACACACAATGCATTACAAGCCTTGTCCAACCCCTGTGCCTTGCATACAGTTATCACATGCCTCTGTGCTTGCATCTTCGAGAATTGTGAATGCAGCAAAATACAGCCTTTTTCATTCTTGACATCTTGTTTGAAACGTTGTAATTATTATCCAAGCGCTAGGAATACCCGAAATGGGTTTGCTTTCACAAATTCCCCTCTGCACCTTTATCCTGCAATGTTATCAAGGACGTAGGAGAGAGCTTCAAAACGGGTTATGAAACTTATTGTGCAATCTATTGACACCCGCAAATTTATTTGTTAACCTGCATGTCTGTAATCCAAAGCATACAAGAGAGCACGCTATATGTCCAATAGCCACACACATAACTCTGTGTGTCTTGAAAGGCTTCTTACTTCCTTCCAGCATACTTTTATTAATTTTTGCTATTTTTGCAAGTTGCTGCGCACTTTGTAAGGTCGTCCCCATGCAACCCCCCCCCCTCCCCGGGCAAATAGGGCCAATACCACTGAATTGGGCATATCTCCCCAACCACTCCACCATTTTAAGAGCTAAAAGTTGTGTTGGATAGCTTGTTTTGTTCTAAAATTGCCTGCAAAGAAAGCAGGCGGAAAGACCCAGTGGGTGGCTCGCAATAAGAAATTTTACAGGGCTTGTTTATTCAGACCGCAACTCTGGTGCCAATTTGGGGATTTATAATGGAGCCGGAAAAGCACATGCGGAAATTGCTGGCATGTCACTACACAAATTTGCACCAAAATATAACCAGGCCACCGATTGGCCCCATTCAAATTTTAATGTGATTAATATTTTAGATCGCAGCTCCGGGCGCAAAAACCGGGCTGAAACTCGCAGCAGGTTGGAGCGACAAATGTTTTTGTCTTTACCCCAGTGTCCCTTGTGTGAGTGCCTCCCTTACGCCGGCATTCCCAGTACCCCTGTCCCAAATTCGACATTGCAGCATTGTTAAATGACATTTATAATGCTTGTATCCTGAAGCAGAAGTCGATCGAGGCAACTTCAGAAATGTACCTTTTCCCTGCCAAAGTGGGTGCAAAATACGCACTGGGCCCCACACAGCCCCCCAGAATGCCGAATTTCCAGCAAATGTCAATGGTTTAGGTATAACATCAAGTATCTTGCATTTAGATGAGGTATAGGGGGCTTTGGATTGGGTGGATAGCTTATTGGCACTGTTTGGGGAGACTTTGGTGTGGGAACGACCAGTACTCTTCATGGTTAGAACAAGCAGAAATAGAACAAGCTGAAAGGGAAAGGTGCCCTCTATCCTAACAGAGCAAGACGGTCTCTGGTTTTAAGAACAGCTGCGTGTGCGCGAGTGCGCATGTGCGTACGTGTGTGACACGTGTGTATGTGCGTCACGCACATGTGTACGGTATGTGTGTATAATTACGAGTCCAACGCTTATCCTGCGCAGCTCCTTTTTTGTGGTCACAAATGGGCAACATACGCCTTCTAGATCCATGTCGTCAAAAGAGCAGGCAGTACTGTTCATTCTCAAGCATACCCACTTTTGGAAAGTGTGATCAAAAGTGATTGTTCTTGCAATTCCGTGCCTTTGTTGTTATTTGGTCTCAGGACCAGTGCCGAAAGGCCGGACTAAATCCATCCTTCCAAATAACCCCCTACCCATCACTGCTTCCTGGCTTACACATTTTTCTCAGACAGATAAATTGTAGAAAGAAGCACAGCAACTCGTGCCTTGCCTAACCAAATTGGCAAGGCACAGCTGTTGGCCAAATTGGCAAGGCACAGCAACTCATGCCTAGCCTAACCAAATTGCTGGACCATGTACCAAATTGCTGTACCGTCCTAGCCTATGCTGGAGCCACTGCCACACCCACCTCAGGGGCCATGGCATATTGAGGCTTGCAGGGGAAGGTGCTGAGGTCGAGCATGCGCGCTACAATGTCTGGCTCTTCCAGGCCCTGGCCCACCAGCAGCAGCACAGCAGCCATGCAACGGACCTGTAAGCAAGTGTGTTTATGTGCGCGTATGTTGTGTGTAAGGAATTGTGTGTATGCATGTGTGTGTGTGTGTGAAAGGCTGACTCTGTAATTGAAATCTGCATCTATTTTAAAGTATTTTAGGCTTAAAAACAAATGCATGAGACAGGTTTTAGAGAGGGAAAGCTTGCTTGCTAGGTTAATACCCAGAGGAGAGTGTTTCTAGGGAATCAGATGAATCCAGGATTGCAAAGATTCGCAGCAGTAGCAGCATCCAAAGCACTCCTACTCCTTCTTGCACAGTCCTGTTCTGCAAGTTCCTCCCACCTGATGCCACAAAAAAGCTGTGCCCCTGATTGTCATGACGTACACGCGACTGTGGCCATGATGGTTGGCATCGAGGCTATTTTCTGTTTGGCCGTCAAAATTCTTGCTACTGCTGCTGCTGCTGCTGCTGCCGCCGCTGTCACCACTGCTACCTCCAAAGGAGCATGCAGTGTCAACCGGCTCGATGTCAAAGGAAATGATGCGACGCACAAATGAGCGCACGGCCGTCACGTCAGGCTTGCAGAAGTTCCTGCGTGGAGGGGAGAGGTAACAAGTAAAAGAATTTCTAAGGTTCTGAGAGTACTACTTGCATGTGCTACACAGAGTATTGTTCACACCGGAGGTTGGTGGGCAAGCGTAAAACATTAAGCTTGCAAAAGTCTCTGAGCAGAAAGAAAGACTAATTACTCATCACGGTTGCAGGCAGAGATGAAACAGCAAACACAGGGCTCCAGCAGTTTTCGAAAGAGAGGTGCTTCAATTATTTAGGATGGAAAGTTGCCCTGTAAAATTGTTGCAGCTCCTGTGCCTGGAGCCACAAAGGCCTACAAAACTTTACAAAACACGCAGGGCTCTAAGGGCTTCCACACCTGAAATCATGCTCCCCTACAAAGTGTTTTGCTGCCTCCCTCATGCGGCCTATATCCAACGAAGCCATGAGGTTAGGGTCACACTCTTCTACGTGCGTTGACTCGTCCATTCCTCGGTATGGCTGCCGAGGCTGGGGCGCTCGTTTGGTGGAGACAATGAAGTACTTGTACTGGCGGTAGCTGGTGGAGAAGCGTGCGTGGAACGTGTCGTGCGCAGGCCTCCAGCCCAGCACGCGTATTTCTTCAGGGAGTACCTGCACAGAGTGTGAGGGTACCTATGCATTAACCAGGCCCCATGCATGGAGTAAGGAGCCCACATGCACTACAATGCGTTCAAGTTTGTGACGATTGAGGGCCTGATCTAGGGGTGTGTACACGATGCATGCTGGGTTGCTTCTTGATGCACTGTGAGGTATAGCATTTTGCAGTCTGTGTTAGGCAGCATTGTTTGTAAAGATTTAAAAAGGCTGACAGCTGGCTGACTTTAAGATGATAGAATACAGCAGGCGTCTTGCGCAGGGGCGAAAAGGAAAGGCATGTATTGCTCAGGTTCTAGCAAGCGCACACGAAAGGCTTGACAGGTGCAGGCCCCAAGGCACACCTAACCCTTAGAAATCACACGCCTGAACCAATCCTGCCGGAAATAGAGACGAGCATCATCAGGAGGATGAGAGAAGGTAGATAACAAGCACCATGATGTCTGATGATGAAATTGTCGACTGCTTGATGAATCAGCGCACAGCAGTAGCACAGGACACACCAGAAACGCCGCTGCCGTAGTCGATACCTGCACTAGGGTTCACAGTCACGTGCTAACTCTACACACCAGCCACCTGTCTCATCAAATATTGTTCAACAATACCTTGTTGAGAAGGTGGGGGTAGTCTATCTCGTCCTCCGGTGCAGGCAGCACCATCGTACTGCTACAGGCTGTCCCGCCCACTGCACTTCCACTAGGGGCTTGGTCGAATGGCTCTGCATGCTGCTGCTGCT
>Ga0307948_1000944_pt1:15000-20034 | contig 20034 bp, 23 predicted proteins | sample OrgLakmetagen280_FD_201824 | JGI IMG/M metagenome (GOLD analysis project Ga0307948, IMG submission 201824) | Saline water microbial communities from Organic Lake, Antarctica - #280 | ecosystem: Environmental > Aquatic > Non-marine Saline and Alkaline > Saline | place: Antarctica...
TTGCTGATAGGTAAAGGAAAAAACTACACAGGCAGTGAAAGCCACTCCCCACATTAAATAAGGAAAAGGAGCCACTTCGGTATCGGGTACCGTAAAACTCCTCCACGTCGGTACGAACAAGTTCGGCAGCCTGGTTGATAGGATGTACATGAAGTTTCTCAGCTCTTTGAGAATCAAGACCCAGCTCCGTAAAAGGCTCCAGCGTGTGATTATTGTGTATGGTGCAACCCATTCCCAAAAGGATAAAAAGATGGTGTGAGGGTAAGGAGGCTCCTTGAAAAATGGTGCATGGGCCTTTGTTCTGCTCCGGCATGGCGCTCAGCTGGTTCTGAGGTCTAGCGCCCTCACAGTACTTGGTCTTGATGATGAGGTAGATGTCACGTTGTAGTATGCTGAGATCTTTGGGTCGGTGCTGTCTGGGGAAGGTGGATCTGCCGATGGCTGGCGGTGGCTGCTGCTGAGGTGCTCCTGGTCTCCCCCAATTGCCTGCTGCCATTCCGAAGAATCCCCCCCTCCCATTACTAGTATGTTGCTTTTTTGTTTTAGCGGAGATAAGAGCGACCAGTACAGCATCTGGACGGCTGGAGGTGAACCTGTTTTTGTCTGAGAAGCGGGACAGGAAGAGCCACTTCGGTATTATCCTAGTTGTAGCTGTATTAGGAATCTGAAGATTTTGCATAGCCAGCCGTTCGCTGCTGCCTATATCCATGGAGACAAAGCATGGTACTGATACTAAGTAGTAGTACAAAAAGAGGTCAGCATACATTTATCCGGTTTTAAAAGGCGCTTACCGTGGTTTTCCAGTATCCACTGCTAATTGATCACTTTGTGGGAAGCAAGCATTTAATACAGGCTAGGATTTGGCAGTTGTGCTTTTGAACTGCTTGCTGGCAACCCAGACTAGTAAGAAGCCTTGGGTACTACGGCGACTACTGGTAGTTTGTGCAATAAGCTAAAGAAACAAAAAAGAACGCAGATAGTTAAACACTACCGGCATGGATTAGGAAAGGATGCAGTTTTGTGTCCTGCAGCACCCAATGGATGCAGATGCACACTACAACATCCCACCTGGAGAGGCAGTAAGCCATTAAGTACAGTTACACCTTGCTGAGTCCCCCTGTCCAAGACCTTGCAACTTCAAGCTGCTTCTTCGCCGACTCCCACGACTATCAATGATAGGCAGCCATTGATGACAATACCAAGGCTAAATGCTCGCATTTTGGGGCATTACTTACATGACAGCTTTTTTGCAACCATGCCCTGGGCACAAAAGAAAGAATGGCCTTACCTCTAAACTTTATGCCTGAGTTTCAAGATTCTGGACAACCCACCCAAGTGACAGAGTATTTGGTTCCAGAACAGATGCGTTCTCCACACAGTTCACTGGATTCTCCATCTGCCACCACCCGATGTATGACAATAAGCACATGCTCAAAGTAGTTCAACATGCAACCGCATCTGCCTCAAATAACCAAGAGGCAACCACTTACTTCCTGCTGCTCCCAGACTGCATGGAAAACAGCACCAACGCCTTTCACCAAATCTGCATCAACAACAAGAATGTTTGCACTATTACGGGAAACATCCTAAAGTTACAAATTTCTACATCTTGGCGTGTCCAGGTTGTTTCATGCACTGTGTCAGAGAATGCTGATTTTAATTGGCAGTAGTGGACTAGCGCTGCATGTCTGTTGCATTGCTATAAGTATGTTCAAGTCTTGTAATGCACAGCAATAACTCCTGCTTACTTGCTCGACCCTGTTTATGGTTTTGTCGATGCTTGTGCCTCCACAAGTTGCAGTGATATTTGTGTTGGATTGAGGGTGGTACACTCCCGCCCCAATTGACTGAGTCTCTTTGTTTGCGATACAACTTATTTTTGTGAAGGCCCATTCCCTCCAATTAGGGGCTTTGAGTTCCAGTAAACCCCGCTGCGTATGGTCAAGGAGGACTTGGTTGTGTGTCCCTATGGTGGTGCTAGCGCTCAAATTCACTGTTCTTCAGTCTTTGGGGAGCCTAAAGATCAGAGCTAACCTTGGCATGTCCCCTTCATTTGGAGGTTCTAGAATAGATAGTATGCTGCAGCGTGTCTGAATGTCCATAATAATCTGGTGAAAAGTCTTTTCGAAGTAAGATTGTTTTGTAACAGTTGCTCCCTGGCAGCTTTGGTGCTTTGATCTAGACCACAGGATACGCATACCCCATGTTGTTTCTGCTGGGGAGGTGCTTTGATTTGGTGGAAGATGAGTGGCATGAAGCGCAATTTTGATGTGGGGTGATTTCAAGGATAGTGCGCACATCCTTCTGGTCAGTGTCACTCAAATTAAAGCAAAGGTCTACGCTATACGCTATACGTCATGGTGGTCTTTTACTAGCTGTATGGGTTGTTCTCTGGAGAATCTGCATGCTTTTTGGTGTTTGCGTAAAAGTGGACGTCTAAGTCTGAAATACAGGTCTGGACACTTGCAGAGTTTACGTATCGTTACAGTTTGATTGCATGCATAGCTGTGGCTATAATTATGGGAGTGTTTGGTCTGAATGCTGGAATTATACGTAGTGGTGCACAGCTAGGCAGTATGGGGCCCTTGGGGGCGGACCGTGGCTCTGCCCCGCTTGACCTTACAACTTGAGGCTTTTTTCAAGCTATCTTGTCATTGCCAGATCGAATCACCGCCATTGCAAAGTATAGGACACAACACGTTATTGAATCTTATTAATAATAAGTGCGCCTCATGTCTCATACCTTTGCAAACACACACATATGCATGTCTCTAATAGTGCTAGCCCCCACACTGCTGCTCCTTCCCAGAGCTGGGAACATTACCTCAGACAAGCCTCCTTGTGCTAGCAGTGACCGGTTTTGTCATCACTTATCTTTGCACTGACTGAGACAAGATCCCCTATTACATCTTGTGCTTCTTGCTTATCATTGCTGGTACAAAAGGTCGTCAGCCGAAAAGCTTGGCTGCCAGTTGCCCCTTTGTAACTTAAACCCTTTATTGTCATGCAGGCATCTTGTCAATTTGATCAGCACTTCGCTTCATTGCATGAACTTAAACAGCGCTGTCATAGTTAGTTAGACACACTAAGCAAGATGCCACACCTGATATGAATGTGGCAGCGAAAATCTTGAGAAAGAACCTTGCTTACGTTGTGATACAATTTGGAGATTCAGCTTTTTCAACAAGCTATGTGATGGATGTTAAAAATAACATTTCTTGGCTGGGTGCTTTGGTCCCAAGGCAGACATACATATGAGGCAAATAATAGTGTTTCAATTACAATATCGGTTCTGCTTGCATACTGCTGTGTGAGGTGACAAACAACGGGAAATGCCTTCTAGTCTGCTTTACGTCTGATTTCATTCTTTATTCATAATTTTACAGTCTTAGCCAGGCAAGGATGCTGGTTCAAAGCACATCTAGTAGCAGGGCCCGCAGCACGAGAATGATAAACCAGACCATGATGTCCCAGGCCCTATTGGTGTGTGTCAGCTGCTCTTCACGCATGAGTTTTACATAAAATAGTAACCCCTGTTTTGACCGCTGGTAAGGAGTTTTATGGCCCACGGTACCAAAGTGGCTTTCTTTTCCTTAGTCCATGGACAATGTGGAAACCTTGGGAGTGATTATCAACCCGTGCATAATCTTCCTTTCTTTTCCCTCATCTTTGGTGACCTCAGTGCAGATATTTTAGTGTGCCCTTGAGCACATTTTCAACACACAGATGATGAAACTCCCTCTTCAGTTCTTTATTACAGTCGGTTAGTTCTGGCAAATGCTTGTTTGATATTACTGGTTTTACACGATCCGTACGACGAGGAGTATGGTGGTGATGTGGGGAGTGAGGAAGAGGAGTGGGGGGATCCAGAAGAGGCAGAAGTGGGGCTAGATCAAATTAATAATGATTGGCAGGAGAGGATGGAGAGGAAAAAGGGGAAGAACAAGGGATAGGAAGGTGGCCGGCCTGAGCATGGGCACAAGCTTAAGCTCTTGGTTTGGAATGTGCATGGCATTGGGGGGCGCTCTGCTGATGCTAATGCAGAGCTGAAAATCACTGATGTTTGCAGCATAGTTAAACTACACGATGTTACTGTGCTTACAGAAACGAGAGTGCTGCGTATATTAACCCACAAAGTCGTGATTTATTTCCTGTTCGTGCCGTTCAAACTCATTTTACTGACCTGTTTGAGGACAGGACACGCTTGGTGCTTTTCAGGTGTCTCCTAATGTTGTACTGTGTGGTGACTTTAACGCCCATGTGGGAGAGCTGAGTGAAGTGAGTGACGCGCACACTGGTTTTGTTTTGGATTGTCCTGAGGTTCTTGAGACAAGGAGATATGTGTGCAACAGTGCAACAGTGTGAACAAGGCAGGTTAGTTGTTGGTTGATCTGGCTGCTGCAACGAGTATAGCTATTGCGACTGGACGTGTCGTTGGAGATGATGGGCAACCCTCGTTTACTGGAAACTATGGCGACAAAAAGAGCCGGCCTGATCACGTGCTGCTGTCTCCGGCTTTGTACAAACTTGTGTGTTCGTTTAAGAGGTGGAATACGTGTGCTTTTGATCATGCGGCTTTGAGTACAGAGTTCAGAGTGAATGCTGTGGGAGGGGAAAGTGCGAATACTAAGCACCACGTGTGTAGGATTGGTCAGTGTGTCAACGACCTAATTTTGCGTTGGCAGCATGAGAAGGCTCACGTGTATGCTAGGCATATCTCGGAAAACATGGAGTTGCTAGCCCAAATTGATGAGGCAGAGAGCTGGCGATGTGGATAAACTGGCATTCTGTGTGCGTTCGTTGATTGTCCAGGCAGCGGGCAGTAGGGCTGTGGGCATGTCTGCACAAGCTCGGTGTGTTTTTAAGCGTGAACGCAGTAGAAAGGGTCCACTGAATCCAGTTTGGTTTGATTGGGAGTGCTGGGAGAAGCGTAAAAAAATCATTGAGGCTGTCAAACGTGGTGATGCGAAACATGCCTGTAGGTCACTGAAAAAGGAGAGTGATAGCTACAATCGTAGGATGAAGCGTCGGCAT
>Ga0307948_1000948_pt1 | contig 20015 bp, 19 predicted proteins | sample OrgLakmetagen280_FD_201824 | JGI IMG/M metagenome (GOLD analysis project Ga0307948, IMG submission 201824) | Saline water microbial communities from Organic Lake, Antarctica - #280 | ecosystem: Environmental > Aquatic > Non-marine Saline and Alkaline > Saline | place: Antarctica: Organic Lake...
TGTTTAGGCAGGAGTTTTCCTTTTCCCAGTCTTATAGGTTTTTCCTTCATTCTGTCAGGCCCTTGCTGAGGACCGTGTAACAACCCCCACCAAAAAAAAAAAAAAAAGAGAAGGCACTGATGTTTGCCCCAAACACTTTGTCCCTTGGGTGCTCACTCCAGTAATGGGGGAATTTCGGGTAATAGTCAAGGGGGGATGCCATTTTCTCTTTAGTCTTTAGTGAACAGGGCCCACTTTTGAAAGGCGGCGGTGATGTGGGAGGGGAGTATCCATGCGAAAGAGTCTTTGATTATCTTGTTTAGAGGGAGTTTAGAGTTTAGTTTTTTATTATTAATTTTTTTTTTAAGGGTTTAGGGTTTAGGGCAGAGATGTCTTTACGTGCGATGAGGCCTACAAGTTCTGATGCAAAGCTAATGGGAGGAGGTCGGACGTGATCGTGTAGACCGCAGCGTTTCGCCCTGTCAAAGGCCTTTTGTAGTATGTTTAGGCGCTCGGGAGTAAGCATACCTTTGCGCACACGCTTGCAATGCTACTGTAAAGTAAAATAACACTACTGGTGTTATTATACTTTACAGTAGCATTGCAAGCGTGTGCGCATTCTCGTAGCACACGCACACCAGTTTGCAAAAGTAGAGTTATCTCGTGCATCCTCACCAACTGATGCCTCTTGCTAAATCCTCATTACTTATGCTATTTAAGAGCACCACTGCGGTTCAAAACATTGGCAAAAAATAAAAATAAAAAGGAATGGCCTTTAAATTCATATTGTTAAATTTACACAAATCGACATCCTATTCACACAAATTGACATTATATTCACACAAATGAAGCAAGTTGACCAGCCTGCCCCCCAAATGAGTTGCGAGCAGCTGACGTTGCCGCCACATTTCTCAGCGTCACATTCTTGCAAAAGAAAACCAGCATCTCTCCAAGGAAGCTGTGTCTACCAGTGGAAAGCCACAGCGTCCCCTTGCAGGTTTTTACGCCTCTAGTCTGCTGCTCCACTCCACGAAACTCATCTCCATCCTTGCACTACAGAGGTTGTCCTGGAATGCCTGAGTTTAGTGCTGCAAGGTGAAGGAAAATGGATGGATATTAAGTCATGTTTTTTTGACACGGAAGTGAACTGTGTTTGTTGCAAGGGAAGGGGTGGAGTACCTATTTTTGAACACCACAAATGCGCAAGGCATACAGGACGTTTATGTGCAGTGTGCGCATGCATGCACGATTAATAAAAGCAAGTTACTCCCTACAGCATATTGGAAAAAGTTCCTATTTGTTTCGACCGAGCGCTGTACGTAAAACTCCTCCACCCAGAAAAAACAGGGATCAGAAGGGATGCAGCTGGGTCTGGATAATCTGTCGATGCTTAAGATTACAGTGGCGAAATCCATATACATATATAATACTTTCTAGTCATATTATCAACCTTCATCAGGGGCCGGTTTCAGGGTAAGGCCTGCAAAACTCTTGATCTCCATCTTTTCTTTGTGGTGGAGGAGATTTACGGTTTCCACTACCAAATGGCTCCTTTTCCTTCATTGATGCATGGCACCATGAGGGCAAAGGCAACCCTGAAGTGGTTTTGCATCAAGTAATACAAACTTCTTAGGGATTGATATCTTCTGCCTGTTTACTTTCTTTTTTTCCTCCTCACTCCCGCCCTCCCCTGCCAGCTGTGCTAACACTAATGAGGAGGAATTTCCAGAGAGGGTCAACTGGGAAATTGTCAAAACATGTGCTTTTTTTGCACTCAGCAGCCGGCCATCCACTGCCCCTCAATTTGATTGAGACCATTTTTGCTTCAAATTGAAGCTTGCATTATGAGTTACACGAGGATGTGCTTGGATTTATGTGGGTCACTCTGTGTGCAAATTGGCAGGGCTTTGAGCTCACAATGACTACCAAAATCCTGACAGGGTGGTTTTGCATGGGAAAACAGCATGTATTGGCCTACATCCCCAACTACTTGGCCATTTCACTTCATTTGTTTTGCAATGATATTTGTTTGTTACAAGGACTCCATACCACCAAAAATCACGTGATTTGGAATGGTGGGTGGCCTGCTGTGAAGATTTTGTGGTGAAAAGTGGGGTTCACGCTTTGGGCACTTAGACGTATGCGCCAAAACTGGCTAGTTTCAAGCTCAGGTGTCATCAGCTACCTCTGGGTCCTGAGCTTGGAAATAGCCAATTCTAGCGCAAAAACTCTAGCCACATACCTAAAGTATCCCTGTTTGGGGCCTCAGATGACCATCTCTGAGATATTTCCTCTCTCTTGTTTTATGTAGTTTAATACACCGGGGGGTAGTGGTAATTGGCATTGACGCTCCCAGTCGAAACTGTTGTTGAGAGTCAGTACTGGAAGCCTGCCCGCCCAATGAGTTAATGGAGGGTTCGTGACAAAACAAGCCTGATTCCCTTTTCACTTTTCACACATCGTTATGAGTTATAAGTCATCGCAACTTATGACACACATTGTAATTTATTATGACATTATAACACATAAAAACTTATGACACACATTAAACCTTATGACATTATGACACATAAAAACTTATGACACACATCATAACTTAAGACACACACTGTTATATCGCAAAAATATATTCCTACCCACCCATGTCAAGCTGCTTGACAACACGACACAGTGCAAGCGGCTTTACCACACGACACAGTGCAAGATGCTTTACCACACGACACAGTGCAAGCTGCTTAACCACACGACACAGTGCAAGCTGCTGAACGACACGACACAGTGCAAGCTGCTAAACCACACGACACAGTGCAAGCTGCTTAACAACACGACACAGTGCAAGCGGTACGTACATACCTTCAATCCCACACATGGTTGCTCTTCAACTTGCACTAACATCCTATTTCTGTTGCTCAAATATAAGGGACTTACATTGCAGGTTTGCCAATAAGATGCACGCGCACATGAAGTGATTGCAAACAGTCAGCTTATGAACTCACGCGTATTCAAAACGGGAGCATGACTATTATGCATGCGCAGTTCCCTCATTCCCTGAACAGACCGGTTTTGTATACGCACACAAAAACAACTTGCAAGTTATCCAAGCTTAGCTGTGCCTATGAGATACATAACACGTATGTACATACTATACATACTATAGGCATACATACATGTACGTACTATAGGTATACATACACGTACTATAGGCATACATACATGTATGTATGAGATACATACATGTACATACTATAGGCATGCCATACTTACGTACAAATTCTCGCACTACACCATCATCAAGAGGATAACAAAAGCTCATTAGGCAGACTTACTTTTGGTAGAGGCAGGTCCTTTGCATCCATTCGCTCCCAGTCAAAGTCAAATACATCTGCGTGTAGAGGAAAAGTGCACATTGCACACAGCAGAAAAACTTTGCAGTAGCTTTTTTCAAATCCACAACAGAGGGACCCCTTTCTCACTCCATTTTGATGTGGGAAGCGGCTGTGCTGCCTGCTCAACTTCCTTTCCTTGGTTATAGGATTGTGTAAATAGCGTTATTAAGCGGGGTCGATAATAATCAACAGATGGAGAGCTACTTGGTTGACTGTGTGTGTCACAACAGCTTTTCTGTATTTTCTCCTATACGTCAAGTTGCCTGAGTACACGTGTCTTTCCTTCTGCTTTTCCTCAATTATTCTGCTTTGTGTAAAATTGCCTGTGCAGACGTTGCGCTTCTGCTGTGTTGACGTATTTCACTCTAAATCCTTCATTTATTATGTACGTTGCCCAAGTGGATCCCTTCCCTCTACGTCCTTCTTTTCTTAAGTTTCCTGTGTGGATGTTCCGACCTCTGTATTGTTTTTTAGGTTGCCTATGTGGGTCTTGCATTTTCTAAATCTTACCCGGGTGGCCTTTATGCTGCCTGTGTTCTTTCCTCTGTGTGGCCTACATGGATCATTACGTTTACAGAGTCGCTACGACAGTGAAATGTGCATTTGTAGCCTGTGTTCTTTCCTCTGTGTGGCCTACATGGACCATTTCCAAGTTCCTACCTGGGTGGCCGTGTGCCGACACATTAGACGAACGCCGCCAGTCTGCCCAACTGCAAACACACATGCAAACACACATTTAGAATACAAAACAAAGGGTCACACACACACACACGTTTGAACAGATCAAGATAAGAGCTAGGCACATGTTGCTCTATTGTTTTATTGTTCTATCGTTCTAGAACATGTTGCTCTAGCACACATCCTAGACGTGTGCTGGATACAAAGAGGTGGCATGCAGCAGCGATTGAAGGTAAAGGAGCACATTTAAGGTTGGCCAGAACCATAAAATTACGGCGCATATGCGGTATTTTTGGCAGGGAAAAATTACCAAACTATAAATGCGGTCATATACGGTGTATGTATATGGTTCTAACCAACCCAAGGTATATATGTACTGTGTCGAGTTTGTCAATTACAACAGTGAAAGATCGCAGAGTTACGTCAGAGTCGCTACGACAGAGTCAAAGATTGCAGAGTTACGTCAATTACAACAGTGAAAGATTGCAGAGTTACGACATAGTAACAAAAAGAAAAACTACGCAGGGGTGATAACACCACAAGCATGGATTAAGGAAACGGAGACGTTGCTGTCGGACAGCAAAGTACTCACGCTACCAGGCGGATTTGGACCCGTAACCCCGAAGAGTCTGGCCTGACCACGGGCCACTAGGCTTTCAGGGCAGCTACCCAATCTTCCTTTGTAATAGGATGGTACAGCAAGACCGCAATATACTACAAACCACTTATTTGGTGGACGACCTTCAGGTTATTTATAGAAAATTGGCGACAAAATTTGGGGCCCACGCCACGGCTGTTTAGACACGTGCCTAAGGTTGGCCAGAACCATATATTTCTATACGGTGTATATATATACGGTTCTGGCCAACCCTACATGTGCCCCATGTACTGCAATACAAAGCTCAACTGTTGTGTAATCTCAGTATCGAGCCTGAAAGGTGCAAAACCATGGGGCTTACACACTAGGAGCATTCGAAAAGCATGCCCATTTCGGCCTGAGTCTTCGTCTCCCTCTGGAACGATCAAGCCCGAAGCTTGCACTTAATAACGGGAACAACGGAAGCGGCTCTGAAAGATGGCTGTTAAGTAGGGCTGAATCTTATGCAGGGTTGGCCAGAACCGTACATGTACATTGTACATGGCCGTATATTTGGTGAATTTCCTGCCAAAAATGCCGTGTGTACAGCGAATATGACCTTATATATGGTGGTTTCCCTGCCAAAATATCGTATACACGCACCGTACATTGGTGAATTCCTAGGTGTACAGCGAATAAGTATGGTTCTGGCCAACCCAGCTTTTATGCTTTCACAGGCCACATGTGCCATTGCAACAGCAAGTGCCTAAGTTCAATTATTGAGGCGGTCTTAGCTTCATTCAGCTCTGACGCCTTGCAATGCACCTAGCTACAGATCTCACACCTAAAGGGAGGCAGGCCATGGCTCCGTGTAGGTCCATTGACAACTTCTGACTCAAGGCGGGACGCTAGCCTGGAGCAGAGTGTGTGTGTGTGTTTGTGTGTGTGTGTGTGTGTATGTGTGTGTGTATGTGTGTGTGTGCGTGTTTGCGTGTGCATGACTTGCCTACGCCCTTTAATCTGAACAGTATTGCAATTGCCAACACATGATGACCTTCCTATCCTTGCTGCCAAAGTGAAGTAGGCATGTTGATCTGAATCAGCCAAGATCAGCATATCATTCATCCAACCAAAGAAGAGTCTGCAACAATAGAGTCTGCAATAATAAAAGTTTTTGCCTGTTCCTCAAAACCACTTTACCATTTGTACACAGACAAGCCATAGATATGAATAGAGATGGCCACACGGTTGCAAGATCAGTGTGTCCATACAGTGTCCATACAGTGTGTCCATACAGTGTGTCCATACAGTGTGTCCATACAGTGTGTTCATACAGTGTGTTCACACAGTGTCTATAGTCTACAGTCTACAGTGTCTACAGTGTGTCCACACAGGGTGTCCATACAGTGTGTCTATACAGTGTGTCCATACAGTGTGTCCATACAGTGTGTCCAAACAGTGTGTCCACACGGTTGCAAGATCAGTGTGTCCATACAGTGTGTCTCTAGTCTACAGTCTACAGTGTCTACAGCGTGTCTACAGTGTGTCCATACAGTGTCCATACAGTGTGTCCATACAGTGTGCCCATATGAATATATACAACAGCTGCCTCTAAAGAGTGACAACTGCTGGACTTGCACAAATAAAGTCGTCTTTGTCTGCAATCTGCATGTGTCTGATGCCTGCAAGTATGCCTCCTGATTACCTACCTATCCAGTACAACGGCTTTTCAATAGGGTTGGTCAGAACTGTTAATCTGCACCGTATATGACCGTATGTATGGTGATTTCCTTGCTAAAATACCGTATGTACACCGTAATACCTATAAGTGTACGGTTCTGGCCAACCCTACTTATCAAGGGTTGTCCACCTATCCACCTAATCACTTACCATTTAGTACAATGGTTTAACAAGGGTTGTCTACCTAATCTACCTAACCACTTAACCATTTAGCTTAATGGCTTAGCAAGGGTTGTCTACCTAATCCACCTAAACACTTACCATTTAGTACAATGGTTTAACAAGGGTTGTCTACCTAATCTACCTAACCATTTAGCTTAATGGCTTAGCAAGGGTTGTCCACCTAACCACTTACCATTTAGCTTAATGGCTTAGCAAGGGTTGTCCACCTAATAACTTGCCATTTAGTACAATGGCTTACAAAGATTATCCGCATACTTGTCATTACATCCACCCAATAATTTTAGTACAACGCAACCATCCACAGAACAATGATCTTAGTGCCCCAGTACAACGCAACACCCACAGCAGAAAAAATTCAGTGCTACGTCTTTACGATGCTGCTCATGCACCTGTAGTTCATAACCTTTTCGTTGTATGTCGTTAACATGATATTAGTGCAACGCAACCACCCACAGCAGAAAAAATTTAGTGCTACGTCTTTATGATGCTGCTCATGCACCTGTAGTTCATAACCTTTTAGTTGTCGCTAACATGCTTTTAGTGCAACGCAACCACCCACAGCAGGGCAATTGTAGTGCTACGTCTTTACGATGATGCTCATGCACCTGTAGTTCGTGACCTTTCAGTGCATTTACGATGCTGCTCAATGCACCTGTAGTTTGTGACCTTTCAGTGCATTTACGATGCTTCTCAAGCTGTGCACCTGTAATTCGTGACCTTGCCATCAAAGCAGCCCCTTGCCACAACAAGGGGGTCGTCAGTGCCCCACGCATCGGCATCTGCCGGTTTAAGGTCACCACGACTGCAGACCGCCTCCATGGGGCTACCGTACGAAAACTGCAAGGGAGCGTGGTAAAAAGTATGAGTCTTGACCATTGCCCCACGCATCGGCATCTGCCGGTTTAAGGTCACCACGACTGCAGGCCGCCTCCATGGGGCTACCGTACAAAAACTGCAAGGGAGCGTGGTAAAAAATATGAGTCTTGACCATTGCCCCACGCATCGGCATCTGCCGGTTTGAGGTCACCACGACTGCAGGCCGCCTCCATGGGGCTACTGTACGAAAACCGCAAGGAAACTGACAAGCATGAGACTCTAATACTGCTGGAGGTGGTGAGTGCATTATGGCCTTGCTTATTGTGTGCAAATCGGACACGTTGTGCTTTTTGATTGCATATGTATACATATGGTTCTGTCCAACCCTACACAATAGGTATCAAAGCAATAGTTTTTCCGAAAACTACTAGGCATACTCTACAGCACCCTCTTGATATTGTAAACATTGCAGCATGCACACACAGACACCTTACCTCAATGACAAAGCGTGCTAATATTGCAGCAAGCACACACAGACGCCTTACCTCAATGACAAAGCGTGCTAATATTGCAGCAAGCACACACAGACGCCTTACCTCAATGACAAAGCGTGCTAATATTGCAGCAAGCACACACAGACGCCTTACCTCAATGACAAAGCGTGCTAATATCGCAGCAAGCACACACAGACGCCTTACCTCAATGACAAAGCGTGCTAATATTGCAGCAAGCACACACAGACGCATTACCTCAATGACAAAGCGTGCTAACATCGCAGCAAGTACACACACCTCACCTTAGTGACAAAAGCGTGCCTTTGTTGCAGAAACACACACACGCCTCACCTCATCTCCCCCTTATAGGTGACAAAAGCGTGCTCCTGACTTCGTCCCCCTTCTGATAGAAAGAATGAGCAATCCTTGCAGCGAGCACACCCACGTCTCACCTCATCCCCCTTATAGTTGTTGAAGCGCATCAGTGCTTTCATTCCATCCAAATCAGATCCGTGGTGCTTGTCCAGCCCAGCAGCAGCAGCAGAAGCAGCAGGAGTAGAGGAAGTGCCCAAATCAGGCCCTGCTGCTCCACCACCCAAGGAAGAAGAAAAGTGCACATCCACAGAGTTCTGGTTGCGTCGGTAAATGTTGGCACGAGGAGCGGCCTGTGTGCAAGATGTGTGAGGTGTGTATATAACAGTATCTGTGTGCGAGATGTGTGAGGTGTGTATATACGAGTATCTGTGGTTTAGATTCGTCTGTTATGTGTGTTTGGACGTACCATTCACGATGCTTGCATGGCATGTTGGTGCAAGGGGCAGACTGTGCGCAAGATGTGTGTATCTCTATGTATGTGTGTGTATGTGTTTGTGTGTGTATGTGTGTGTGTGTGTGTGTGTGTGTATAGGCGTTTGCACACGAGTGTGCGCGTGTGTGCAGGTGTGTGGAATTTTTTTGGTGTTGACAGCATACAATGCTTGTTTGGTGTTGACAACATACGATGCTAGAGATACCAGACAAATGAAACGAGTGTACGTGTGTTATGTTGTGTGTGTGCATGTGTGACGTGTGTGATATATTTAGGATTAGCCAGAACCGTAAATAAACACCGCTTACTATAGACTGCATGTTTGGCGATATCCCTGCCAGAAATACAGTATAAATAAATATATAGGACTGACCAGGATCGGATATATATGCCATTCATGCAATAACTACTTGATGTACATATGTATATTGTATACCAAGTAGTTATGGCCAGTTATAGGTGCAATACACATAGTTCTGGCCAACCCTAGATAAGTATGTTTGTAGATGGCACAGCTTACACTTACGCCCTTGTCCCTTCGACCCACATCTTGTATGTAAAAGGCAGTTGTAAGGTAGATGGACACTCTCCTGGCATGCAACTACAGCATATAGACACTTTCCTGGCATGCAACTACAGCATATAGACACACTCCTGGCATGCAACTACAGCATATAGAGACACTCCTGGCATGCAACTACAGCATATAGACACACACCTGGCATGCAACTACAGCATATAGACACTTTCCTGGCATGCAACTACAGCATATAGACACACTCCTGGCATGCAACTACAGCATATAGACACTTTCCTGGCATGCAACTACAGCATATAGACACACTCCTGGCATGCAACTACAGCATATAGGCACACTCCTGGCATGCAACTACAGCATATAGACACTTTCCTGGCATGCAACTACAGCATATAAGGTGCTTTCAGGCACTCAAGCTGCATCAAACTCTAGCAGCACCAATCTAGCTGTCCCAACCTCTACCGGTTTCTTGCAGCACCCATCTCTATCAGCACCAACCTCTGCCGATCTCTTGCTGCACCCATTTCTATCAGCACCAACCTCTGCCGGTTTCTAGCAGCACCCATCTCTATCAGCACCAACCTCTGCCGATCTCTAGCTGCACCCATCTCTAGCAACACCAACCTCTGCCGGTCTGCAGCTGCACCCATCTCTAGCAACACCAGCCTCAAATGGCTTTTAGCTGCACCATTCTCTAGCAACACCAACCTCTAATGGTTTCTAGAAACACCCATCTCTATCAGCACCAACCTCTGCCGGTCTCTAGCTGCACCCATCTCTAGCATCCCCAACCTCAAATGGTTTCTGGCTGCACTCATCTCTATCAGCACCAACCTCTGCCGATCTGTAGCTGCACCCATCTTTATCAGCACCAACCTCAAACGGTTTTTAGCTGCACCCATCTCAGCAAAACCAACCTCAAATGGTTTCTGGCTGCACCAACCTCTGCCGATCTCTAGCTGCACCCATCTCTATCAGCACCAACCTCTGCCGATCTCTAGCAGCACCCATCTCTAGCAACACCAACCTCAAATACTTTCTAGCAGCACCCATCTCTATCAGCACCAATCTCTGCCAGTCTGCAGCTGCACCCATATCTAGCAACACCAACCTCAAATGGTTTTTAGCCGCACCCATCTCTAGCAACACCAACTCCTGCCAATCTCTAGCTGCAACCATCTCTAGCAGCACCAACCTCTACCGGTCTCTAGCTGCACCCATTTCTATCAGCACCAACCCCTGCTGATCTCTAGCAACACCAACCTCTACCGGTAGTCAGCAGCACCAGACTCCAGCAGCACCAAGCTCTAGTTGCCTGCAACACGCACCTGGTACATCAGCCAGCGTTTGGATACCTCATACTTCTCACGGGTGTCCTCATCGGTAGCCTGGCTCTGGTCGTGGTTGATGGCAGCCAGGGCTTGTGGATAGCCACTAGCATTATAGATCTGCATGAATGGATGTGTACACGTTTTCAGTCGATTCTTGTGGGTCGTGGTTGATGGCAGCCAGGGCTTGTGGATAGCCGCTAGCGTTATAGATCTGCGTGAAAAGGAACGCATGCACGTTGCTAAGTTAATGTGTGTGGGTATCCGCTGGCATTATAAATCTGCATAAATGTGAATGTGTGCACGTTTCAGTCAATCCTTGTGGATAGCCGCTGGCGTAATATACTGCATGAATGTGAATGTGTGCACGTTTTCAGTCAATGCTAGTCGGCAGCCCCTATTATTGTAGATCTGCATGCATGTGAATATGTGCACGTTTTTTGGTCAGTGCTTGTGGACAGCCCCTAGTGCTGTAATCTGCATGAAAATGAATGTATGCGTATTTGTCAGTTAATGTGTGTGAACAGCCGCTGGCATTATGATGTGCATGAAAATGAATGTATGCATATTTACCAGTTGATGTGACCACTGCGAGCAGGCTTAGAAGTACTAAGACACAGCAACATGATGAAGCAAAACCTTTTACTGCTGACATGACGAGGAAAGAGGAAAGACAGAGGTGGACAACCATCGAAAACACATCACAAGCCCTTCCACCACAAAGTGACCTTTGGGGACGTTGCTCAAAGACGTATGTTGAAGACGTAGGCAGAAGAAGCCAGACATTTGCTTGCAGAGAGAGTGGAACTTTTGATTCATCGGGCCATAAAAGGCTTCATTTTTCCGGCCTTGCATAGAATTCAGAGATTTGGTGATGTGTAGGGTTGGCTAGAACCATACATACGTAAACATTTACGGTGCATTCACGGTATTATTAGCATGTTTGTGTATACAATCGTATACGATGCGCATATACAGTTCTATGCTACAGGACGCTGTAGGCTTTGTCATTACACCAAGGCATAAAAAAAATGCCTAAAACGAGAGTACACAGCACTTTATGCAAAGTGCCTGCCAGATCTCAGCCTACGCAAGAACTCCAGTTCTACAGCTGAAGCAGGGAACTGATGATTTCTGGCCAACCCTAGTGAGATGCTCCAAGTTCAAAAACACGCAGTAAAGGCCATATACGGAAATATAATGTAAGAATATCAGACTGTGCAACCTTCCCCTCGTTTTCCTGCTCTTGTTCCAATTGACCATGCCGCGTTGCTGTATGAATTGCTGGCTTTTGCCTGAAGCAAACTTGGCGAAAACGATGCTCTTCAGCTGGCGCAAATGATGCTCTTCAGCTCGAAGAGGGATAGAGTGGCTCCCTAGAATGAAAAAAACAATGTCGCTCTCTGCAAACGTGGTCATCCACCCTGCGCCCTGATTAAACCGCATTATGCTCTGTTACTTCGATACAGTATTTACGTGGGAAAAGATAGCTTACAGCTTACAGTGAAACCCATGCAACAACAGCTTACAGTGAAACCCATGCAACAGGTTGCAGTGAAACCCATGCAAAATTTTTTAAAGTGAAACCCATGCAAACCTGGTCATATCATCCCTAAGGAAAGGAAAGGCCTGTGCAGAAAAATGAAAGAAGCAGTTCCCGCACTGTTGCCCTCCAGATCAGGCATCCATCGTGGCACCTCGCAAAGAGCGGAAGGCAAAGGAGCAAAGGCACCCTGATCTGGAACATACCTGATGGAATGAGGGAACATTGTGGGACCCCCAGTGCCCTCTAGGCAGCAAGATTGCCATACCACAGATGCTAGCTAAGTGTGGGAGAAAAAGAACACTGATCTGGAACATACCTGATGGAATGAGGGAACATTGTGGGACCCCCAGTGCCCTCTAGGCAGCAAGATTGCCATGCCACATATGCTAGCTTAGTGTGGGAGAAAAGGAACACTGATCTGAAACATACCTGAGGGAACGAAGGCCCGTTGTGGGACCCCCAGTGTTCTATAGGCAGCAAGATTGCCATGCCACATATGCTAGGTAAGTGTGGGAGAGAAGGAACACTGATTGGAACATACCTTAGGGAACGAAGGCACATTGTAGGACCCCCAATGCCCTCTAGAAAGCATATCCGTCATATCGCCAGACTCAATCATGCCTGGCAGCTGCAAGAAAAGGACAGCAGCATTTAGGAATGAGACTTAAGGCACACGTGTAACAGGACTTAAGTACCCAATTGAGCCCGATTTGTTTGGGAAGACCCGGAACACCTTCCGAATTGTTCCAGGGTCTTCCAAAACCAGCATCCTGCATTTTCAGGGCGGTACAGTAGGTTTGCATGGTGGGTACTACATCTGTGTACAGCACCACCTGTTCTAGCGACACTGCATAATCTAAACACTATATTACAAAAACAGCTGTCGATAAGGTGGCCCATGCCAAAAATGGGTGACATAACTTTGCTCTGAAACACTACATCACTGCATCCTCAACAGATAGATCTGAACATTATAAACCAACTGCCAATAAGGTGGCCCATGTCACAAATGGGTCACATTACTTTGCTCTGAAACACACTGCAACACTGCATCCTCAACAGATAGATCTGAACATTATAAACCAACCGCCAATAAGGTGGTCCATGCCACAAATGGGTCACATTACTTTGCTCTGAAACACACTGCAACACTGCATCGTCAACAGATAGATCTGAACATTATAAACCAACCGCCAATAAGGTGGTCCATGCCACAAATGGGTCACACTATTTTGCTCTGAAACACTGCAACACTGCATCCTCAACAGATAGATCTGAACATTATAAACCAACCGCCAATAAGGTGGCCCATGCCACAAATGGGTCACATTATTTTGCCCTGAAACACACTGCAACACTGCATCCTCAACAGATAGATCTGAACATTATAAACTAACCGCCAATAAGGTGGCCCATGCCACAAGTGAATCACATTACTTTGCTCTAAAACACTGCAACACTGCATCATCAACAGATAGATCTGAACATTATAAACCAACCGCCAATAAGGTGGCCCATGCCACAAATGGGTCACATTACTTTGCTCTGAAACACACTGCAACACTGCATCCTCAACAGATCAATGTAAACATTATAAACCAACCGCCAATAAGGTGGCCCATGTCACAAATGGGTCACATTACTTTGCTCTGAAACACTGCAACACTGCATCATCAACAGATAGATCTGAACATTATTAACCAACCGCCAATAAGGTGGCCCATGCCACAAATGGGTCACACTACTTTGCTCTGAAACACTGCAACACTGCATCCTCAACAGATAGATCTGAACATTATAAACCAACCGCCAATAAGGTGGTCCATGCCACAAATGGGTCACATACTACCGTGCTCTAAAACACCATACACTGCAGACTTCCAACTATACAGGACAATACGCACATACAAGTCTCATTTGCAGCTTCCTGATGCAGTTAAAAAGGAGCTTGAGTGTAAGAAAAGAGAAACTACGCAGGTAGTGAACTATGCAGGTTGCGAACTACGCAGGTAGCGAAAACCACTCCCCACATCGATTTAGGAAAAGAAAGCCACTTTGGTACCGAGTACCTTCTTTACCAGCAGACAAAAAAGGCCCGGTCAGAGAGGTCCAACAGAGTACTGGAAGGAGAAAATAAGTCACAAAAAGACATGAGTGTAATAAAAGCGCAGTATGCTCTCCCCCCCCCCCCCCTCTGTTGGTAGAAGTCATAGGAAACAGTGACTTAAGTATTTAAACAAAGTGTTTAACCAGGAAAGGAGGTATTCCTCCTGCTGGTTACGACCGCCTCGTTTTACAAATGGGAATGCAGACAACACTCAATTTTCCGCGCAGCACCTAATCTATAGGGTTGGCCAGAATCGTATACGTGTATACGCACACCGTATATGACCATATGTATGGTGATCTCTCTGCTGAAAATACCGTATATACACCGTATATTCGTATACATGTATGGCGAACCCTACTATTTTACCATAGTCGCCATAGCATGCACAGCCCTCTGCTTTGCTCCCTTGCTGTGTCATGCTTCGGACTACCCTGCATAATATGATGTATAATATCATTATTGGTATAATACGATATATAATGTGATAAATTAATAACATGACGAGGGCGCCTTGACCCTCCGTGCAATGCTTCGAACTACTCTGCTCTGCATCTACACTAATTTGCCTTACTATCACGACTCAAGCACACACATTTACCTGTTCCACCACCCACAGCAAGCCTGGAGCCAATTGCTGCTTGGGCTGGAAACGCTTCAGATCAACCACCATGTACTGGTTGTTGTAGGTGCCGCTGTTCTTGTACCTGGGTGAGAAGTAATTATGAAATTGCTGTTCTGTGCATGTTTAAAGGCAGTATGCAAGTAAGGATTAGACCCCTATTATTTTTGAGGTTCTTTGAAGAGCATCCGACTTATCCGTTAAGGGAGATATTTCTACAGGCACAGGCCTTATATATGATTTCATGCACCCAACTTAAGTGCTGCAAGATCCTCTGTGGTTTGTCCCTACATTCCAATCATCAGCCTCTTGCACACAACCAACATTTATCTGCTTATCGGCAAAGGACACGCTGGGGCTCGCTTCTATCCCTCCTGCCACATTATTTTCTGACAAGGGCACACACACACAGACACACACACACGTACGTACACAAATAGCTTCTATCAGCCTTCTGCCACATTATTTCCTGACAAGGGCACACACACACACATGCACACACACATGCGCACACAAGCAAATAGCTTCTATCAGCCTTCTGCCACATTATTTCCCAAGAAGGGCACACAAACACACAGACACACACACACATATGCACACAAACAAATAGCTTCTATAAGCCTTCTGCCACATTATTTCCTGACAAGGGCACACACACATACACACACATACACACATAAATACGCACACAGACAAATATACACGCAGACACACTTGCAAATTGCTATCCACCCCAACCCACTCTTGACCAGCAGCAGGGCTGCATACACATGTTAAATGTATAGGGTTGGTACTTGTATAGGGTTGGCCAGAACCGTATATTTGTACGTAACTATATGCGGTGTACATACGGTATTTTTAGCAAGGAAATCACCATACATACGGTCATATACGGTGCATATAAACGGTTCTGGCCGACCCTACACATGTACCAATCACACCCAGATCAGGCATTTCAAGCACAACAAGCACGCCCCTTGCACAAAGAGCCTACTCAATTGAGACCAGCTCCAAGGCACATTATTGTTATTCAAGATATCCCATGTAATATTTGGTTACACACACTTGAAAATGTTCGTCCACTCCTCTCCGCTGTTCGCCAGCAGCAGGGCTGTGCGCACACGCTGCCAGCTCAACAGCGTGTGTGGCGAGAGCGCGGCAAAGATGGTCTCGTCGAAAATGTGGTCAGTGGTCTCGAGCACAACCAGGCCAGACTCGCTGAGGTAGAAATCATCTGTAGGAATAAGGAAAGGGTACATGTATTTACTGTATGCGGAGTATTCTAGAAGAAAAAAGGTGCAGCAGATCAAGCAGCTTATGAAGTATGACCAGGCCAGATATTTGCTAAGTACAAGGCATCTTTAGGAATGAGGGAAGGACTTGTGTTGTATTATATATGATCCAATAAATAAGAAGCACGCCTGCAACAAAATGATGATGTGCATTGGCCTTGTGAAGGATTGCAATGTGACCATAGCACATTGGATGTTTAATGGCTTGGTCAGTACCATTTTCACACACACATACACACACATACACATTCCCAGCATGAGTGTGTCTAGTACAACAAATACTAGCCACTGTGTGTTTGTTTGATTGTTTGTGTGTGTGTGTGTGTGTGTGTGTGTGTGTGTGTGTGTGTGTGTGTGTACCGCATTAAGGTGCAGTGCAAATGTCACAAACTCCTCTTACCGTCACAAACTAATGGGAGGATGAAATGTAGTGCAAATCAATGCTCAGGGTTCCTGCTATAGGTAACCGTCAAACACTTTAACCAGGGGTGATGAGAGGATGTTCATGAGATCTCAACATTGCTAACCCAGACTCTTCTTCTTCTTATGGGATTTTTTCCTACTCTTCATGAAATTATGCGTACTTCACAGACTGTTCTCACCGTCAGAAAAGGTTTCCCCTGGGTAAGATGAAAAGGAAAGACGGCCAAAGCCAGGGCTTCCAAAGTCGTAGTGCTTGTAGATGCGCAGTGCCTGGGCGTGCATTGAATGTGTGCAAGCAGGTGTTAGATGCGCAGTGCATGAGCGTGCATTGCATGTGTGTAAGCAGGTGTTTGCACATGCGTATGTACTAAAGATTGTGTTTATACGTATGCGTTTATGTGCATGTTTATTTGTGTGCGTATGTGTGCATTGTTGTGTGTGTTGTATGTATGCACGTGTCGTGCTCGATTTTATTGCACTGTGACAAAAGAGCACAACTGGTGACGTAAAGATTGCAAAGTTGAAAAAAGCAGCTCAAGTAATAAACGACACCCTTTCATGCAGAGAAGCATTTCGAAGTATGCAACAAGTAAACGACGACACCATTTTAAGTAGCAAAGCAAATCAAATATGTAGCTAGTGAATGGAAAAAACTGCAGGGTTTGGGCTTCAACGGTGATTGCATGCACACGTACACAACATCACTTCGAGTAGAAAAGCAAACCAAAAATGCAACAAGTGAATGGCAAAAACTGCAGGGTTTTTGCTACAACGGTAATTGCGTGCATACACACACAACACCATTTCGAGTAGAAAAGCAAACCAAGTATGCAACAAGTAAATGGCAACATGATTTTGGCTTCAACGGTAGCTGCATGCACACGCACACAACACCCGACTTCGAGTAGAAACGCAAACCAAATATGCAACAAGTAAATGGCAACATGATTTTGGCTTCAACGGTGACTGCATGCATACACACACAACATCACTTCGAGTAGGAAAGCAAACCAAATATGCAACTAGTAAATGGCAACATGAATTTGGCTTCAACGGTGCCTACATGCACACGCACACAACACTATTTCGAGTAGAAACGCAAACCAAATATGCAACTAGTGAATGGCAATAACTGCAGGGTTTTGGCTCCAACGGTGATTGCATGCATGCACTGATGATTTGTTCAAAAAAACAACCACAAAGCGCAACCCCCACCTGTGTGTAACTGTCCCATGTGGCGTGGCCCATATAGATGTCGCTCAGATCAGCTGCAACCTACATATTTGAAAAGAACACACTTCTTTTGATACATGAATTGGTCCTGTTCAAAACTTTGCCAATGTCGCATTTGTAGGGTTGGCCAGAACCATATATATACAACGTATATGATCGTATATATGGTGATTTCCCTGCCAAGAATGCCGTGTACACATTGTATATATATATGGTTCTGGCCAACCCTACGCATCTGCAAAAAGCACACTTCACTCGATACACAAAATGGTCCTGTAAAAAGCTTTAATGATGTGCATTTGCAAAGCGCACACTTCACTTGATGGATTAATTGGTCCTGTTAAAAGCTTTGCCAGCATAAGACATAACGTCACTCAGGTCTATGCCACCTACACGAATTGAAGAACACAAATTTCAATGTTCTCTGTTGGTGATATGCAAATGCTCACACACAAACACATGCACACACACAACACACACGCATGCACATACACGCACGCACGCACACACATGCACACATGCACACGGACACACATACACATGCACGCACCCACACACACACGCACACACACTACAAGCTCTTTCCTCTGCTACTGCCACTGCGGTGTGTGTATGTGTGTATATGTGTGTATGTCTGTGCGTGTGTGTATGCATGCAAATGTGTGTGTGTGTGTGTGTGTGTTTTACTCAGCACCTAAGTGCAGGCAGGATAAAACATGTCTTACAAGCTGCGCTTTCTTGTAGTGCAATACATCAGGTGCGTTACCAAGTGTGTGTTACCAATAGTGTGTTACAAATGGTGTGTTACCAATGGTGTGTTCCCAATGGTGCGTTACCAATGGTGTGTACCCAATGGTGTGTTATTACCAATGGTGTGTTACCAATGGTGTGTTACCAATGTATATATATATATATGTGTTATTAATGGTGTGGTACCAGTAGTGTTACCAATGGTGTGTTATTACCAATGGTGTGTTACCAATGGTGTGTTCCCAATGGTGTATTAGTAATAGTGTGTTACCAATGGTGTGTTACCAGTAGTGTGTTACCAATGGTGTGTTACTTATGGTGTGTAAGCAATGTATATATATGTGTATTATGTGTGTACTTGTACCAATGATGTGTACTTATGGTGTGTTACCAGTAGTGTGTTAACAATGTATTATATATATATGTGTGTGTTACCAATGGTGTGATACCAGTAGTGTAGTAGTGTTAATTGCAATGCTAACCAAGTTGCTGCTCCATCCAGATGGAGTCTGGGAGGAGGTGTAAAGAATAAAGGTAGGGCTGGCCAGAACCGGCGCAATTCGGTATTTTTGGCAGGACTTTCATCAAATGTACGGTCATAAACGACGTAAATATTTGATTCTGGCAAATTGTGAAAAAGGGATACTGTGAAGGAGTTGGTGCAGGACAAAATTGTCTGGAATCGTACACATGCTTAGGGTTGGCCAGAACCATACATATACGGTATTTTTGGCAGGGAGATCGCCAAATATACGGTCATATACGGTGTGTTTATACGGTTTTGGCCAACCCTACACATGCTTCACAAGAGGCTTTTTAAGCAATGGCACAACCCTTTGTTGCAGTGGCCATCCAATGCTATGACCTGGACTCTAGCGAACAGCTTCGGAAAAACGGATATCGGGTTGGATTGGACATCGGAATTCGGATACCACCAGAGGCATTTCCAGAGTACACATTTCTAGGGTTGGCCAGAACCGTATATATACACCGTATATTACCGTATATTTGATGATTTCCCTGCCAGGAATACCGTAAATACACCGTATATATTATATATATGGTTCTGGCCAACCCTACACATATCGTTACATGGACCCAGCACAAACGTTAACCAAGGTCCTGGTCAACGCCGCAAATGTCACAAAAGAAACGTGCGCGCTCCTCGCACCTTGATCAAGGCACTACAGTGACCTTTGAGTGCGATGTCCTGCAGCCAGCGCCCGGGACTCAAAGGCCCCCTTCTGCTTCCAACATCACTGCTGCCGCTGCCACCACTGCTGCTGCTACTGCTGCTGCTGCCGCTACCAATACTGCTACTGCTGCTGCCTTTACCGCTACTGCTGCTGCTGCTGCCTTTACTGCTGCCTTTACTGCTCCTTGCGTCCCTTAGCTTACGGCTTAGGCTCGAGGCCGTTTTATTGCCCCAAGCACCTGCCAGGTACCCATCCACGATCTGCAGGCAACACACAGCACACGCAATGGTATGGGCGTGCACGTATGCATAGGGTTGGT
>Ga0307948_1000951_pt1 | contig 19997 bp, 26 predicted proteins | sample OrgLakmetagen280_FD_201824 | JGI IMG/M metagenome (GOLD analysis project Ga0307948, IMG submission 201824) | Saline water microbial communities from Organic Lake, Antarctica - #280 | ecosystem: Environmental > Aquatic > Non-marine Saline and Alkaline > Saline | place: Antarctica: Organic Lake...
ACATAGCTAAACAGCGACCCGCTCTTTTCATCCGTCCCGCGCATCTTCACCCCCGACATTGCCGTACGGAGAGTGAATCATGTTCTCAATTTACTGTCGAGGCGGGACTATTTCAGCAGCCTGCTAAATGGCAACGGTAAAATTGATCGATTGCTCTTTGTTTAGTTTAAATTCTGGCAGCCACTCGGCAAAGAAGTTCAATTTTGCCATTGCCTGCTATGCGAACTTTCGCGCCCACGTCGGCCGTCAGAAGCGATGAAAAGTATTTTTGACCGTCAAAATAGTGGCTTTCTCCGTTTGCATATTTGCGCGACGCGTCCTTTCGCTGCGATGTGAATAACTTTTGCTTCCTTCTTATCCAACTCCAACGTGTAGCGATTGCAAGACGTGCGTTGTCTTCGGTCATGCCATGTGGCGCGGCCAGGCGGACCCGTCCATCTGGTGGCAATACCGACAAGTGAACGTTCTAAATGTCCTTCCTTAACATCTCGAAGAGCAGATCAGAAATCGACAGCGTAATTCTTCTGGAATTCATCTTGAACCATTGCAATTTAAAAAACTGATTGAGGGTCGCGCGCATTGCCTAAGGCGTTATATATTGCCCACCGAACTGCACTTTAAGGCTGCGAAATTGGCGAAGTCACCGATCCCGCAGTTTTGCTCTGAAGGACAGCGTGCTCTACGCTTAGCACCCAATCGACGTCTTGGAATAAATTATCGTATAGCGACTGCCTGCTGGGAGAATTTATTTCATCTGGACAGGAGGTCGACGTTGAAGCCGTCGAGCTTGTGACCGGTTGAGCAAGCTTTTTCACTTCATAAAGGAAAGTCTTATAATTGAGGGCTCCTTGCCTTCGTGCCTCTCATAGGGTCACCAACACCTTTGACATCTTGTCAAAGTATGCAGGATCAATTTGGCGCTCATCAATAATTTGGCGACTTACGTTGGTTTCAATGGCTTCGGCCATGGCTTCTTTTGTCTTGAACGGAGTGTTGCCGGTGTCGAGAAGTATGTCCAAACCAGAATTCACGGCAAGTTCGATCAGTCCCGTATCTTCGAAGTCTGTTTACTTTTCGCTATCCTCGGCATGCACACACATATCCAAAAGTTGGCGCATTGCGGGCTCAAACTGCTTCATGTCAACATTGTCGCTCCTGGAAAGCTTAATCTGGCTGCCAAGTTGGCTGAATCGGTAAACTTTTGCGATGATGCTAGCCTCATCCTGCACAGAGTAGCCTGCAGCCTGCATTTCATCGGCAAGGTTGGCGAAAGGCCGTGTGTAGGCAGCGACGCATTTATACAGTGCGATCCTTTTTTACTCGTTCAGTACGACCACATCCGTGTCCACCGGGTCGCCGACAAAGTACTTTAGGTAGTCTTTGTAATTCTGAGGCTGAATTACAGGCTCGCAAAGGGCTTTGATGGCTTTTCTAGCGTGATCAAGCCGCTCCTTACCACGCTCCAAACGATCTGCGAGTAGCCCGCGAATATCGCGTTCCTCATAGGTATTCGTTCTCTGTTCTAGTGGCGAGCTTGTCGACATCCTTTACCACAACCATAATAGCTAGCGACAGGTTGACTGGACCCATACCCTTCTGGGAGCAGTCGATCTTTGTACTTTTGCAGGACGCCGCGAAGGGGGGGGGCGACGTGCTGGCGCATTTCATCATATCTCACGGCCTGCATTGTGGGTTGGTTGGTCAGGACTTGTGCAAAGACGATCAAGGGTCTTAAGAGACGCTGGGCGACTTTTGGTAGGCGGTTACTTTGCGAGATACGGACATGCGACGCTTTACCATGTCGGTAAAGGGCCTTGGGTAATGGCCACCGGAAGTATTAAACGCCATGCCTAGTTGGGCTTAGGTAGATACATTCCGCATGTTTGATGTCGCACTGTTATGGCACACCAAAGCAAAAGGTCATGTAAGCTGTTTGTAGATATATAAATGGTGGGCGACCCTGGAATCGAACCAGGCGTGCGTCTCCGCGAGGGAGTTACAGTCCCCTGCCACACCTTGCGGCCTGTCGCCCACTGGCGCGGTGATTACCTGCGGGTCTGGGGCGGGTCAACCATTAAATCGGGCGATATCGCGCGATCTGCCGCTTGGTTCAAGGTCGGTGATTTGCTGCATTCTTCGGCCAAGGCTTGGCCTGCGCCGTGCAAACGGATAGAGCGTGCACAAGCGGTAGGATGTCAGGGGGCGGCGATGAAAAAACCCAAATGGGTTGTGGAGAAAGAGCAGGGCAAAAAAGCCGAAGCGCGCGAGACGCTTTGGCTTTTTGGCCTGCATGCTGTGCGCGACGCGCTGATGAACGCCAAGCGCGAAAAGCTGACGCTCATGCTTACACCCAATGCGCTGGCCAAGCTTGAAGATGCGGTCGCCCTTGGCGGCATCGAGCCACATGTCGTGGACCCGCGCAAATTCCATCCGCCCATCGATGTGAATTCCGTGCATCAGGGCGCCGTTCTGGAGGTCAAGCCGCTGGAGTGGGGGCGGCTGGCGGATGTGTGCATCGGTGATGCCGCGCCGCGTGTGATCCTGCTAGACCGTGTGACGGACCCGCACAATGTGGGCGCGATCCTGCGCTCGGCCGAAGTGCTGGGCGCCTCCGCTGTGATCGGGACCAAGCATCACTCCGCCCCCGAGACAGGCGCCTTGGCGAAAACCGCCTCCGGCGCACTGGAGCGGCAGCCGTATCTGCGCATTCGCAATCTGGCGGATGGGATAAGGGAATTGCAGGCGATGGGCTATCTGGTGCTGGGGCTGGACGGCGAGGCGGAGATCACCATCGAGGCGGCGGTGCAGGGCAAGCGCGACCGTGCCGTGGCACTGGTGCTGGGGGCGGAAGGGCCCGGCCTGCGGCAAAAAACGCGTGAAACGGTCGATGCATTGGTGAGAATTGACGCGGGCGGCGGATTTGGCTCGCTCAACGTCTCAAATGCTGCCGCAATCGGCTTATATGCCACCAGAGAGCATAGCTGAGGAGAGGGGCCATCGCGCATCCGTTGAAGACTGCGACCTGTAGCCATTGCGGCACCAAGGCTATGCTGCGCCTCGGTGCGGGGCAGCATACGCTCACGTGCAGTGCGTGCGGCGCGCCGCTCAGCGCGCTCAAAGCGATGCCTGTCGCGGCCACCGCCGCACAGCCTGCGGTAACCCATCAGCCGCGTCCGGTCCGGGCCAAAGCCCTGCCCAAAACGCCAAGCGCCGAGAGGCCCATACCGGTCAAACGCCGCAAGAAGCGCAAAAGCATGTTGCGCTGGATTGCGGAAGAAGCGTTTGATTTGGTCGAAGATATTTTTGACTAGGAGCCCCGGACGATGGCCTATTCCGATCGATTTCTCAAAGACATTCTGACCCGTACCAAGCGGATCGCGGTTGTGGGCGTGTCGAGCAATCCGGTGCGGCCGAGCTATTTCGTAGCGCGGTATCTGTCTTTGCGGGGCTTTGAGGTGGTGCCGGTGAACCCCGGCCTCGCGGGGCAACAGCTTTTTGGTGGTGTGGCCGTCTCCAGCCTGAGCGATATTGACGGGCCGGTGGACATGGTCGATATCTTCCGCCGCTCTGAGGCGGTGCATGGAATTGTGGAGGACGCGCTGGCGCGGTTTCCCGACCTTGGCACAGTGTGGATGCAGATCGGGGTGGATCATGCGGAGGCTGCCGCGACAGCGCAGGCCTGCGGGGTTGATGTTGTGCAGAACCGGTGCCCGAAGATTGAGTATCAGCGTTTGTTTGGGGAGCTGCGTAAGGGTGGTTTTGCCACCGGAGTGATCTCGAGCAAGCTGTGACAGGACGGCGCTTTGGGGCTGGTCGCGGATTGGGGATATGAAAAAGGGTGCAAGCTCTACCGGGATGCTTTTTCTGCGAGACCCGACTGGGCCTGACGCGTCGTTAGAATCTCCATCACGTCGCTGAGCGGCACATCGCGGGCGGCCAGCAGGACGAGCAGGTGGTAGAGCACGTCGGCGGCTTCGCGTGCGAGGGCGGGCTTGTCGTCCTTGATGGCTTCGATGATGGCTTCGATGGCTTCCTCGCCGAATTTCTCGGCACATTTTTCGGGGCCTTTGTCCAGCAGTTGTGCGGTCCAGCTGTCGGAAGGATCTGCAGTCTTGCGGGCGAGAATCGTCGTGTAGAGCATATCGAGCGTCATGCGAGCCTCATGGGGATGCCGGCGGCGGCCATGTGGTGCTTGGCCTGTGCGATGGTGAATTCGCCGAAGTGGAATATGGAGGCGGCGAGGACGGCGGAGGCGCCGCCGTGTGTCACGCCCTCAACGAGGTGATCGAGGGTGCCGACACCGCCGGACGCGATGACGGGCATTGTGACGGCGTCGCTGATGGCGCGCGTGAGCGGCAGGTTGAAGCCTGCGCGGGTGCCGTCGCGGTCCATGGAGGTGAGCAGGATTTCACCGGCACCTTTTTCCATCATAGTGATCGCGAATTCGACTGCATCGATGCCCGTGGGTTTGCGACCCCCGTGGGTAAAGATCTCCCATTTGCCGTCGCTCACCGTCTTGGCGTCGATGGCGGCGACGATGCATTGGCTGCCGAACTGGTCGGCGGCCTGCGCCACAACATCGGGGTTGGCGACGGCGGCGGAGTTGAAGCTGACCTTATCCGCGCCTGCAAGCAGAAGCGCGCGCACGTCTGCCACAGTGCGCACACCACCACCGACGGTCAGGGGGATATAGCAATGCTCGGCAGTGCGGCGCACCAGATCGAACATCGTGCCGCGGTTCTCATGGGTCGCGTGGATGTCGAGAAAGCACAGCTCATCCGCGCCAGCTGCGTCATATGCGATGGCTGCATCGACCGGATTGCCTGCATCGCGCAGGCCGACGAAATTCACGCCTTTGACCACGCGGCCATCGGCGACGTCGAGGCAGGGGATGATGCGGGTTTTTAGCATAATTTCATGTACCGTGGCGGAGTGTTCGGGGCAAGCGATGCTCTGATCAGTCTATTCTCAAAAACGATGAGTTAGCTGCGCAGAGCGGCGAGTGCTTGGCCGAGATCGATTGCGCCATCGTAGAGCGCGCGGCCCGAGATTGCACCTTCGATCACGCCGGTGGCTTTGAGGGCGTGCAGATCGGCTAGCGAAGACACGCCGCCCGACGCGATGACGGGGATCCTCACCGCGCGGGCCAGCGCCGCGGTGGCGTCGACGTTGGGCCCGCCCATGGCGCCGTCGCGCATGATATCGGTGTAGATGATTGCGGCCACGCCGGCGTCCTCAAAGGATTTCGCGAGGTCTGTGACCATCACGCTCGTCTCCTCGGCCCAACCTTTTGTGGCGACGCGGCCATTTCGGGCGTCAATGCCGACGGCGACTTGACCGGGGAAGGCGCGGGCGGCCTCGCGCACCAGATCGGGGTTTTCCACCGCGACCGTGCCGAGGATCACGCGGGCCAGACCCTTATCCAGCCAGCCCTCGATGGTAGTCATGTCACGTATACCGCCGCCAAGCTGGGCAGGTACACCGCAGCGCTTCAGGATCGCCTCGACCGGTGCTGCGTTGACCGGCGTCCCAGCGAACGCGCCGTTGAGATCTACGAGGTGCAGCCAGTCGCAGCCCGCATCCACAAAGGCCTGTGCCTGTGCCGCCGGATCGTCGTTAAACACCGTCGAGCGGTCCATGTCGCCATGCACCAGGCGTACGGCTTGCCCATCTTTGAGATCGATTGCGGGGTAGAGGATCATTGGCTTAGGTCCTTGAGGTCGGCGTGGGTGCGGTTTTGCATGGAATGGCGCAGGGTGCAACGCGACCTTAGGTAAGGCTTGCTCCGCGCCGGGGGAATGCCCAATGATGCGGCGCAGTTCTAGGGAGGAACGTGATATGAGAATGATTTTGGCGGCTGTTGCCGTGTTTGGCATGGCAGGGGCGGCATGGGCCGATCCGGCGGTAGGCACGTGGCAGACAGAAGTGGACAACAGCCGGTACGCGCACGTGAAGATGCAGCCTTGCGGCACAGCCATTTGCGGCACCATCGTGAAGACGTTTCTCGATGGCGAAGATTATGCATCTCCCAATATCGGCAAGACGCTGGTGATCGATATGCAGCCGGACGGGGGTGGCAATTACGCGGGCAAGGTCTGGCGGCCGTCCAATGATAAAGTTTACATCGGCAAGATGTCCGTTTCGGGCAATGCGCTCACCCTGTCGGGCTGTGTGGCCGGCGGGCTGTTGTGCAGCAAGCAGGCCTGGACCCGGCTGAACTGAGGCTGCGTTTGCTTCGCATGCGTCGTGCGGAGCCATGCAAAAATAACATTACTTGATGAACGGGCGCGGATGTATGATAACACCGCGCCCAATTGCGTGCTGCTGCGGCACGTTTGAAACGCGCACTGGGGGGATGTGGAATTGACGAGATTTTTCAGCATCGCGGTATTGGCGATGGTGTGCGGTTGGGGGACCGCGCGCGCGGATGTGCCGATCGGGCTGTGGCAAAGCAATCCGGACGCGCGCGGCATTGTGTTCCACGTGCGCACCCGATCCTGCGGCAGTGCGATTTGCGGTCAGGTGGAACGGGTCAAGGACCGGCGCGGCTACGATACGCCCTCACAGGTGGTGGGACACCGCGTGCTGGTGGATCTGATGCGGGACGATGACGGTACGTTCACTGGCCTCGTCTGGGAGCCGACGAGCAACCGGATGCTGCGCGCGCGTATGACCGTGACAGGCAATCTGATGCGGTTTGAGAATTGCTCCGAAGATACCTGCCGCAAGGCCACCTGGCGGCGGGTGCGCTAAGGCGTCCAGCGCAGGAAATTCGAGATAAGACGCAGACCTGTGGTCTGGCTTTTCTCGGGATGGAACTGCATGCCGATCATATTGTCCCGGCCGATGACGGCGGTCACGTCGCTTGCGTAGTCCACATGCGCAAGGCGCTGGTCTGGGTGGTCCACGACCATATGATAGCTGTGCACGAAATAAGTGTGATCGCCCGTGGCGATCCCGTCGAATATTGCGTGCGGGGCGTCGATCACCAGGTCGTTCCAGCCCATATGCGGCACCTTGAGCGCCGGATCAGCGGGGGTGATGCGCGTGACCTCGCCGCTCACCCAGTCGAGACCGCGCGTGTCCTCATACTCCCGCCCCCAGGTCGCCATGAGTTGCATGCCAACGCAGATGCCAAGAAAGGGGCGGGCTTTGATCTCCACCGCCTCGACCATGGCTGCATAAAGCCCGCCGGTGCCTTTGAGCGCGGCCATGCAGGCCGGAAAGGCGCCATCGCCGGGCAGCACGATGCGGTCGGCGCGCGCCACCAGATCAGCGTCTGCGGTGACGATCACCTCGCCTGCATCCGCCTCGCGGGCCATGCGCTGGAACGCCTTATGGGCGGAGTGCAGATTGCCGCTCTCGTAGTCGATGATCGCGGTGAGCATTCAGAGCATGCCTTTGGTCGAGGGGATCGCGTCCGCTTTGCGTGGATCACGCTCGAGTGCGTCGCGCAGGGCGCGTGCCACGGCCTTGAATGCCGCCTCCGCGATGTGGTGGGAGTTCAGCCCGTGCAGCTGATCCACATGCAGGGTGATGCCGCCGTGGGTGGCAAAGGCTTGGAAAAATTCGCGTACGAGCTCGGTGTCAAACGTACCGATCTTGGCGGTCGGGAGCGTGACGTTCCAGACCAGAAAAGGCCGCGCCGACAGATCGAGTGCGGCACGCACCAGTGCGTCGTCCATCGGCAGCAGGCACGCGCCATACCGCACTATGCCGCGCTTGTCTCCGACCGCCCGCGTGAGCGCCTGACCCAGTGCGATGCCCACATCCTCCACGGTGTGATGATCGTCGATGTGCAGATCCCCTTTGCAGCGCACTGTCATGTCAATGAGGGCATGGCGCGACAGCTGGTCCAGCATATGATCGAAGAACCCCACACCGGTCTGGTTGTCGTAAACGCCCGTCCCGTCTAGATTAATCTCGACATGGATGTCCGTCTCCGCAGTGGTGCGGGTGATGCTTGCCGTGCGCATGTCTGGCCTCCATTGACGCAATTGTGTCCTTATAGCAGCGCGGCGCGGCGCGCCAAGGGGCGATCAGGGATTGCGGCGCGCAAGCCTTCGTGCCAGCCTGTCCCCCAAGCGATTGCAGGAGACGCCCGTGAGCACATGTGTTTTCATCCAGATCAGGTGTCGCCCCGGCACGACCTACAAGGTGGCCGAAGCTATCTCGCTGCGTGAAATTCACTCCGAGCTGTACTCGACCTCCGGCGATTTTGACCTGTTGATGAAGGTCTATATCCCCAAAAGTGAGGACGTGGGCGTTTATATCAACGACAATCTGCTCGACATCGAAGGGATCGAACGCTCGCTCACCACGATGACGTTCAAGGTATTTTGATGCGGAGCATGGTGCTTGCCCTGATCCTTGCCGCGTCCGGTGGCCATGCTGCCCAGCGTGTGTACGAGGGGGAGGAAGCCTCCGCCCTGCGCTGCGCCAACATGATGGCCTATACAGGGGTGACGCTCAATCAGGCGGGCTTGATGAGTGATCCGGAAAAGGACGTGCTCATCGGGATCTCGGTTCTGATCCTCGAGCGGCACGTGAGCGGCAACTGGACCGAGAAAAAGCGCGCCATGGAAGCCATGCGCGACCGCCGGGATGTGGACGCGACCCTGCTCGACTACCAGCGCAACGCGCCGCGCTGCTTGCGGCGGTTTCCGATCAACTAGGGCGGGCGCGCCTGTACTTTGCCGGATCAAAGGGCGCTACATCCATGTTCTGCGGCCGCCCGTCGATCATCGCGGCGATCATCCGGCCTGTCTTGGGACCGCCGGTGAGGCCCACGTGCTGGTGCCCGAACGCGCTATAGCTGCGGCCCTGCGCATCATTGGCCCCGATCAGGGGCAGGCTGTCGGCAGGGGCGGGGCGGTGGCCCATCCACTCGATGACATCGTCGTAGGTCACATCGGGGAGCAGCTTTTGCACCTGTCGGCGCAGCATGTCCAGGGGCGCGCGTGAGGCGGGAGCTTGCAGGCCGCCGAACTCGATCACACCGGCGGCGCGCAGGCGTCCCTCCATCGGGGTCAGCACAAACTTGCCGGAGGCGACCATCATCGGCGCGCGCGGCTTGGCCGATGGGTTTACCAGCTCAATGTGATAGCCGCGCTCGCTCTCGAACGGGAGTTTGACGCCCAATTTATGGGCGATCTCGCGCGACCAGGGGCCCATGGCGAAAACGATCCTTTCGGCCCTGCGCACGCCGTCCCCGGTCACCAATCCGCTGATCGCGCCATCGGCCATCTCGATGTCGGTGATCGTCGTGATCTCCAGCGTCCCGCCCTCGGCCTCGAAATGCGCGGCGAGCGCTTGTACGTAAGCGCCCGGATCACTGATGCGACCGTGGTTTTTACAGCGCACGACCGTTTCGAACGCCTCCCCGAACAGCGGATCATGGGCCGCATAGTCCGCGCCGCTCACCACGTCATACTGCACGCCGTGCGCGTCACGTTTGCCCCAGCCATAGGCGTCCGCGTCGAAAGCGGCACGTGTGGCGTAGCCAAAGCACCAGTCCTCCGTGCTGATGAAGCGCGCGGCGGGAGTGCCATGGGCCAGCGCCTGATGCTGCTCGACCGTGTCGTGCAACAGGCCCGACATGGCCGCCGCGTACCTGTCCACATGGGCATCGTTGGCAAACCGCAGGTAGCGCATCAGAAACGGCGCGAGGCGGGGCAGGTAGGACCAGCGCAGATAGAGCGGCGCATCGCGGTCGAGCAGCATGCCCGGCGCGCGGCGCAACAACCCAGGCGTGGTTACCGGCACCACCGCGCCTGCGGCCAGAACGCCCGCGTTGCCGTGGCTGGTGCCCGATGCGGGACCAGCGCGGTCCAGCACCGTCACGTCGTGGCCCGCCCGTTGCAGCCAGATCGCCGTGGATATGCCGACGATGCCTGCACCCGCTACTAGAATTCTCATACGATGTCTCACTGTCTTGGGGCGCGCGTCTGGCACCCACGGTGGGTATGCGGTTATAGGAATTCATGGCGGTTTCAAGCGCCGCGTCGGTTGGGGGCTCCTGATCCATGCACCACGAAACAGGGCTAGTCAGGTCGCGCGGCCCCCAAAGAGCTGCGCAGCCTGAGCGAGATCGCAAGCTCTTGCGGCGCGCACTGGGGCGTCCCTTCCACCAGTGCGATGAGCGCCGCCGCCGCTTGGGTCCCCATTTCGCGGTGTGGCACGTGCACCGTGGTCAGATCCGGGGTGAGAATGCGGGCCAGCTCGATATCGTCAAAGCCCGTTACGGAGACGTCGTGCGGCACATCGAGGCCCAGAGCGCGCGCCCCGCGCAACGCCCCCGCCGCAAGCACGTCGTTGCCACACATCACTGCGGTCGGCGGCGGCTGGCGTTGCATGAGGGTCCTCATCGCCGTCTCGCCATTCTCGAACCCGTAGGGCGTCTCGATCACGCTCACCGCGCCCGGCGGCAGGCCGAACGCGTGCCAGGTCGTTCGCACGGCGCGCAGCCGCTCCGCCGCGCGGTCGTTGCCCTGAGCGAGCGCGGAAATCACCCCGATGCGGCGGTGCCCGCGCGCGAGCACTTCACGCGTGAGCAGGCACATGGCAGCGTAATTGTCGAACCCGACGGCGGGCCGTCCCTCACCCGGCACATACGCCCATGAGATCAGGGCAGGGACCGCCTGCCGCTCAAGATAATCGTAAATCTCCGCATCCCGGTCATAGCCGATCAAAAGCAGCCCGTCGGCCCCGCGCGCCACGAGGGCGCGGATTTGCTCCTTTTCCACCTGCGCGCTGTAGCCCGTGCTGGACACCAGCAGCGTATATCCGCGCGCGTGCAGCGCTTCCTGAAACGCTTGCAGGCCGCGCGCGAAGATCGCGTTCTCCATCGTGGGAATGATCGCGCCGATGGTGAACGTGCGCTTGGCCGCCATCACCCGCGCGCCGAAATTTGGGAAGTAGCCCAGAGCGTCGATGACTTTTTGCACCTTTTCACGGGTGGATTTGACCACACGGTCGGGCGTATTGATGCAGCGCGAGACGGTTGCCGTCGAAACGCGCGCGGACCTTGCGACATCATCGAGGGTCGGAATAGGTTTGTGTGTGCGCATCGCTTAAAATTCCACCGATTGGCTCAGGCTACCACAGGTTTTCAGCGGGCAACACACAATCAGCACTACGTGGGGCTCAGCTATCTGTCTAAGAGCTTGCATCGCGGGAATGTAAGCGCTTACATCACGTTATTCGATAGTGTTTGCGCGCAGATCCCCACGTGTTGCGAAATTTGAGCAGGATGCCGACATGACTCGCGAATATCTTAAAAAAGCCGCGCGCACCGCGACATCGGACGATGCAGAAACGCACGACATTGTGGCGGCGATCCTGTCCGATATTGAGGTGGGCGGTGATGCGAAGGCCGCCGAATATGCCCAGAAATTTGACTGCTATGATGGCAATGTAGTGCTCACGCGCGCGGAGATCGATGCAGCCTGCGCGCTGGTCCCAGAAAAGATCAAGGCCGATATCCGCTTTGCCCATGACAACGTCAAACGCTTTGCCCAGGTGCAGAAATCAACTCTCACCAACATCGAGATGGAGGTCGAGCCCGGCTTCATCGCGGGACAAAAAGCGATACCTGTCGATGCGGCGGGCTGTTACGTGCCCGGCGGGCGCTACAGTCATATTGCTTCTGCGATCATGACGGTGACGACAGCCAAAGTGGCCGGATGCCGCCATATCACGGCCTGCTCCCCGCCGCGCGCGGGTGTGGGCGTGGCTCCGGCGATCGTCTATGCTGCCCATATTTGCGGAGCCGATACGATTTTGGCGATGGGAGGCGTGCAGGGGGTCGCCGCGATGGCGTTCGGTCTGTTCGGGCTGCCCCGCGCCAACATCCTCGTGGGGCCGGGCAATCAATATGTCGCCGAGGCCAAGCGGATTTTATTCGGACGTGTCGGCATCGACATGATTGCGGGTCCGACCGACAGCCTCATCCTCGCGGACGGTCAAGCGGACGTCCTTATCGTGGCGACAGATTTGGTGTCTCAGGCGGAGCACGGCTATAACTCGCCGGTGTGGCTGGTGACAGACGACCGTGCATTGGCGGAGCAGGTGATGGAGATGGTGCCGGGCCTCATTGCCGATTTGCCTGAGCTCAACCGCATGTCCGCCTTTGCCGCATGGCGCGACTATGCCGAGGTGATCGTGTGCCGCGACCGTGAGGAGATGGCGGCGTGTTCTGACGATTACGCGCCGGAGCATCTGACGGTACAGGCCGAAGACCCGGACTGGTGGCTCGACCGGCTTACCTGCTACGGCTCGCTGTTCCTGGGAGAGGAGACCACCGTCTCTTATGGCGATAAGGCGTCAGGCACGAATCACGTGCTGCCCACGTCGGGGGCGGCGGGATACACCGGAGGCCTGTCGGTGCATAAATACATGAAGATCGTAACGTGGCAGCGCAGCACGCGCGACGGCTCGCGACGGGTGGCACAGGCCACGGCGCGCATCAGCCGGCTGGAGGGGATGGAAGGACACGCGCGCTCCGCGGACGTGCGCCTGGCCAAGTATTTCCCCGGCGAAAATTTCGACCTTTCCGCGGATGCGTGAGGTCGCTTGCCTGCGCTCTGACGTTACCAATAATTATGGTGTAACATCACTTTAGGAAAGTAACGCACTGGAAGGGTAATATAAATGAGTATCGACAAGAGGATCGTTGACGATCTTGTCGCCAACGAGATTTCCTTTGTCACCACCGTGCCGTGCAAGCAGCTTGCCGGTGTGATCGACGAGATCGAGGCGCGCGAGGAGATTTTTCACATCCCATCGAATAAGGAAGATGAGGGCATGGGCCTGTGTGCGGGCGCGTGGATGGGCGGCAAACGCCCCGCCATCATCATGCAGAACACGGCCATCGGCGTGACAATCAATACTCTTGCGACACTGATCCAATACTACCGGATGCCGCTGCCCATGCTGATCTCCTACCGTGGCGAACTGCGTGAGCCTGTGGCCTGTCAGGTGGAGATGGCCGTGCACACCAAGGCGCTGCTGGCGCAGATGAACATCCCAACCTATCATTTCCACAAGCAAGCGGACGTGGAAGAGCTGGATATGATCCTGAAATACACCTTCATGTGCAACAAGCCGGTCGCGATCCTGACCGACGCCAATTTCTGGGGAGGTTATGGCGACCAATGATACGCTCTGAAATCCTGCGCGAGATCGCGCCCATCCTGCGCCCGCATCTCGTCGTCTGCAACATCGGCCTGCCGTCACAAGAGCTGCATATGATCGACGATCAGCCGACCAATTTCTACATGCTCGGTACGATGGGCCTGTCCTCTTCCATCGGCCTGGGCCTCGCGCTTTCGCAGCCCAAGACGGTGATCTCCATCGACGGTGATGGCTCTGTTCTCACTAACCTCGGCACGTTGCCCACGATCGCCAACAATGTGGCGGATAACTACATCCTGATGATCATCGACAACGGCTCATATGGCTCGACGGGTGATCAGCCGACCTATGCGGGCAAAAAAACCAGGTTGGAGAAAGTAGCCGAGGCCTGCGGCTGCGAAAATGTCGTGGTGTGTCAGGATGTTGATACCGGAAAGACACTGCAAGCCGCCATAGACAGCAAGAAAATGACGGTGATCGTGGTGAAATGCGACAGCGGCAATATCAAGCTTCCGGTCATCACAATGGACCCGGTCGTGATCCGTGACCGCTTCATGAAAGCTGTGAGCGCCTGAGTGGCGGAACGGCCCAAAATCAGAGTTGCGTGTTCCTAGCACAACCACGATCGCCCAGCACGATGCCATGCGCCGCCGCTAAATCGACCTCAGGACGCGTTTTTGGGCTGTAGGAGATGAACTCACTTCCCGAGCAGCGGGGCAGCTGCAAAGCGGCGATCAGGGGTGCATCGTAGTGGCCGGACAGCAGCAGGATGCCTTCGCCTGCCAGATGGTCGCGCGTGCCGCGGCCCCTGTCCGACCGGATGCGCCGCATGAAGTCTTGTTGCTGGGCGACCGCTTCCACCACATCGCGGGTGATGGGTTGTTCTTGCACGGCGCGAAACAGGTTTCCCATACGGTGGTTGCCCGATGTGCCCGCAAAAATCCCCTCGATCACCTCAGGCGGGACCGTGCGCCAAAAGTTCGGCGGATAAGGGTGGTCACGCAAAACCCAAAGGATGTTCGCAAAGCCCTGGGCTGAAACGCTTTTCTTGGCATCTTTGTTCTGCCCCGACGTGAGGGTGTCGGGGTGCGCCACAATGAGGCCGAGATAGCAAAGCGCACGCACCTCATCGGCGGCCACGAGGATGCATGGGTGGCCGACGGCTTCGGTCGGGATCATCCAATTGCTGCCCATCGTGTTCTTGATATCCACGTCATGACCCAGAATGACGGTATCCAGCTTGCCCTTGGGCAGGGTCAGCAGGGCCCGCAACTCGATCTCGACCCGCGTGCCGATATAGGTCTTCTCGGTCTTTTCCAGCTCATCGTAGGAGCGGCGGCCCGTCTTTGGGGTCATGATCACATCATCGACGCATTGGCGCAGCATCGCCGCGAATCCGGTCGCCAGTGCGGGCCTGCCGCCCGCGCGTTTTGCAATATCCTCGGCGATACTGCTCAACAGAGGGAAATCGCGATGGCCCGCGATGACGGTGCTTGTCGGAATGGTCTTTTTCAAATCCTTGCCACCCTGAGCGACCTTGGCTTTTCGTTGACAGGCGCAAATGAGCTACCGTCTAGCTGCTCACCGCCCGCAGCACGCGCTTGCGGAGAGTTTTTGCAATTTGCGCCGATACGGCCTGGGCCACCGGGGGCGGGAAGGCGTTGCCGACCTGGCGGTAGGCGTTCGTCTTGGCCCCGGTGAAGTGCCAGTCGTCGGGGAACCCTTGCAGGCGCGCGACCATCGGGACGGTTAGGCGCGGCATGCCATTGTGGAAGGGGTCGGGCGCTTCGGGGGCGATCGTGCGCCCTTCGACGCCCAGAGTGGCCCAGGCGGCACGCGCGCGGGTCGGGCCGAGGTCGGGACCGCCGTGTTTTTTAGAGCCGCCGACGATGGTCGGGGCGATTTCATCGGCCTTGGCCGCCCAGTCCGGCGCACCGCGCCATCCGCGCGCGGCCATCAGGTCGCCCAGCGTTTCGCCGACGGTGGAGGGATTGTGCGGATTTGGCTCGGGCCAGTCGAAGAATTCGGCGCGGTCCTTTGGGATCGCGACGATAACGACGCGCGGGCGTAGCTGCGGAACACCGTAATCGGACGCGTTCAGCAGCCGCCAATCCGTCCTGTAGCCCAGCTTGTCCAGCTGTGATTTGAGGCTCTCGCGGTAGTCATGAAAGACCGCCCCCAGAAAGCCGCGCACATTCTCGATCATCACGGCGCGGGGGCGGGATGCGTCAATGATTTCAATGGCATCGTTGAACAGGTTACGTTCGTCCTTCTCGCCCAACTGCTTGCCTGCGATGGAGAAAGGCGGGCAGGGCAGACCGCCTGCAAGCAGGTCTATGCCGCGGTAATCTGCGGCGCGTTCCTTGAAGATGCGCATGTCCTCTTCGAGGACGTTCCAGGCGGGGCGGTTGTGGCGCAGGGTGTTGCAGCAGTGTTTGTCGATTTCGACCAGTGCGGTATGTGCGAAGCCCGCATTTTCGAGCCCCAGAGCCTGACCGCCGGCACCAGCGCAAAGTTCTACAGATGTCAGCATATGGTCCGCCCTTTTTTTACACATACAACCCATTGTGGTCGGCTAGATCAACAGGCGACTTTACGTTTTCGAGGCGTTGCCCGTTCGCTCCTACAATGAAGCGGCAGTGCGAACAAGCGGCCCACCATGCCGCCGGAGCCCATAAAACAGAAAGGCCGTCCCAAGGCGGCCTTGTCTCATTGACCGTGAGCAATCGGTTAATTGGAGCGGTCGATGCGACTCGAACGCCCGACCCTAACCCTGCCCCCCCTGATCGGCCCCTAACATCTCGCAAGGGGCCTCCTCGTGCCGAGCAAGTCGAAACAAGAGCACGTCGAAGAGGCCGGTACCACGCAGACTTGCGGCGCATGACCTAGACAAGGCTGGGGTCAGAACGTCTAAGGTATGACATCAGAAGTTTTTCTGCACAAATCTGAAAGCCCTTCACAATCCAGAGCTGTGAACAGAGGCCAATTACGTCCATTATGCGAATGCTGCATGGCAACGGTCAAACGACAGCCCAAGGTCTGCTACCGGGATGTACCGGCTGCTTCACCCAGCAGGTTAGACTGGGTCTAGTATCAGCTGCATATAGGAGAAGTAGCATGGCGAGGGTTGAGTTTGATGAGCTAATGTCGATTGGCATTGATATCGGCAAAGATACTTTCCATTTGGTGGGTTTCGATCGCGAAGGGCAGCGCGTGATCCGCCAACAGATCAAGCGGCTTGCGTTGATTGCACCTTTGAGAAGTTTCCTCGATGTATTGTTGGAATGGAAGCATGTCTGAGCCCGCATTTTGTCAGTCGCACGTTGCGAAAACCGGGCTTTGAACCCCGCATTATTCCTGCGATCCATGTGAAGCCATTCAACAAGGGCCAGAAGAACGATTACAATGACGCGGAGGCGATCGCCGAGGCGGTATTGCGTCCAAATTTGAAGGCGGTTTCCGCGAAGAGCCAAGACCAGCTCGATTTGCAGGCTTTGCACCGCGTTCGGTCGCGTCTGGTGTCGCGTCGGACGGCAACGATCACTCAAATCCGCGCCTTTTTGATCGAACAAGGGATCACGGTGCGCAAAGGCCTGCGTGCGTTGAAGAATTCCTTTGAGACGATCCTGGAGGAACGCAAAGACGAGATCTCCCCTCGGATGCGGCGCATCTTGATTGGTCTTTACGGCGACTGGATGTGGATGGATGACCGGATCGACAAGGTGTCAAAAGAGATCGAAGAGATCAGTCGAACCGAAGAGACCTGCGTCAACGTGATGACGGTGCCTGGAATAGGTCCAATGATCTCGACGGCGATGGTTGCAGCGATTGGCGAAGGGGAGGCCTTTGATGGAGGCCGAGACTTTGCGGCTTGGGTTGGGGTTGGGCTCGTGCCTCGCCAATATGGTACGGGCGGCAGAACCGTGCTTGGACGGATATCGAAGCGAGGCAGCAGATATCTCAGAATGTTGTTCGTCCAAGCGGCGAAGGTCATCCTGATGCGCCCGCATCGGTGGCCAGACTTCAGCTTTGGTGAATGGTTGACCCGCGCATCAGAACGCATGCATCGAAACAAGGCAGCCGTTGCGCTCGCCAACAGACTGGCGCGCATGGCATGGGGCATTTTGAGACATAAAACGGCGTTTGATGCGCCAAGAGATGAGGTTGCTGTCGGCGTCCAACGGCAAAGCGGCAATCCAGAGGAGTTTGCGGTAGATAGCAAAGCATGGAACGGAAATATTACGCCCCCCCGCTGACCGGCAGGGCATGTTTACATGTCCAAGAGGGGGAGTCTGACGGCCCATTAGGTCATTATCGACCTCGCAGCTAATGAGATCACGGCGCTTGCGTGACCCCAACAAGGCCACGACCCGCGTGTCGATCAACAGGCAAGATACATATGAGCGACTTCCGAGAACATGCGAAAAACCATTTGCGAACAGCAGCCAGTACATACATTTGGGCCGTGAGTAACTGAAGGCTGCCTTAGCGACGTTTGGTTTGCGCAACAGTGCCGCAGGTCCGGCTAAAACCCTTCAGCAAGCGAATACGTACATGGATCCAGAATGATGCGCCCTATCGTTTTCGGTTGGTATTGCCGCTTAATCCAGTCATAGCGAACAATGTTTTCCACATCGTTGAAATCACTTTTACACTACGCCAGATACTTTCCCTTGTGGTCGGCTCTGACAGCTGTTCGATGGCGTTCCTTTGACTCTCGGTCTCGTGGATTGGGCACGACATTTGAAACCGTCATGCGTTGGTTTCCGCCTGCAAGAAGCCGATTTGACCGCGAAGCCAGACGGGTTTTTCCAAATATGAAGCGCGGTGCGCGCGCTAAGCTGGGCCAAGACATGGGCCGGTATATGGGGAGAACACTGTTTGAGATTTATCACGATGCTGAATTTCAAACCCAACACCATAAATTCAGGGCCTCAGGTCCTGGCCTTGCCGCCCTGAAAAAGGCGCAAGCGGCTGGCAAGGGAGCGATCATTGTTTCCGGCCATTTTGGACAGTGGGAAGCTGTTCGCGCCGTGATCAAAATGAATGGGCTTGAAAGCGGAGCTGTGTATCGACCGCATAAGAACCGCCACTACGAGCGCCGCATTCGTGCTGGTATTGAGGCAGGAGGTAAGCCGATTTTGGCAACCGGCCACGTCGGAACCAGGGCCCTTGTGCGGCATCTGCGGAATGGCGGCATTATTTCAATCTTGTTAGATGAAAAATATTCGGAAGGTGTAAGGATACCGTTTCTCGGACATGACGCCCTCACGTCTCTCTCGGCGGCCCAGCTTGCACTCAAATACGATCTGCCCATGATCCCTGCATTTGGGACCCGCATTGATGATGGGAACGCCTTTCGCGTGGAATTCGAAGCCCCGATCCCCCACACCGACAGTATCACCATGACGCGTGTTTTTAACGATAGTCTATCTGCGCGGATCATGGCTGATCCAGAGCAGTGGTACTGGATGCTGAAACGGTGGGACGGTGCCTGACGGTGCGGTCCTGGTAAGTCCGCGTTGCATGTCCGAACCGATGATGGAATATAATTATTTCCAAATATGACGAAGCCCGAGTTTCGTGAACAAATGATCATCGGGCTGCCGGTTGCGGCGCCCTGGTGCGACCACCTTCACTCTTCCGTTTCCGTTGGCAATTCGGACATGACAGTAGATACAGGCACGCTTATGCTTTGTAATCCTGCGTTGCTGGCTGCAACAGCTGACAAGACGCCAACTACGTTCATTACGCCATCCTCCAGAACCAAAGTGGCGCGCCAGAATCGCCGTTCATCGCGGCACAACCGGTTATGATCAAGCCGTACTCAGGCTGATAGACAGTCGACCCGCAATCATTCGCCACGGACAATACATGCTCTCTCAATCCCGCGTAGCCGGCAAGAACGACCTTTGCCGCGCGCATCTCTTCAGGAGAGATCGCAGACAAGGTGGCAAAACCTGTCTCTCGGCCAATCGGCTCCCTGAGCACAAGCAAGGCCCAATCCACCGGCGGATCGTGCTGGAAATCACCGCCTCGCGTGTCGTGAACCGGGTCCAGAATATATCTTTCGACATCTGATACAGCGACACCCGCTCCCCGCTGATACCCCGCCACAAAACGCAGGCTTGGCGCAGGAATCCAGGTCGCACGCATGTCATTGTACAAACAATGCGCTGCCGTCAACACAATGCGCTCGGACACCAAAGTGCCGGTGCAATAGCTACGGATTTGAATGCTCGCGAAATTGATACGACCGACAGCACGCCAAGGGAATGCTGATGCATCCACAATGCTGCGGGCGCGGATCGCGGCGCAGCCATCGCTTAATGCTTGCCCCGCTGCACAAAGCGCATTCAGATTAGGAACATAAATATTGTCGTGAATGAACCTGCGCTCAGGCAATGGTTCTGATTGTGCGAAACCGCCAAGCGGAACCAAAAGCGCGGCGCAGATGGAAAGCAATGCAACAAACGTTTTGTATATCATCCGATTGTTTTGCCTTGGTCGCAGGTCGGTCGTCAACGCCGTTATCTATTTTTTTCAGCCAGACCCATTGTCCGCTGACCGACGTTAAAGCAGTCAGAATGCTGCGCTATTCGTGCCCGGCAATTATGCGAAAGCTGCACCGCAGCGCAGGAGGTGGCCACCGATGACCGTAGTCGGCCGTCCATGTCAGGATGCTTTTTCTGCACACGCAAAATGCTGCGGGACCGCTTTCGGTAAAAAGCGTTTATTTTGTTGAAAAAGGCGCTGTAATTTCGGGGGGTGGGGGCGTCTCGGCGTTGGGCGCGGGCTTATCGTTCCGCCCCACTTACCGGGCGGCTTTTTGGTCTGTCGCATTGCCGGTTCAGATGATATTG
>Ga0307948_1000954_pt1:0-5000 | contig 19962 bp, 15 predicted proteins | sample OrgLakmetagen280_FD_201824 | JGI IMG/M metagenome (GOLD analysis project Ga0307948, IMG submission 201824) | Saline water microbial communities from Organic Lake, Antarctica - #280 | ecosystem: Environmental > Aquatic > Non-marine Saline and Alkaline > Saline | place: Antarctica: Organic...
TGGTCAGCACTACGTGTGATGTGTGTGTGTATGCGTGTGAATGTGTGCAAGTTGTGCGGGATGGGAAAGCAGGAGGCCACCAGCTTCATCACACTGCCCAACTGCATGTGTGTATGCGTGTGTGTATGCGTGTGTGTGTATGCGTGTATGTGTGTGCGCGCGTATGTGTGTATATACACATGCGTGTGTGCATTGTGGGTTTTAAGGTGTCCATAACTAATGGCGTATACTGGCATACTCCTGGACCAGCATCCAGGCACACAAACAAAATGCTGGGTCGTTATTGATCACACCAACACCTCCACAATCTAACAGAGATAAGAGCAAGCCCTCACCCACCCGCAATGTACAAACGCCTTTCTACCTGCTTTAAAACACTAAAAAACGCAAAGTGTGAGTATGCATGCACCCTCTGCATTGGTCATTTCTGCACTTCAACTCCCAAACATGTACGGCTAGCTACCCGACAGAGGTTGCACTTGTAGGTGCTGCTGCTGCTTCAACCTAAACCCAACATAAAAGCTAAAAGCACTCTAACGCTAACCGTAATCCTTTCCCAGTAGCACAGACGCTCTGGCAGCCTCAATCACTGACGCAGATGATGATGATAAAACCTAGTTAAAATGATGATGCTCATGACAAGGATGATGATTGCGACGATAATGACACATATTTGCTGCTATTTAATGATAGATAATAGGCATTGTCCAGGCAAGGGTCGAGCAGGAGGCTGAAGGAAAAGTGCACTGGTTGGTTTTTAAATGCCTACATGCACCCCACTCTCAACATCCTCGTGGCCTACCACATTTGAAGGATGCAGCTGCACGCTGAGTGTGAGTCCCGCAGCAAGAAGCATGAGCGGGCGATGGATGGGTGCAAGGCACGCACTCACAGCATCCACAGCCACAGGCAGCCCATAGCCTGAGAGGTGGAGGAATTTAGAATCGGAAAACAGTTGAGAGGGGAATGAACGGACACATGCAATTGCATGAGAGGGTGATAGAATGCTGAAAACACAGGTTGGAGGTGCTAGAAAGCGACATTTTGGTTGTGCAGCCTGAGTGGTAGAGGATTAGAGACTGGATTGTAAGAAGGGGGGAAAACAGACACAAAGCAGTTCTGTGAAAGGATGATAGAGTATGGTCGAAGGGTGGGGGGAGGAAAGCACTACTGGTAACTGCACTAAGATGGGTGCGCAAGTGTGGTTTTAAACGGTGCGTAAAAATTGCTCACTCTCTAAATAGGAGAGTGAAAATTGCAAAATGAAATCTTCTGTAAGGCCCCACACGCCTGCTGCATATGTGACTATTTGCACATGCAACACGCAATATGTGCACGCACACCAATTTACTGCCAGGGCAGCGAGGACCACCCAAAAGGAGGGAAAGCACAGTACAAACACGCCTGCTGCCTACGTGAAAATTTGCACAAGCAACACGCAATGTCTGCATGCACACCTGACCAGTTCACTGCCAGGGCAGCGAGGACCGCCCAAAGGGAGGGAAAGCGAAGGAGCTGCTGGAGTGCATCCTTCAATCCACCACCGCCCACATCCACCCTGCGACAGAAAGATTGCGTGTTTACGTGTCTGCAAATTTATGTGTGCATGTGTGTGTGCGTGCATGCGTGTATTTGTGTCTGTGTTAGTGTGTGCTCTTTTGTGAAGGGGGGGGGTTCAAAAGCTTCCAGTGGCTGAGGTCTCGGGGAAGGGCGGTCAAGGCAGCCAATGTGAAAAGCGCAGTTGAGAAGGGTACTCTAATTGACATCACAAGCGTAGCGCTCTGAGACAGCTTTTAGGCAGACCTCACATGAGCCACAAGCACATGGGCCACTGCTAAGACCCTCTAAGCTTGTCATGTACAGGCATGTTGGACATGTTTGTCCCAATGCTGACACTCACATACACACATGCACACGATGGAAGACGGAAGGGCAAGGTGGCAGAGCTTCTATAATATCTTCCTGTACCTAGAGGTTCAATCACTTGCGTTACGTGAAAGGAATTTTGGAAAAGGAGGCAACAAGGTCACTCACTGGCATGCGGCTACAATGGCCTCAGCTGCACCCTCACAACATACCGGTAAAAGGAATTTTGGAAAAGGAGGCAACAAGGTCACTCACTGGCATGCGGCTACAATGGCCTCAGCTGCACCCTCACAACATACCGGTAAAAGGAAATTTGGAAAAGGAGGCAACAAGGTCACTCATTGCAAGTGGCTACAATGGCCTCAGCTGCACCCTCACAACATACCGGTAAAAGGAAATTTGGAAAAGGAGGCAAAAAGGTCACTCATTGCAAGTGGCTACAATGGCCTCAGCTGCACCCTCACAACAAACCGGTGATAGGAATTTTGGAAATGGAGGCAACAAGGTCACTCATTGCACGCGGCTACAATGGCCCAAATTACACCTTTAAAAGTTGCCTTGGCGGGGAAGGAAGGCATGCTGAGAATGGACGTAATAAAACCACTCACTAGCTTGCGCCTGCCCCGGCCTCGGCTGCAGCCTCAGCAGCATTGGTGCACTGCCAAAGTCTGTCACCGCCCTCAAAAGCCTGAATTCTTATTTAAAACAGGCATGTGGGGAATGGACGCAGCAAAATCACTCACTTGCGTGCAGTTGCCATGGCCTCGGCTTCAACCTCAGCAGCATTGGTGCACTACCAAATTCTGTCACCGCCCTCAAAAGCTTGAACTCTTATTCAAATTGGGGAATGTGGGGAATGGACGCAGCAAAATCACTCACTTGCGTGCAGTTGCCATGGCCTCGGCTTCACCCTCAGCAGCATTGGTGCACTGCCAAAGTCTGTCACCGCCCTCGAAAGCCTGAACTCTTATTCAAATTGGGGAATGTGGGGAATGGACGCGACAAATCACTCACTTGCGTGCGGCTGCCATGGCCTCGGCGGCGCCCTCAGCGGCATTGGTGCACTGCCAAAGTCTGTCACCGCCCTCAAAAGCCTGAATTCTTATTCAAATTGGGGGATGTGGGGAATGGACGTGACAAATCACTCACTTGCGTGCAGCTGCCATGGCCTCGGCGGCGCCCTCTGCAGCATTGGTGCACTGCCACAGGTCTAAAGGTGCCTCCAGCTGCCCACCCTTCCAGCGCCCACTCTTGACCTGAGAGCGTCGTGAGAGGGTTTTGAGGAGGAGGGTGGAAGAGTGTAAGAAGGTCATTATTGTGAAAGGACACTTTTTGCTGAGCACATGCAGCAGGACAATGTTGCTGCTGGCAATAGGCTTAGGACACAGAAATGCCTCCCTGTTCATTTTCTAGTAAAATGAGAGCAGCAACGCAGCAGTGGGTGGTTGCATGCGTTTTCGAGACGAGCACGTTAGCAGCTAGAGTGGGCCCTCTCACAGCTGCTGCTGCAGCAAACATGAATGCTGTCTGTACACATTGATACGCACGCAATGCACGCATGCACACACATTACACACATGCGTGCACATACACAGATACATGCACATATGCACACACACACACACACGAAAGCAAACACACACCAACACACCTGCCCAGTGCTGAAGGTGCGCACTCCAACCCCCTCCATGGTGCCACGGCTCCACTCCCCCTCATATGTACCCCCCTGCACGCACACACACACAGCGTATCAGTAAACAGCAAGTGAGTCATTCACTCGTGCGCCACTGACCCCCCTGCACACACACACAGCGTGTAAGTACACACCCCGTGCTTTATTCCCTCGTGCGCCACTTACAGCGACCATTACGGACCTCTGCTGTTGGTTTCACGTGATGGCAACATGACACATAGGTAGGTGGTAAAAAAATACATGTATCCGATGCACGGAACGTGATTGTCAGCATTGCTGCACACTGCTTGCGGTGTTTTAACATTTCGCGTCCACGTGTACGCTGCACTTATTGCAGTACTCCTACACATACACCGCTTGCAACGCACTTTGGGGAAGAAGTAGACGCCCCTGCCCTCTTTCAGGTTGTCCCGCCACTCCCCTTCGTATCGTGCCCCACTGAGGTAGGTGTACGTGCCCAGGCCCTCTTTTCGCATGCCCTGGGAAAAGGCAACAGAACAGTGAGATGAGGAAGGTAGTGTAGCAGTGCCCACTTTATATCAAAGGTCACAGAACAGTGAGATGAGGAACGTAGTGTAGCAGTGCCCACTTCATATCAAAGGTTACAGAACAGTGAGATGAGGAACGTAGTGTAGCAGTGCCCACTTTAATTCAAGCCCCCCAACTGATGTCACACACTGCACTGCCCTCTTCGGCATAAAGTTCACAACACTGCTTCACAGCACTGATGTCACACACTGCACTGCCCTCTTTGGCATAACAATCACAGCACTGCTTCACAGCACTGATGTCACACACTGCACTGCCCTCTTTGGCATAAAGTTCACAGCACTGCTTCACAGCACTTCACAGTGGTTGCTGTAAAGTGCACAACGTGCACACACACACACACAGACACACACACCCATTTATAAACACGCACACACATTTGCAACTCACCCTCCACTGCCCTCGGTAAATACCCCCATCTTCGTGCTTGAAAGCCTCCGGAAAGGCCGGTCCAGCGCTGGCAAATAGCAGGTAGGAGCCCACACACACTGCGATGTAAAAAATTAAGTGTTCCACATTTGTACACATTGAAATCATGAGCATTGGACAAAGGACAGGAAAGGGCGGCAGAGGCACACTGCAATCAAGTCTGGCCTTGGGGCCGGGAATGTGCTTGGTTATCGTGGTGTAAGTGTTTGTCCTGTGTGGCAAGCTTTGTCATGTAGTAAGTGATGGGTAGGTAATGCGTACACAAAAATATGCATGTCCTGTGTGGCAAGCTTTGCCATGTAGTAAGTGAAGGGTAGGTAATGCACACACCAAAGTAAGCACAGTGCCCGAGATCAAGGTAAACTTTCACACCTGCAATCCCATTCAACGCGTCCAACAGGACCAGGGGCTGCAGGCCCTCCATCCCAAAAAGCGCCTCTCCAACCTGCGGCCCACAGAAAGA
>Ga0307948_1000954_pt1:7500-19962 | contig 19962 bp, 15 predicted proteins | sample OrgLakmetagen280_FD_201824 | JGI IMG/M metagenome (GOLD analysis project Ga0307948, IMG submission 201824) | Saline water microbial communities from Organic Lake, Antarctica - #280 | ecosystem: Environmental > Aquatic > Non-marine Saline and Alkaline > Saline | place: Antarctica...
AAACAAATCCTTTGTTGATCCATGATGCATTTTTCAAGCGCAAATGAATATTATGTATCTGACCAGTATGATGTCGCTCTAACAACCCTTTCTACCCGCAGTACCCACCATCTGAGATCCCGCAGGTGCGCGTCATTAAATTTTTAATGCTCACCTGATCGTCAATCATTTAACTTTCCAGGCCTCCGCCAATCAAAACAACTCGTTTTAAATGCAGATGCTGATTGACATGGGGGCCAATCTGGAGATGAAGAATAGCAATGATTTGACTGCACTGCAAGTCGCTCTATTATCCGGTAGGACACTAGACCTTTGGTAAAAATTTATTTATATACCATGTTCGTGCCAGTGCAAAGTTTCATTGCCCTTTATTCTCTTTGCGTACAGGATGGCAAAATATTGCAGGTGAGAAGCATTTTGGACGAGGAGCTTGATCATTGCATTGCTTTGAAAATTGATGAATTTTATGCTAGTAGCCCTGATCAAACTAATGTACAGATGTAACTTACAGCAGGTTTCGCTTCGCTCACAATCACATAGCTCACATTCAGATGTTACATGCAGCAGGTTTTGCATAGTACACATTTCTATTCCGTGCAGAGCTTCTATTGAAAGCAGGCGCAGACACTAGTGGAGTCCCAAGCATCTCAGCACGCGTCACATGGTGCGTGGCACAGGGCTATCAAGTTAAACTTATCATGGTGTTCATTTTGCTCTTCATTTCAGCCGACCGTCCCTCTGTGACTTATATCACCTGCCTGTGTCCTTTGGCCTGTTTGATCATCCATGCCAGTCAAACTGTGCTCCTTTTCTTTGTTTTGCTGACGCAGCCCAGATTGCAAGCGCCTAATGGCCAAGTATCAGTTGGCAGCTTAGTGGCAAGTATTTAAAGCAGGATGTCTTGACCTTTGTTGTAACTATACCTTTGCAAGTTTGTTCCACAACTTGGGCAGCTTGAAGTAGGCACTCAACGCTCACGTAGAGATTGTATTTGCAAGAAGTTTGTTTGTGAGACTGATTTAGGAATGCTTTTTACATCAGTTGATGTGCAGCATATTTGTATTTGTTGTTTGTTGTGACGGTGATTTGATCCGACACTTTGTCCGTAGAAAGTCGAATGATAGATGGAAGCTACAACTTCTTATTTTACCACGAGATCTCAGAATTTGTGCCAAGTACACAACCATCATGCTATGGCTGTGATTGATAGAACACTGTAATAATAGTGATGGTAGCAATGGTAACGCATCCAGCATACCAAGGAGGAGGATGTAGATTGCTTAAGCAGACGAGCGCAGGAGGCAGCCTGCCAACTTAATACATCATTAATGTAGCTCCCCAATGAAATGACCGATCAAATCACTTCCACAGCAAGTATAAGACTCAGCACATCAACTAATGAAGGTGAACGAACTAACTGGCTCCTCCAGCTTATTGGACGAGACTAGACAAATCTCAACTGAACACCAACCAACTCTGTCACACAATTCGTCACCCTCACCCTGGTTGTTGGCTTAATTAATAGATCAAGGGGAGATCATCTGCTGTGATAGCAAACTCCCTACTACAAGGTTGGAACGACCCGAATGTTGATACATAAAAAGGGAGCAAGAGAGACAGGCTGGAATAAACAAAAGAAAGTGGGGGGGGGACCCAGGTTGATGAGAAGAAGGGCAAAATGTATACGAGAAGGCCAAGCATGGGATAGAAAGAAGAAAGTCAAGCCTGCGTGTTTTGGTGCATACGTAAAAACAAGGTTTGGGAAGACAGGGCTAGTAAAGAATATAAAGGCAAAGGGCCCAGGGCACGTCTAGCTACACAAACGCAAGGCACTCAACTTAAAGACTAATAGAAAAGCTAGGAGTATTTAGTCAGGATAAAAGCAGCTAAGCCATTGCGATGACTGGTGCGCCGAAACCACCAAGAGAAAAAAGAGTTCCCCTACAGAAACGCAGCTGCGCCAGCACGTCACTCTCAGCATTACGAGCACATACTAGGGAGACAAGAAAGGAGTACAGTGAGCTAAAGGTTTACATAACAAGAGTCGGGCTGTTCTACTACAAGCCGAGAGCAAGGGGAAGCAGGCCCTGTGTTTCTTTGTCCCTCGCTCACTGAAATCCAGATGACTCTCTGATCTTTCCTCATGCCTGGCAGTCGTATGTTTTGAGCGATGATTAGTCTGTATTGTACTCAAAAGACCCCAAGGAAGTCCCAACATGAAAGGGGAACAGCCGCTCAAGTAAGTATTGGTAAGATACTTTGGCAGAAAAGAAAAAGGTTGTCAATGGAGATCAGGAAGATTGCAGGCTTCTTGACCTGGCTATCGATGAATGTTGGTAAAGTACTGGAAAGTGCACGCCTGGTATGGACAAGTTTAGCAGCATAAAAACAGAATGCACACAAAGCTTGGAAGCAAGATTGTTCGCACTTTGAGAACCAAGACCCGTGTCCTTGAGAAGAGCTATATGTGATTGCTGAAGATGATGCCGCCCACTCTCAACAAATGGTATGGAGGGGCGACGGAGGCTCCTTGAAGGATGGAGCAGAGGTCATGACTCTGTTTCAGCGCGGTGCTCAACTGTATTTGTGGTCCAGGGTCCTCACAGTACTTGATCGCAATGAGGTGTGGATGTCATGTTGAAGCATGCTGATATCTTTGGGCCGGTGCTGTCTGGGGAAGGTGAACTTGCTGGTGGCTAGCGGTCTGTCACGGCTGGGCGGTGCTGCTGAGCGAGGTGAGCTCCCAGCCAGTCTCCCTCAGTTGCCCCCTGCTACTCAAAAAAACCCACCCCCCTTTATTGCTAGTCTGTTGCTTCTTTGCTGCCGCAAGCAGTGTTGTGCTTTTTTCCCTTTCCAGGGTTTCTTTTGTAGGTACTACAAGTCTGGAGCTGCAACAACAATTATCACAGTTATTTTTACACGTTTTTATTTACGCAGCTTAGCAGTCGCACGTTTTGACTGATGGCTTCATCTGTAAATCCTGTAAATCCTGTTGCTTTTTTGGTCTCGCGGAGATGGGAGCAACCAGTACAGCATCTGGACGGCTGGAGGTAAACCTGTACGATAAAACTCATCTCAGCAAAAAGAAGGTGGAGTGCAGCAAAGCCTCCACTCTTTACATACCAACTTTTGTCAGTTCCTTCTTAATTATATTGACCCATTCTATAGACCCTCGTCTTCTCTTTGTTCTTCTTATAGTTTTGCTCCTTTTTCTTGTTGTATGGGTGCAGGGTCATCGCTGCCCTTACTATCCCAAAAGAAAGAGAGAGGTCTACAATGTGAGATGCAAGTAAACAGTTGATTTTCAAGAATGGCAGCACGGCAAAAATAGCAAAGGCTCCTAGTGTTTGACATTCGAACTGGAAACTACACTCCTCGCTCCAATGATCCTGTATCATCAAATAGGTCTACGTGCTCAGGAGTGCCAGGTACTTTATGAGGACCTCTGTGGCGGGGATCGGCCAGTCCTACAGAGTTGGATACAAACTGGTGCGGCTGCTGCGACTCCAACACCTGTGCGGCTTTGATGCTCTTCTTGGCTCGTTCAAAGGACGCACGCACAATCACTGTCTGCGCAGGCTCTGGAACAGAGCGCTCTGCTAGCTCTACATGGCCAAAGGCCTCTGCCTGCGGACACAGGAGGTTATAGGAAGAGAAGGCGGTGAGCCTAATAAAAGGGCCTAGTACATAGTAGAGGCAAGAAGTTTTGATTGCAGCATAGTGTAGGGTATTTCCTTAAACTCTTGCCACTGGAACCAAAGAACTATCCTGGTCAAGCCAAGGAGCTGCCGGCAGTTTGTTCATCTACCAACGCAACCAATGATCCACCAACGCAACAGGTTGAAGCTGCCACACAAGGGACAGTGCAGAGCAGGCAATTAGCTAAGTTGCATCGTACAGCAAATCTTGATTTATGATTATGACATCTTTGTCAGTTTATGAAGAGTGACAAGTTACTCCTACCAGCTTGCAAGCTAAGTGGGTGGCCTGGATACTAACTGGCGCTTCTTCCTCGTCTGTAGATCGAAAGGGTTGTACCTGTACGCCATGTTTTGGTTGGTTTTAAGTTGGTATTAGGTGAATTTACCACGGCCTGTGTGTGTTATAACCTTGAACCCTCAGACCTATTCCAGTAAATTTCTGATTTGCTGCAGTGTGAAGTAAAACTCAAAAGTAATTTCCTTACAAAGCACATCTTTAGCAGCGTGAGACAAAGCATTCTCGAGATGTATTTGTTAATAATGTTACGTCCATGTCTTTGTGCTGATGTTTAAAAGGCACAGCTCTTGCAACACACCTGGTCAGGAGGATCTTGGGACCCGACATCAAGGTAGTCAAAGCTCTCTGTGTACACAGGATCCAGCCCTACCTGAGCATGAGGATGTAGCAGGAAAGCGTTGACATGAAGGGAAAGGGGCCGTTTTGAATTGTTTTTTCCAGAAAGTCAGAAAGCCAGAAAACTTGTAATACATTCCTTTCAGATTGTTCTTCATCTTGCACAACAGCGGCGAAAATTGAGCAAGCCAGATGCGTTCTAAGTTGCTTTAACCCAGCAACCACGCCCCAAACGAAACCCAACAAACACGTATTAAACTAGGTCTGCCAATAATGCAAGAAGAGTTGCCCGTGATAGCCCAGCAGATGGAGCTGCCAATCCATACCCCCTGGCTATGAAACCAAGAGATGTACAACCAAACAAACGCGATATACATCTCATCAAAGTCAAGTACTGTGTAGACACTTCCCCTACTCAACAAGCAGAAAAGGCACAAGAACAACACAAGCTGCTAATGCTTCACTTACTCGGACATCGCAAAACCCTTCACGACATCCTGCTAGGAGCAGCAGGCACCATCTGCAGCAGCCACACAAGGAACCCACTCCACAACACCGGAGCTACTTGTCTACATGTCTACACCACAGCACTCATGAAACAATCAAGCCTACATGCAGTCAGAACCGCAACAAAAAATCATGCAGATGAGATGAGACATTGCATACAACCCCCACAAATATCGGAGCAATACTCCTGGTGGTGTGCAGACTTCTGCCTCCCAGCCACCTGATCCCCACTGAAAAGCTTCTCTTATTTTATTCTCCAGGTGGGATGTTGTGTGTTACTGCATCCATTGGGTGGTGCAGAACACAAAACAACACCACATCCTATTTTATGCTGGTAGCAGTGTCTACACTATCTGCTTCTTAATTTCTTTATTTTGCATGGCATGAGAGAGTCCCAGTTATTCTGCTGGGATGGGCGTGCCAATTTTTAAGCCTTGTGGGGTCAACAACACAGTGTGTTTTCCTCGTAGCATTACACAAACAAAAGAGTGCTTGCACCCTTAATAAGATGCCATGCCATCGTGGTTAAAGCAAACATCAATCACGCATACGTATATCTTGCACCTTTGCGCTGCCTGGTTCAACGATGGGCTGAAATGGTTTCCTGGCTGCCTTAATTGCAGCATGATCCAGCGGGTGATAAGCAGGGGGGTGGGTTGGTACCTGTTAAGCATTACGAGAATGAGAAAGTCGTGATTCTGGTTGTCCAAATACCGGGAAAAAAAAGAGGGGGTTATCTGAGGCCCAAAATGGGTATACTTTTTGCATGCTCCTAGGGCAGGTGACCCTAACTTACAGGTTTCAAGCTCAGCTCTGCTATGTGTCTAATTTCAATGCAGCTGAGCTTGAAACCTGCAAGTTATGGCCACCTGCCTCAGCAGCCGCGGCGTGAACCTTACTTTTTGAGCAGCCATATGCTGCATCTGACCAGCCAGAGCATTAAACTGAGTGATTTAATGTGTGTTGGGGTCCTTATAATGAATAAAGATCATTGCAAAAACAATGGAGCAAGAAGAGCAAGTGGTGGCGAGATATGCAAATCAATGTGCCATTCCCCCTGGAAAGCACCCATCTAGGGTACAGGTGCACGACATGTGCTTTAATCCTGTCATTCTGTACGCAGGGCAATTGTCTAAATCTGAGCACTTACTCGGGTAGCTTACTAAGTCAGCATCAGTTTGAAGCTAGGTTGGGTCCAATTTGATGAAGTGACGTGTGAGTAGTAGTTCCACCTTTCATGCAAAAAGGAGCATGTTTTGACTTTTGCCCAGATAACCCCCTCAGGAAAAAATCGACACTTTAACAGATCTGGAGACAGCGCATCACCTCCTTGTCATCAGGACCTGCCCTCCTTGTTGTACAGAGAGTTCTGCTGCTCGTTTCTCTCTTCTCTGTGCAATAAGTAAAGGACTTAAGTGGCTTGCTCTGGCAAAGGCTAAGGGCCATCATGCCAAACAATAGCCGGTTAAATTCAAATATAGAGACTACGAATTCCTAGCGATTTTTAAACAGTTTGAGTTTGCTTGGTCCTTGAAAGTGAATTCGCAAGTTTGCTCTGATAACGGATAATCTTCTTATAAATTCGAATACTTTCGGCTAACGAGCATTATTTATGGGAGTCAGAATTTCCTAAATTTCCTTTGTGGCCCTATTCCTTCCAAGCACCTTGCTACTTTTAAGCACCTTGCTAATGAGAGAAATTAACAGGAAAGATTGATGGGAGAAGCCACTGCACATGCTAGAGGTCGATAAAAGCTAAAAGAGGAAAGGAACTCATGCGGCCGCCACTTTCATCATCAAACAGAAGCTCTTTCTTTGTTAAGCAAAAAAGAATGCAATGGGACTTTAGAAGGCTGGGCCAGAAAAAGAGATATAAACAGTATTGGAGAGGCAAGGTGTGCAATGCATCTATTTAAGTTCTATGAAACGCATACATTTCAGCAAGAAGCCATTCATTGCACCGAAGTCCAAACGTTTTCTGGATTTAAATCAAAAAGAAGAAGATCAAACAGCTCGCAGCTCAATTCTCAACCAAGCGGCCCGCGTCAAATGTAGTGTGATCCAGGAAGTGGCTGGGCGAGAAGGCCGTGCTCACAAATGCGTCTCGAACGAGTGAAACAGGGTCAAAGGGAAGCTGCAGCGCCGCACCCTGTAACAATGCAGGATGGCTTCAAAACTTGTGTTTGTGCATGTATTGCGTCGGCTTGATGCTTCTTCTGCATATGATTCAAAATACAGGCTTGCGATGAGCTGTATGACATCGCCCTTGCTGTAGGTATGTTTGTGCTCACCATAAGGTTGGACCTCGCAGTCAGCGGGAAGCAGCGCTCACTCCGCTGTCGCTCATATTCCCGCAAAGCTTCTTCTAAAGAGCTTGTGCTGGGCTGCGTAGACAAAGTACGGGCCAGGACAACCGCATCCTGCATAAGTACACCAGAGCAGTGTTTGAATTGATGGTCAGTATTACTGTTTCCTTTATGATTGTAGCTCGAAGTACTTAATTACATCATACATCATCCATGCACCAGGTCAGCAACGAGGAGGTTCTGTACAATTTCTCACGGCCGTAAATCAAACTCCCTTTCTCAATGCACCGCAGTCAAGGCGTACCTCTAAGCTCACACATCCTCCGTGCCCTAAATTGGGTGTCATAGGGTGTGCAGCATCCCTTGCAGAGCACACAGAGCAAGGTTGAACAGTAGTTATGACGTGGCTGGAGTGGGCGCAAACCTGACTATTGTGCCTTGTACAAGCAGTGGTTGCACACATCTGTGAATGCTTGCAACTATAGGGATAGGCTAGCAGGCATATATTTTCCTGGAACAAGCCTGCCTTAACCAGCTGTCCTCGCATAGCAGCGCTAGCATACACAAATTTGTTTATAAATGTAACCAACCCTGCAAGGGTGACTAGGCCCTTGCCAAAAGCACCAGTGGTCCACCGATCAGTGATCCTGGAGCGGCTGATTGCAGCAGCAGGAGTTTCTCTGCACGTATGCAGCAGCAAAAGTAGCACGTCGAAAATGAACGGAGAACAGATGACCTGTCTGAGATGAGGCTATGCAGCTACATTGCAATTATGGCTTGGAGCTTAATGCATCATAGCTACAAATCAAAATGTGGCAGCAGTCTGAGCTTCAGTTATAAACAATTGGTTGTCTATTTCTTGAGCAACGTACGCCAGATCAGCTGCTGATTACCTGCAGCGTAACTTCAGCGTCGAATGCAAACACACAATTAATCAATTAATCATCAAAAAAACCCTTGCAAAAGAAGACTTGCATTGCAGCAAGGCTCCCGATAAAAGTCATCCAACAAACGGCCACACAAGAGACAAACTAACATCCTTCAGTCATTTTGCACCGCCGACCAAGCCACATTTACCTGATGGCCTGCTCCATACTCCACGACCATCCCCTGACATATTTCACAGCATCTGCCATGCGTGCTTCAGAGGATGTTGGAACGGACGCATCCTCTGATGCGTTGAAGCATGTGAACCAGTAAACCTGTGAAATTGTCATTGTGCTAACAGGTAAATAGACAGCGCTCACACAAGTGAAGCGACGGCACAAAGATTAAAAGGGTGCTAACACTGTTGTTTTGTGTATTGCTGATAGATTGAACACAAGTAAAAGACAACTCGTCCTTGTGGGGAGGTCACTAGCTTTTACAAAGCTTTTGGCCCACAAACCAAACATATTTCACAGAAACATTTTGCAAGTATGGAAGCAGGCCGTCTGCATTTGCTACTGCAACATGCCCTCATGCTTCTTATTAATGCTAAAATGTTGAAGCTCAGGAGAATGATTGCATTTTCAGGTGTACTCCAAAGATCATCCATCCTGTCTTTCTGTGTTAGCGTTATTATGCATAAGTGAACGCATTTTGCACACACAAACACACAGACACACCTCTTTTTCGTTCAACGGGTATAAACCAGCTCGTGTCCCTTTTCCCCATATCTGTCTGATGGTATTCAAGGGAAGTCCAAGGGAGGCGGTCCCACCCTTTGGGCATGATACTCCCCTGGAAAGGAGTCGATGCAAGCATAAGCAGCTGAGTGGCATAAGTCTAGACAGGTCAAGTGAGTCTTTTGCGAGGTGCAAGCCTTCTTCAGCGTGCTGTAGACCAACAAGTGAAGTGCCAAACACGCAAGTATGACACCCATTCACATGACCCAGTGCAGTGTGCCAGAGCAAAAGCACTCTGCATCGACCATTGAACTTACTAGCACCGTTGAAGAAATACAAACCTGTAAGCTGTGTATCCTGCATAGCCTGGTGCAGGCAGCCCCAAAGCCTCTCGAGCAACAACACTCTGAGCCCCGTCCGCAGCCACCTGCACGACAACCACATGTAATAAAGATTAAGCCACATACTTGCACAGCAGGGATTGATTTCATGTCTCTATATTCCAGCATTGTGACCTCTATGCGTTTTACTGGAGTGCAAACCAATAATGTGTAGAACATATGACACTTTTTCTGCCAAGTACTGAGGTGAAAAGGGTTGTAGAAACCAGTCATCTTTCCGTATAAGCCACAACAGTAATACGTCAGATTACGTGCTTCAACAAGCTAGCGAAGTTGTGTGGAGTGACGCACCAGTACGCCTGCCTCCATGGAGGTACCAGATTCAAGCTGTACAGCAGGCCATGGAGCACTTCCACCTTTGCCTCCTGAACAGAGCCAAAACAAACGAGCACAGAGAGCATGTTTTTGCTTACGTGTGTTCCTCGCTAAACCTAAATTTAAGCTGCTGCCATCCGTATTCGAGGCATCCCACGCAAACCAGACAGTATGTCCAACACCAGTCATTGCCAGAAACATTGACTTTACTGCAGGACAGCCACAAGGGAAAAACGAGCAGCAAACACATGTCAGGCACAATGGGGCATTCTACCTAGCTGTAACATGATAGAGCAGGCATTTACTAAGCTGTAACATGATGGGGCAGGCGTGTTACCTAGCTACAACATGATGGGGCAGGCGTTTTACCTAGCTACAACATGATAAGGCAGGCATTTTACTAAGCTGTAACATGATGGGGCAGGCGTGTTACCTAGCTACAACATGATGGGGCAGGCGTTTAACCTAGCTACAACATGATAAAGCAGGCGTTTTACCTAGCTGCAACATCTGCACAACCCGTGCATTTGGGGTTATTGTTCCGGGAGGAAGGGCGTCAGCGAGCGTGCGCAGCAGGTGGCCACGCCTGACACCTCTGTGCGCAACAGGAGGGCATGGAGCTTGTGTGGATTCTAAAGCGTGCACAGCAGGTGGCCACTCCTAACACCTCTGTGTGTGGACAATCACATTTTCCTTAATTAAGAACGCAGCGGACGGCCACGAGCAATAAGTCTATGTACAATGCAGGGAAATATAAAACCACACGCCTGTCGACTCTGTGCAGCAGGTGGTTACATGTAACACCTGGAAAAAAAGGGTCAGATTGCAAAAACCTTAATACCCTATATTCAATTACTCGGATGCGTTTTTAAAACCTCTCAGGCACAATGCTTGTGAAATTGCGGTGCCTCATCTTTTATATCAATCGTAAAGAAAAGGTGAGATAGAGGGAGGGATATTTAACAGATTGAGCACTGAAGGCATGTGCAAGTGAACGACACTAGGATGATACATCTGGATTGCTGTGATAGGAGCAACGCAAACACATTTCTGGGTTCCTGCTAGCTCCACGGCTAGAGGGAAGTGTGCTTAATCTTTTTCGTCAGAAAAACCGACTTTTGTCTTCACAGCTATACCTGTCAATCGCTCAGCACTTGCCCACTAATTTGAGCGCACCTGAACTCACACACAGCACCATCCTTCCCAGCATCGCACTCGTTGAAACCAAACTGACGAAGGACACGACCAGAGTCCCTGACCAGCTCTACCCTGCATAGATTGATCACCGTAATGTTAGGAAGACCTACAGAACAATCCTGTTGCAGGGATGCTTGTAGCTAACAGCTCCTTTGCTTCCAACTTTAACAACTTAGCAGATGGCGCACACATATCATATTGTTGAGGTATACATTGGAGGTCTTACACACCATTGGCAAGCCAACGCGTTTGCTACCTCGGCAAAATAAAAGTAGTGCAGAACAATTTCATCACACTGAAATTTGTGTGCACTGTGCAAGTCAACAAGCAGTTCTGGCTAACCCTGTTGCAAGCAGGTCTGCCAGGAAAACACATTTCTGTTTTCTTGCAAACGTGTGTCTATTGCAGCCCCCCTGAACGTCTTTTGGCCCATTACTCAATTTCAATGGTAAAGGGCAGTTAGGTGCTGGATTTTAAGTGCTCTTCGGGTCAAAAGGGTGAGTAAAATCAGAAGCAAAACCCCCCCAGCTGTAGGGCCATACTTTTGCAACAGGCACAGAATGTGCTTCTTCCTCTGATCACGCTGGATGCGTTCAAACTACCAACGCTGCCCTCTCTTTTCTTTTGCAGGCCTGTGTATATGTCCTACAGTTCTGGTCTAACAATTTCAGTGTCAGTATGCTAGACACACTAAACACACCTGTTGAGCTGAGCGTAGGAGGGCCTCAGCTGCTCTGCCACGCCGAGCTCATCAAGGCAACGCCATGCATTCTGTTTTTTCAGAGGAGGTACACAGAAACTGAACACCTCAATTCTACCTTAGGCAAAGGTCAGGAAGGAGACAGGGGCAACTGTAAGACTACTTGCGGGTTATGAAACTACTGCACCTACATGGCCCCCCCAAAACCTACGAGAGTTACCTGCCATAAGCCTATAGCAGAGCCCTCTCCCTCCCGAATGCCATCACTGGCCGCCTCTAATACACTAACAGGTATGCCGACCTGTGTAGATTTAGGCAGATTTGTGAGAGTTATTTATGTTGGTTGGCGCACATGTCCTGCCTGTTTATCGCTGGGCTGGAGCTGTGTAATATGACTATACCACAATTTCAGGGATCTAATCTCCTGGCATGTGTGTAAGGTGTACGCTTTTGGGAAAATATGCTACTCACCTTGTGTAAAGCAACTGCAGTGGCCAGGCCTGCAATGCCCGCCTGTGTGCACAAATGAATGTGCAGGAGAGATTGCGCTATGTCTTAAAGACGAGTTGCATAGGCGCCTGTGCTTGACGTGGAGATATGTATGTTTTGTGGTCATTTGAGGGCTTAATTGATACAGCAAACATACCCCAGCAACGACGACAGGAGGGGCGTTCCAGTTCAGCGAGGTGGCTTTGACTGCCACTGAAGTTCGTTGTCGTTTGGGGGTTTGAGGGCAGCCTATCAAAAATCGTGGTGGTGTGTTTATGTGTATGCATGTATTTGTATGTACATTACAGTAAAGTGCAAGAGTTTGTTTGTGTTATGGTGTTTATGTGCATGTACATTTGATGTGTGCGGTTCAGCGATTGAGGAAAATGAAGGTTGAAATGATGGCCACCCGTTTACCTGCCAATCTTGGCTTTCTGGTCAATGAGGATGACTCTAGATTACTAGCACTCTTTGGCTTGGTGAGGTGCATTGACGCAAACTTTAATAAGGAATGCCATTTCCCCCAAACTACCAACCAACTGAACATTATAACTGTTTTTCCTCTCTTCTCTCCTCTCTTTTTTAAGTTGTGCCTCTTTACAGCT
>Ga0307948_1000956_pt1 | contig 19956 bp, 18 predicted proteins | sample OrgLakmetagen280_FD_201824 | JGI IMG/M metagenome (GOLD analysis project Ga0307948, IMG submission 201824) | Saline water microbial communities from Organic Lake, Antarctica - #280 | ecosystem: Environmental > Aquatic > Non-marine Saline and Alkaline > Saline | place: Antarctica: Organic Lake...
TATAAAAATCTTCAAATGAGTAGTTTAATTCATCGCAAGGTGTTGCTTTTAAACTTAAAAAAGTTATAAATTGTTAGAAGATAGTTGTATAATTCACAGATTCTCTAAACTATCTCTCCGCTTGTCTTTTAGTTTTTTGTAAAATGAAGGTGTTAATCCAGTCACTCTCTTAAACTGTTTAGATAAATGGGAGACACTGCTGTAATGCATTTTGTAAGCAATTTCAGTTAGACTAAGCTCTTCATACAACAGTAATTCCTTTACTTTTTCAATTTTATGAATGATAATAAACTGTTGTATGGTAGTTCCATTTACTTCAGAAAATATATTGGATAAATAGGTGTAATCATATTCTAGTTTTTCACTTATATAATCGGAGAAATTCACTTTAGGTATTTCATTAGAATGATGAATCATTTCAATAATTACATTTTTAATCTTTTCAATTAAAATATTCCTTTTATTGTCGAGAAGTTCTAATCCAGAATGTAGTAGATTCTTTTTGAATAATTCTTTTTGTTCATCTGTGATGTCCTCCATAATTTCAACCTCACCCAAATCAACAATAATATAGTGCAGTCCCAGTTTTCTAAGTTCCTTTTTCACAATCATTTTGCAACGAAGGCTAACCATATATTTTATGTAGAGTTTCATAGATTAACCAAGTTACAAAAAAATATTAGACAACCTGTTTTTAGAAAGACATTAATAGAAAACGCTATCTAATGTCATGTCAAAGCTGTCAAAAAAGATTACTTACCAATATATATTAAACTGTATCGTTAAATTACGGAAGCTAATCCTTAAACAAAAGTTGTCCACCTTTTAATTTGATGAACTCGCAAGAAGCTAAAACATTAAATTCATTAAAATAAAAACAACCCATACAATCCTATTCTTCTATTAAAAGAATATTTTCGTATAGGTTGTAATTAAAAATTTAAGGTTGATAATCCCTATGCTTTTTTAATCTTTTCAGAAAGTTCTTTCTCTTCACTATGCAATTTATTTGCAACTGAATCCATTACACTTGAAACTTTCAATTTTAAATCATTGATTGTATCTGTACTTTTACTCGAAATCATATCTCTAGTGTCTGTACCTTTATGTGGTGCAAACAATACACCCAAAATTGCTCCTACTGCCATTCCTGCAACTACTCCAATTACTACTTTTCCTGAATCCATTTTTTTGTTTTTTTTTTAAATGATTAATATTATTTATTTCCCCCAAAAATCTAACAATGAATTTTAGAGCTCGTATATCGTTCTTAAATTCATCTTTGAAAGATTTTTTCATCTATCACTTTATTTTGTGATACAATTAAGATACAAAAATTTGATAGTTTTTTGGTGTTTAAGCAACTATTAACCAGGTGATTTATAAAAAATTAACTAATTGATGAGAAAATTGATGAGAAAATAACTACACACAATTCAAACCAATAGCTGCTTCTGGGCGATAATGATAATATTGTAACACTTCCTCCAAAGCCAATTTTAGCGCTTTGTTGACAGGCACAATTTTACTTCCCATTTGATAATCGATTTGATTCAATTTCATGTAATATTCTGTGAATATTGGAACTTGCATTCCATTTGAAATAGCATCAACAGCATCCTTATAGTTTTCGGCTTGACCTTCTTTGATGATTTTACAGGTCGCTAATCTCAAATTTCCGTATTTGTCTCTGCTGGCCCCAAAACCAAACAAGCGACATATTAATCCACGGTATTTGTAGTCGCTGCAATGGCCTTTTCCAAGAAGTGTGGGTGATTTGTAGATCTGACAAGTTAAACTGTCAGTTTCATTCAGAATCGTTAATGTATTCTCGGCTTCTCCATTTAAAAACAAATGAAAAGCCCACGGCAAGAACTCTAGTGGAGAAGCATCGATATCTGGATACGTACAACATTTTCCACAACCGGCAACACAGCCTAAACTAGATTCCTTTTGAAACTGAGCAATTTCTAAATCTAAGTCGTAAAATAACATTTCAACTGATTGCACTTTTCGCTCTATCGACATTAGTTTTTTGCCGAAGGTAAAACAAAAAATAGTGCGATTTTCATTTTATTTTTTTGGATAAATAAGAATATCTGATTTTAAACGTAAACAGCTCAGCAGAAACTTCAAAAAAGAAGAATTGGTTTACAGAATTAAAAAAAAAGTTTTAACTCAAGTTTCGGTACTAAATGAATAAGTGTACGTTTTGATGGTCAGTAGACAGTAGGCAGAAGGCAGTATGCTTGTTTTTGCCTTCGTTTTTAAATTGATTACTTTATTTACTGCACTTTCTATCTAAGAAAATGGTTCTACCACTATTTTAATGGAAACATAAAATAATTCAGCCAAATAGATTCAAATTATTAAGTTGTTTTCAATTGTATTATAATAATAATAAGTTTCGTATTGAAAGTTGTAGCTTAATAATTTTGTTTTTTCCTTGAATTAATCACTAATATAATTGAGGGTAAAATGTCGTTAACTAGCATTTGATAATTATGCAAGTAACTAACTTTCAATTAATAAGTCCTGAAGGGACGATATATAATAACCAAGGACGTAAGTCATTGGAATAAAAAAACAGAGAACACAAAACCCGACAAAATTGACCTAAAACTGATACACAATAGCATTAATGTTCATTCCTGCTCCAACGCTAGCAAAAATTACATAATCGCCTTTTTCAACTTTATGGCCTTCCATTTTCGATTTTAAAACAAGGTTCAACAATGTTGGAATTGTTGCAACGCTGCTGTTTCCCAGCTCACCAATACTCATAGGCATTACATTTTCTGGGACTTCACGATCGTAGAGTTTATAAAAGCGTTCACAAATCGCTTCATCCATTTTTTCATTGGCTTGATGAATAAATATTTTTTTGATTTGACCAATAGAAACACCGCTCTTATCGAGACAGGATTTCATTGCAAGGGGTACATTTTTCAAAGCAAAATTATACACTTTACGACCGTACATTTTAATATAGTGTCTGACGCTATTTTCAAGCTTCTCATAACTCTTATCAAAATGGATAAAATGTGCTTCCTCTTTGGTGTGTGTTTCCGTGGAGTGTGAAATAATACCGCCTCCAGTTACCGATAATTGTAAAACAGCTGCTCCTGCTCCATCACTATAAATCATAGAATCTCTGTCGTGTTGGTCTATTACTCGTGAAAGTCCTTCAGCTCCAATCACCAAACACGTTTTAGCCATTCCAGCTTTAATGTAGGCATTCATTTGAATCACTCCTTCCAAAAATCCTGGGCAACCAAAAAGTACATCGTAAGCTACGCAACTAGGGTTTTCTATTTGCAATAAATGCTTAACACGTGAAGCCAAACTAGGAACCATATCACTTTGTATGGAATCGTGTTTTACGTCACCATAATTATGAGCGACAACGATATAATCAATTTCTTCAGGATTTATTTTAGCGTCTTTTATAGCTTCATTTGCGGATAAAAACGCCATATCCGATGTCACCATTTGCGTGTCAAGATATTTTCTTTCTTTAATTCCCGTTATTGCTTTAAATTTCTTGATAATGTCCGTATTCGATTCTTTAATTTCAGCACCATCTATATTAAAGAAACGGTTGGAACTGAAAGATTCGTTCGTTGTTACATTACCTGGGATATAACTACCTGTTCCTATGATTTTTACGCTTTCCGACATTATTTTGTTTTTCTATAAATTAACTAAAATATACAAATTTAACAATTCTATTCACAATTATTGTGTCTATTTCTATTCGTGTTTCAGAGGTTTGAGGAAAGGTTGTATTTTCAATGTGGGTTAGAAAATGGTAAAGATTTGAGTTTTACAGAAAAATATATTCTTTAAATGTCAGTTATTGGTAATTTGAAAAGTGAAAATAAAACTATTTAGTCTTGTTTGGCTTGTATAATATCAAGGTGTGAAACACAGTAATCAGATAAAACCTCATCTAAAAGTTCTTTCGTGAAGTCGGAAGATCCAAGTAGAATTGTACTGAAAACTTCAATTCTGTCGTCGACGGAGAGTTGGTTGAGCTGTTCTGTGTCGCGGAAGAAGTTCATGAAGTCGTCGCGGGTTATTGGGTTTTGCATTGGTTTTGAGTTAAGTGAAATTATTTAAAGAATTATCCAACAGACATTTTAGCTGATGCATTCCATAAATATTGTGGAATAGGTTCGCTCAAATGCCAATTTATACTCATTGGTTTAGTGCCGTAGTAATCTTGAATATTACCTTCTCCAATAAATACGTATCCCATGGTGTTTCCGAATTGGTTTATAAAAGAAACAAAAATATATGAATATCCTTCTTATACATTCGGATTAGTGAAAAAATCAGTTTTCATTATTTCATTTTTTAGGATTAAAACTATTTTTAGAATTAATTATTAAAAGGTTCATCTATTAAAAATATCTTACTTAAATTTGTAACCAATGTGTAATGTTGTGTATTATGGTTATAAAAAATTATTATTCTTTGTCTGAAGCTGCTGATCTATTGGGGAAAAGCAAAGAAACTCTAAGAAGGTGGGATAACGAAGGAAAGCTGTGTGCTGCGAGAGAACCTATTAGTGAATACCGTATTTATAAAAAAGATACAATTGACTCTCTATTAAAGCCATTATTTGAAAATATTGAGGAAGAAACAGATAATTTTGAAAAACCATTGAAAGATTATAAAGTTCTTGAATTATTTGCAGGAGCTGGAGGTTTAGCAATTGGACTTGAAAAATCGGGTATTAAGTGTGCTGGTTTAAATGAAATAGACAAGTGGGCTTGTTCAACATTACGAAAGAATCGTCCAGATTGGAATGTCTTAGAAGGAGATATTAAATCTTTCGATTTTAAAAAATATAATAATAAGGTAGAAATCGTTACGGGAGGTTTTCCATGTCAAGCTTTTAGTTATGCTGGTAAGAAGTTAGGTTTAGAAGATGCTCTAGGTACTTTGTTTTATGAATTCGCTCGTGTAGTTAAAGAGGTAAATCCTGAAATCTGTATCGGCGAAAATGTCAAAGGTCTTCTTTCACATGAAAAAGGAGACACTCTTAAAGGTATGATTTCAATTCTTGATGAAATTGGTTACAACGTAGTTCCTGTTAAAGTTCTTAAAGCAGTTCATTACAACGTCCCACAAAAACGAGAGCGTTTAATTTTAGTTGGAATAAGAAAGGATATTGATATCGAGTATGAGTATCCTAAGCCTTATCAATTAATATATAATCTAGAAGACGCGTTGAAAAAAGGTAGACTATTCGATACAGATGTTCCAAAATCAGAAGGCTCTAAATATCCACAACATAAAAAAGAAGTACTAGACTTAATTCCTCCTAAAGGATATTGGCGAGACTTACCTTTGGAATTACAGAAAGAATATATGGGTAAAAGTTTTTATTTAGGTGGGGGAAAAACAGGAATGGCGAGACGCATTGGTTGGGATGAACCAAGTCTAACTTTAACATGCAGTCCTGCACAAAAACAAACGGAAAGATGCCATCCTGATGAAACAAGACCCTTTACTGTTCGTGAATATGCAAGAATTCAAACATTTCCAGATGACTGGGAGTTTATGGGTTCTGTTTCTCAACAATATAAACAAATTGGAAACGCAGTCCCTTGCAATTTAGGTAAAGAAATAGGCTACTCCATTATTAAGTTTCTGAATGAATACTATTTGAAATCAAATAAAATCGAGGATTCTATTTCGTTAGCTAATTCAGTATAACCCTTTTTAAAAAAATCTTCAGAATCAATATTTAAAATCATTAGGTCTAAATTAGAAACTAATTTAGAGTAAAAATTTTCAAACCCTGTTAATCGATGCCAAAACTCTTTTCCGATAAATACTGGAAATTGAGTGTCTATTTTTTTATAGTGTTGACTAAGTTGGTTTTCTTCACCATATAAAACACCTAAGATTAAATCAGAATTATTCATATTCATTGAATTCGTTCTGGCTAAGTTGGTTACTGTAGTGAACTTTTTCAAAAGAGGATTAACATCTTCAGAGTTTATTGTGTTAGGGCCAGACTTTAGTTGACACCATTTTTTACGATTATCTACTTTATCAATGAACTCTATATCCATTCCTTTTATTAAAGAGCCATTTGCTAAATTAAGTTCAACAAACATATTTTGAATTCTGGTGCCAAAAGAAGTGTTTATTGAAGTACCTAATACCCTGGGGTAATAAAGAGCTTTGGCAATACCTATTGGTGAAAAATTATCTTCAAGAACTTTGGATAGATATTTAACTACAATTGGATTGATTTTATAGGACTTTAGCTTAGAATGGTTGTTTAAAGTGTTGATCTTATGATTTTCAAAAACCTTATCTTTAAAGTACTCAGTAATTATCTGCAATAGCTCATTTTCGTTCATAAATCAAATATATTCTTTTTTATTTAATCCTCTGCAACTTAAAATTAAGGCTCTATATGATTTTTCACAATTAATAAAATTTCAATTTCCCTATAACCGGAATATCCGCCTCCGCTAAATCAAAATCCAATAACTCCCCAAATTCAACAAACCTATAATCTTGATGCTCCAAAAGCTTAATTTCTCCAGCAACATAATCACATAAATAAGCAATCAAGTTTATCTTAAAAGAACCATAGTCGTGAATATGAGAAGAAATCTTTTCTGCTGGAATAATTTCAATATTCAATTCCTCCTTGATTTCTCTAACAATCGCTTGCTCTTCACTTTCTCCATCCTCTAGTTTTCCACCAGGAAATTCCCATTTCAAAGGATGTTTCATTTTATCACTTCGTTGGGCGATGAGGACTTTTTCACCTTTTAAAATTACAGCACAAACTACTTGGATCATTTTTTTAGGTTTTATTTAGAATGGAATTTAAACTTAATTAAAATGATTGGAATAAAGAGGGTTTATATTTAAACGATCAATCACTTCCCAATAAAAAACTCTTGATCCAATCCCTTCTTCTCTATTTTAATTGTCTTTATCAAATCCAAAAGCCTCTCTTCCTGAACTTCCTCAATCTTAAAATTAATTTTTTGCTTATCAAATCTTTCTCTATTTCCATTTTCACGGATCATACTTTGAATTTCAATTGGAATAAAAAATGACGCTTTATCATCCAAATACTTCTTGTATTCATTCAAAAAAATACCAATGCCAGCAATATCAAAATCACCGAAATGGACATAATCGTTAGAAATTGAATTCATCCACTTTATGAAATCCTTATTTTGGTTTTGTGGATACCGTGACACAAACAATGGTACTATATCCTCAAACAAATATTTCTGTTCCTGAATTTGACTAAAATTCTTGGAATTCTCTACTCCTACAATAGTCACGTTTTTCGGGATTTTAAACGTTTCAAAGTCATAAATAAAAACAAAACTTCCTGGACTAGGGTTGATGATTAGCTTTTCGTTATTTAACTGCGCTTCTATTGCTTGATAACAATTCACTAAAAAACCTTTAAAAGCCCTTTCTTTCGAGTTTTTTGAATCGGTTGTGATTTTCACAAAATCTGCACGAGATGATTCTGTATTTTCTAAAGCTGAGATATACCTAGTCAAATCATTAATTTGTAATTGATTTACTAAATAGATATGCAAGCCTTCTTCATTTATTAGCTCCAAAGACTTTTTGTGTTTTCCTTTACGCAAAATGATGTTTTCAAAAACTAAATCATCAATTAATTTACTCTTTGCTGAACTTGCTGGAATGGATTCTCTGCCGATGAGTTGAACCAATACCCTCGCTATTTTTAATGTTAATTTCATCAATTCAAAACCTTTGTATTGACTTTCACCAATCGATTAATCTTCGTGATGTACTTTTTGGCATCCGATTCTGATTGAACTTTTGCCAATTTATATGTGTACTTATAATCGATAGCATTTTGACTTGTTGGCGAACCGTTAATCAACAAGATATTTCTTTCGTTCGCAAATCTTAAAATACCTTTTACGTTGTTTGGGTGCAGTCTTCCAATCTCATCCATCATACAATGCAATTTGAAATCTTTGAATTTCTTTGAAGCGCTGTCTTTGAAAACATTGAGAAGTAGGATATTTATCATCGCTTTTACCAGAACGTCTGTTCCTTCACTTCCAACATTTGATAGCTTCTCAACCCAGCCAGAATTGTTGTCATTTTCTACAATTTTAAATTGTAAATCAAAGGATTCTGACAATGTTAACGTTGGATTTTTGTGTTTTTCTATCGCTTTTACCAGTTCCTTTAAAAGTTCAACAGCCTTTTGATTTTTAGAATTACTATCGGTGGAAGTGAATAGGTTGGTTTCACCTAAAAGTAAACTGTTCTCATCATTAAACTCTTGAATTTTAATCAGTAATCTAACCACAGGATTTGAACTTGCTAATGTGCGAATTTCCATTTCTTTGATGGCTTCCACAAAGTTTTTACTGCTGAAATCATCATTAATTTTTTTGATGATTCTCTCAATATCTCCCCTTTTTGAGTTTAATTCCGTCGTTTCTCGTCCAATCAAATGAATAATATTGGCAAATCTTGTATTTACTCTTTTCTCAAATTCATTGATTTTATCTTCTTCCATAAATTCCTTTAAATCTGATGCAAAACTTAAAAAGTCTTCATCATTATTTAAGTCATTTTTAAAAGAGAAAATGTTTTTATAGGTGAAATTACCGTTAAAAGCATTGATGTTTTGTTGTAACTCTTTGAAATTTTCAATTCCCTTATAATACCTCCCATTGAGCTCTGAAATAATAGAGTGGGCAGTTTTCAAGTCTTTATCTTCTAAAATTGGATCAGAAAAATATATTTGAATATTGATAAAAGCATCAGATTTTTTGAATTCAGAAAATGCCTTTTCGTCTGTATTAAATTCGTCGACTTTTGATTGTATGCCATCAACTACTGTTTTCTGATCAAAATACTTTTTATCTAGTTTAACAATTTCATCTTTATGTTCTTCTAGAATTAAACTTTGTCTTTTTTCTAAAGTTGTTTTTTCAGCTCTAAACTCAGGAATACGATCAAAAAGCTCTCTTTTATCTTTCTTGTATTCAATTACAATCGCTTCATTATTTCTAATGTATTCGAGTGCCTTTTCTACTTCCAACAATCTGTTTTCAATGCGAGAAATCCTTTGGGTGTCAGCTCCTTTATTATCAAGCTCAGAAGTCTCTTCTTTTCTTAACTCTTTTACTCGTTTTTCGGATTCTTCTTTATTATTGGAAATATTAAGTTGAATTTCATCAATTCTAGTTTGATTCAAAGTCTTGAAACTTGAGATCTCGCCATCTCTTTTGTTTTCTTTTAAAGTTATTTTACGCTTTATTCCAATCTTAATTTTTTCTAACTTTTCTTGTGCTTTTACTTTGTCAGAAGTAACTTCATTTAGCTTATTTTCAATCTCATTTGAAATGTTGATTTTTTCTGATTTAGATTTTTCAACCCATTCACTCAATTCAACTTGACACTTCTTTAATTTATGGTCAGATTGCGCAATAAAATATTCATTCTCTGCAATAACATCTTTAAAAACTTTAAGCTTTTTCCTGAATTTTGTTTTAAGCTTTTGTGAAGAATCTTCCTTATCCTCATTTAGTTGAAGAAGTGAATTACGTAAATTGGATATTTTTATTTTAAATTCTGTAATCTCATCATTGTATTGTGCAATAGTTTTAGTCCGATTATATAATCCGTTTAAATTCAATTCAATACCAAAAAAAGTGGCTGAATTGTTATGGATTAATTTAGGATTTAATTCAGAATTAAAAAGCACATTGTCTTCATCAATTACTTTTCCAATGGTCTTTTCCCAATTCGGAACGTGATCATTTAACCAACCATAAAGTGAAGATTTACTTTGGGCAATCTTATGCGATATGGTTTGAATTTGATCCGTGAATTTCTGCTTTTTGCTATTGATTACATCAGCTTTTAACACTGTTGATCTCACAGTTTCATTTTCTTCAAGCTCCCATTCTTTTCGCAGTATATTTACCTCGTTTTTTGAATTTAGAATAATGCTATGCGCACCCGAAACTTTTTCTTCAATTGCGTTGCTCTCTTTCTTACATTTATTAATTTCAGCAACATAAAAAACCTGATATTTTAACTCCGATTTCTTCCTTTTTAATGTGTTTTCTCTTTCAACTACGCCATTTAATTCATTAAACGCTGTTTCTTTTTCTGTTTGATTGTCATTCTTAACTTGAACAATAAGCTTTTCGTAAGTCTGAAAAAGTTTTTCTCTGCTCTCGCCAGTCTCACTCTTAATGTTGTTAACCTCAGCACTTCGGTGATTAGCCAACTCCTGTTGTTGGTTTTGAACTTGCAAAATTAACGCTTCATATCTTTGGCTAATTTGACCAAAAGCAGATTTCAGTAAGTTCTTCTCTTCTCCTAAAGTTTTGAGTTCTCTTTCCAAAGCATCTCTTTGAATCACTTTCTTGATTACTTCATCAATGCTTTGATTATCGTATTCAGTTTGCTTTTTTGCGGCTTTGATTAATTCTTTCTTTACATAATCAATATCCGAAACTAATTTTTGTTCTCTTTTTAAATGAAGATCTTTTAAGTTTGCCCTCTTATTAAAAAGCGCGGTTAATACATTGTTTTCTTTGGAAGAATTAGAAATTAACAATGGTTTTTCTTTCTCAATAAAATCCATTCTAAATCCTAAAGCATGAGCCAATTGTTTCTTTTCTCTAATCAAAAAATTATGAATACGGTATTTATCAATGACTCTTTCTGCTTGGTTCCGAATAACAATTTCACCTTTTTTATTGGTTTTAAACCAAATCCGAATGTCATTGATTTCTCTTTCAAAGTCTATTAAATGAACTTTTGAATAATTTTCTATATCTATCGTAGTTTCATCTTCACTTAAAGAATTAATAATCGTGTCTTTGATAAATTTAGCTTCTAGATTTGAGTTCAAAAGCACATTTTGAATCGTTCTAGGAATATTTTGATATTGCTTACTCTCTATCAATGCGTATTTCCTAAAATCAGGTTTTAATCCTTTATTGTCTCCATAAATTATTTTCCGAAAATCCTCGTAACTGGATACAATTGTGCTGTAATGAATTTCTTTACCTAAAGCATTTCTTATTTTATCCCAACTTTCAAAAGCTCTATTATTTTCATCAATAAATAACTCACTTTTGTATCCAGAATTAAAAAATCTAAACGCGACTTTTCCATTTACCTTATAAGCCAAAACACAGAAAGGAATCCCCTCTTTTTCAACTTCATAAATGATGTATGAATTTTGATATTGAAAGTAATAATCATCAAATCCTTTCTTCTCTCTGGGAATTCCTAATTTGGATTTATTCGCATTATAAAAAAACAAAATAGCACGCAATAAAGTACTTTTCCCTACTCCTTGCGTACCAATTAAATGAACATTTCCATCTAGCTCAATTTCAGCATATCTTACTGATGCACTGTTTATAAATACTATTTTATTCAGGTATCTCATTTTCTACTTCTTCAGGAATATTAATAGCTGTAATGATGTCTTTTAAATAATTGAAAGAAGTCAACACTTTGTATGTTTCTGATATTTCGTCTTCAAGCATTATGAAATTATCGACTTCAAATTTTTCGATTATCTTTTTAACCCTATCCGAATGACTCTTTTTATCACCACTGATTTTTTTAAGATTGTCCAATTTTGATGTTAAATCAGCGTTGTTTTTTAGTTGATTTATAATATCAGAAGGCGAAAATCTTAAGCCAACATCAAAAGATGAATCAAAAGTTTTAAAGAAATCTAAAATATCAATCCAAGTAAATGCCTTTTCTAATTTTCTGTCAAGATTTACATTTTTCTCTTCTCGACTGAAATAGAAATACTCATTTCCTTGCTCTAAAATATAATTGATTTGATAAAAATAAGCATACAAATCCCCGAAGGTTTTATCGTCCTCTAAAACCCTGTAAAGTGTTTGAATGTGCTCGCTCGGACTATTGGAACAAATGAATTGTCCCCTGCGAAGAACATCAAATATTTCGGAAGTATATTTTGTTATCATTCTACTTATTTTGGATAAACCAGTGCAAATTCGACTCCGTTTGCTGTTTCAAAATCATCTTCTACTCTTAATTCCCGCTCATATTGTGAAGTGATTTGACAAAAAATGGTTACTCTTTCATCAAAGTTAACCGTTTTCGAAAATTCATAATTCATAACGAAATTGAACAGATTATCACTTGTTGCAATAAATTGATTGCGTAATTCATCCAAGTTAATCATGATCTCTTCTTCAATTGTATTCTTAAGAAATTCCGAAGAGATGCGATCAGCTATTTCAGGTTCGAACAGTTTTCTGTCTTTATGATTTTTAGCAATTCTTTTAATTGCTTCAAACGCTTTTTCATTTTCTCGGATAAAATCAAGTGACAAATTCAATGGTTCGCGAATTCTCTTCTCAAATATCACCTGATTTTTATTGGCGACAACCTGCTTAATATCTGTTTCCGCTTCTATCGTAAAGTGGTCTTTTAAATACTTTAGCTTTCTCAGTTTTTCTAAGAACTTTCCTTGATGTTTGATTTGATTCAGATAATCAATAATCTGTTTTTCTATTTCAATTAAGTTGTGTGAGCATTCTCTAAGCTGAAATTTCAAATCGACAATTACCCTCTTTAATTCTTCATCTAAAGCCCTATTGAAGAAAGTCAGTTCTTCTTGATCAATCAAAAGCAATGTTTGAATAATCAGTTTTTCAACTAAATTCCGTTTTTGATCTAAATTTTGAAGTTTTAGTTGCTTGTTTTTATAATTCGCTTCATTTTTAAAAGTATTCTCAATATTTCGTCTAATATCGACTACACTTCTGAGTGTTATACTTCCAATTTTTCTGAGTGTTTTTTTGATAAACTTTAGATAACTATACTTTCGCGTTTCATTATTTTCATTGAGAAAGTAATCAATATTTTCTTTGATATTTTTAATATTCTCATCAATATAAGAGAGATTAATTTCCTCATTTACATCCAATATTTGCTCAAAAAAGTCTAAGTATTGATCATCAAGTTCTAAATAACCCCCATTTTCTCTAATTACAGCTCTTGCAATCAAGAAATCAATCCGATTTTCGTCAGCATCGACTAACTCAATAGCATCACTGTATTTATAGTCGATTGATTTCCTTTTACTAAACATTTCAGAAATCAACTTCTCCTCTCTTTTCAGAGCAGATAACAATTCCTTTATGTCGTTGAAAGTATTCATCTTATTGCTTCATGTAATTGCGTGAAAAGTGTCGTTTTTTCATGCGTAATGAGTGAAATCGCATTCGTTTCCCAAACATAATCATTTTACGGAAAACTATATGGTTCTACCCTTATTTTAATGGGTGGGTAGTTGAATTGATAAACAAGGTTTGAATTGTTTATTAAGACATTAGTTATACAAAAATATAGAGTAAACCGAGAGTTCTGGTTGATACTATTTGATGCGCTTTAATGGAACGCGGATAACACGGATGCAAGCAACGCCTATATTCGCGGATTTTTTCACCTTTGGTGAATGCTGATTAAAGCGGATTTTGAAATGCCTTAATAGTGCAAGAAAAGATAACTGAGATTTATTCTCCATTGAAAAAGTTATCCACTAAATTCATGGTAGAACCAACTATATTAATCATTCACCAAAAATCGACAAAGACAAAACCCATTCTTCATTCTATATCAAGTCTACTTCCCAATCTATAAATCAAGAATTAAAACCAAAATAATTTCTTCTTTTGTTATTAAAATTGACGGAAGTCTAACAGGTATATTTACAAGTGTTTAAACTTTGTTGGATACCCAATTGAATGTTTTGGGCAATAAATTAAATATTTTCATTTTTTGTAAAATGTTTATAAATTTGCTGTATTTAGTGTCTGGTCGGAAACAGACGATTTTTATTCCCGATTTTATCGGGATGAGAGGTATTTATTCAATCATAATAATTTTTTAAGGTTTTTCCCGATTTCTCGGGACAGGCTATGAGCTTGCTTTGCTGCGGTTTAGTTTTATTTCTTTAGGAGATGCCATAGTATCAGCCGACAAGAAAAAAAGTAAAATATACTCAAAAAAATCAATTTTAATTTTGTTGTGTTTCCGACCAGACACTATTTAGGATGTTGATAGTTTAGTTTTTTTTAATATAAAAAAAAACGTTATTTTTGATAATTAATGAATAAAATAGTCAGGGAGTTCTTAGAAAAGCAGAAACAAATACATTATAGAATGTTCATAGAAGAGATTTTCAAGAGGAAAAAAATTAGTGTAAGATCATATAACGTATGTAAGTCTAATCAATTTAATACTTTAGAGGACTTATTAGCGTATTATTCAAAATATAGGACATTTCTAAATCTTAAGAATTGTGGGATTAAATCAAATATCGAATTGTGCAGTATCTATGATGATTATAAAAATCCACAGCCTTATAAAGAAGAAAAGAATCAATTAAATCAAATAGTTTTAGATTTAACGGAGATTCAAATTAAAATTATAAACAACTTTATTCTTGTTAAAACAAACAGTCTTTCTGTTAGGAGTAAAAATGCTATATCGCTTTTTCTCAATCAAAATTTCAGTATTAAGCACTTTTCAAATGAAATTTTTCTTTCTGAAAGTTTTTCTATTAAAGAAATAAAAAATGCAGGTCCTCGATCTATTCCTGAATTAGAAACCTACATATCAGTAATTCACGATTTTTTGATTGAAGTTATTATATTGAAGGATCAAAAACAATTAATTTCACTAAAAAACAATTTTTTAATTCAAAATACATTTTCTACTTTAAATATTCCAAACGAAATACTCCAAAGCGAATCAATATTTTTAGTGGTAGATTTTCTATTAAAGAACAATGACTTGTTTGATAAAATTCATTTGAACATTTTAAAAAAAGCATTTAAGATTTACAAAAACCAGAAAGTATTGACTTCCGAAGAAATCGCCAATGAAGTTAAATTATCCAAACCACGCGTAAATCAAATCATTAAAACATGTTTTAATAGCTTATTCAACAAGCTTTTATTCATTCAGAATTTTAATGACGATTTATTAAAAAAATATAATATTGATGTTAATGCTAATCAAATTGAAATAGACACAAATTTAGTGGACAATATAAATAATGCAAACAAAATAAATTTATCACCAAAGTTCATTACTTATATATTATCCATCTATTTGTTGGATAAATTTTCATTGATCGGAAATATTGAAGATGTAATTCAGCCTAAGTTTTTTAATGCCAGTAAAAGGCATAATTGGAATAATTTCTTTTTAATTGAAAAATCGCTAGCTACTGAAATTAATTTTAATGCATTAGTGAATGATCTTGACAGTAAAATAAATGATAGAATTGAAAAAGATTATTCGGTAAATTTTAAAAGTTATTTAGCGCACTTTTTAGCCAACGAAAACAATCATATTTTAGACTTAATATTTCCAATTGCCGAAAAAATTGTTTCTGAAGAGTTTGGGTTATTCTTATATATAGATTCAGATAAAAATATACTATTTAAAAGAAATACCTTTAAGCGAGCATGTGAATACGCGTATGAAGCACTTGAAATTCTGGGCAAGCCATCTGAAGTCAAAGAAATTCATGAAAAGGTAGTAATGCTTTACCCTAGTTATAAAAGTAAAGAATCCAAAATTAAATCTTCCCTGCTCCGAAAAGATGGTTTTATTAATGTTGGCAGAAGTGGAAAATTTGGTTTAATAAAATGGCGAAAAGAGTCAGATTATTTTCACGATGGCACGATAAGAAGTATTGTGGAAGAATATTTATTACAATTTGGAGAGCCAAAGCATATAACCAAAATAACTAATTATGTTTTGAAATATCGTCCGAAATCAAGTAGAGACAGTATTCTGCTAAATTTAAAAAAAGATAAATCAGGTTTGTTTGTTTTTTATGTAGGTCCACATGTTGGTTTATCAACTAAGAATTACCATAAAAGATATATTAAATTAGAAGTATTTGATATGCGTACCAGAAAATCTTGGGAAGAAAGATTTGAAACACTAAAGAATTTAACTCAAACCGAAAAAAGATTACCTCATTCAAATGGAGTACCTGATGACGAAATAAAGATTTTTCGATGGCTTAATTTTCAAAAAAACGAAATTAAAAAGGGAAATCTTGATAAGCCCAAAGCATCCAAAATCAATAAAATTCTGGAAAACTACAAAGCTTTTCATGGAAAAAGAAGATTTAATTCGGTAATGAAATATGATGAACTTCTTTCTTTCGTAAAAACAAATAAAAGAGTACCGACAGCCAGTAGAAAAGGAGAAGTGAATTTATACCAATTCTATTATAATCAAAGAGTACTTTTTCATAAAAAAGAACTTGAAACATTCGAAGAAATAAAGTTTGTTGAAGTCTCTAAACTTATTCAAAAGTTTAAAAAATAAGGTACTGCCCTTTTTTTAATGGTTGGTTGGAATTGACAAACTAGCTTAAAGTTGCAGATAATGCTTAATTCTATAATGTAATTTAAAAAACAAAATGCTGTGAATACAGCAAAATTAAATAACTTGACTTTTGGGTATGATAGCCACAAGCTGAAAACCAGCCGCACATTTTAGCACTTTCGGTTTTTGCCGACACACAAATCCAACGCTAAAAAAACCAAAAGAGCTAAAATCTTCCCAACGCTTTAGAATTATTGTATTTTAGTATCTGCTTAAATAATAAATAAGCGTAGCTTTGTACTATGGAAAATAATTCGTGCATAAGACAAAAAGCAGATATTGAACAAATAAACTGTTGCAAAGACACAGTTTCGGAATTAAATGAATCGTTTGACTATTTAGCTAATGGACTTTCATTAGTTGGAAACAGCGTAAGACTTAAAATACTTTACCTACTCTTTGAGGAAAAAAGACTTTGCGTTTGTGATTTAAGCGATATTCTCGGAATGAACATTTCTGCTGTTTCTCAACACTTGCGGAAAATGAAAGACAGAAATCTATTAGAAACCGAAAGAGAAGCCCAAACTATTTTTTACTCATTGACGGCAGAATATTCAACATTACTGAATCCGTTTTTTGAGATACTCGACAAGAACAAAATTTTAGAAACGGTATGAAAAGTGAAAACAAATTAATCGGAGCGGGTTTGCTGACAGCGATTACGGCTTCTTTATGTTGTATAACACCAGTTTTAGCTCTTATCGCAGGAACAAGCGGAATTGCTTCGACATTCTCTTGGATTGAGCCATTTAGACCTTACTTAATTGGACTAACAATTTTAGTTCTTGGATTTGCTTGGTTTCAGAAACTAAAACCTCAGAAGGAAATCGACTGTGAATGTGAAACGGACGAAAATCCAAAGTTTATTCAATCAAAAAAGTTTTTAGGAATTGTAACAGCATTTGCAATTGTTATGATGGCTTTTCCAAACTATTCAGGAATCTTTTACCCAAACACAGAAAAGCAGATAGTCGTAGTTGATAAATCTGATATTAAAACAACGGAATTTAAAATCAGTGGAATGACCTGTGCAAGTTGCGAAGAAAGCGTTAATCACGAAGTAAATAAACTCAACGGAATTGTAAACTCAAAAGCGTCATACGAAAACGGAAACGCAATTATAGAATTTGACAGAACCAAATCCAATGAAATTGAAATTGAAAAAGCAATTAGCTCAACAGGTTATAAAGTAACCGACAAAAAAGAAAATTAAATGGAAACTATATTAAAATCAGAAATTACCTGTCCAAACTGCGGACATAAAAAAGTAGAAGATATGCCAACAAACGCTTGTCAATTCTTTTATGAATGTGAAAAGTGCAAAAAAGTATTGCGACCAAACGAAGGAGATTGTTGTGTGTATTGCTCCTATGGTTCAGTAGCTTGTCCACCAATTCAAGAAAACAAAAGTTGCTGTTAAAAAGCCAACGCTAAAAGCCATACACATTTGCAATTCGCACCAGCCACCACGCCACCAAAAATTGCAAAAGAGTATGTCTTTGCCAACGCTCTAGGACTGAAAGAAAATAGCCAGTGGGTAACAATGAATATAAATAATAGCGGTTTTGTGCTAAATTCAAAGGTAGTATCTTTGTATAGAGTTTAGTGATAAATTGAAAGATATGTGCCTTGAAATCCGCTACTATTCTTATACTAACTTATAGGAAATATACTTCGAGTGACAAAATCAGAACTTGAATATTATTTAAAAGACAGTTCATTATTGGAAGACAAAATTTATGATGACGAAACAGAAAACGAAAATCTAGTTGATTTTGACAAATCTTGGGACGGAATAATATTTTTACTTACAGGAGAAAGTTTTGCAACCACGGAACACAATCTTGCGAGAGTTTTATTCAGCGGACAGTTTATTGACGAAGAACAGGATTTAGGTTATGGACCAGCTCATTACTTGACGCCGGAACAAGTTGAAGCATTAAATAATGAAATTTCGACAATTACAATTACTGACTTAAAACAAAAATTCAATCCTCAAAAAATGACTGAATTAGGAGTTTATCCGACAATTTGGGACGAAGGTGAGGATGCATTTGATTATATAGCTGATGGCTTTTCGACAGTACAGACCATTTTTGCAGACGCAACAAAAAACAGAGAGGCAATCATTACATTCTTAGATTAAACAATAAAAAAAGACTTTAGCTAATTTTGGATTGGTAATATGGCGACTCTAGTGCTAAGTTCAATTTTTCAATTGAAGTTTTGTGCTCCGTTAATCTCCCTCATTGCGGGTGTGTTAAGAAATAAGTTGTACTAACCGAGCTAGCGAGCTCAACGCAGTTAATTATACAAGGTTATTTTATTCTTGGTTTACTCTAGGACACCTCTATAGGAATCATCAATATTGAATGTATCAATTATAACTGGAAAATCTATATCATCGGGTTCTTCAATTGAAATCAAGTTTGTTTGCCATATCTTATCTTTTTTAGACAAGATAGTCTTACTTAATCTTTTAAAGTGGCACAAAACGAACCGTTTTTAATGGCACCATCAGACCGAAATGACTGGCACAAAACGAACCGTTTTATCCAAACATCCAAAAGCCAAAAAAACGATCCTCGGAAAGAACTTTATGGTTCATTAAAATTAAATGAATCAGCTGATGAATTCATAACTGGAATAAAGAAGGATAGAAATTTTACTTGTAAAACCGTATATCTGTGAATATATATATATTAGATACGAACATTTGTATTTATTTTTTGAATGGTTAGTTTAATCTTGATGAAAAAATAGATGAAATAGGTTTTGAAAACTGCTGTGTATCAGAAATAACGATTGCGGAATTAAAATATGGAATTGCTAAAAGCACAAGAAAAGAAGAAAATTTAAAATCAATCAAGTCTTTTCAGACGAAAATAAAGATAGTCCCTATATTTTCAGCCCTTAATATTTACGCAGAAGAAAAAGCTAGATTAAAAACTAAAGGGAAAACGGTTGATGAATTTGATCTATTAATAGGCTCAACAGCTTTATTTAATGATTTGATTCTTGTAACCCGCAATGTAAAAGGTTTCATTGGCCTTAAAAATATTAAGATTGAAGATTGGACAAAGTAATCGACATTAAAAACTGCATCTACTCCTTAGTTTTATCCCCTCCAAACTCCTCCGAATAATTCTCCCCGATTTTCAACCTAAACCTTATTCCCTTCTCAACTTTAATAATAGGAGCTGAAGTCAAAACGATTTCACCTTTTGGTAAGAAGATTGAAGGAAGTCCACTACCACACTTATATTTAAACATGGTTTCGGTAGGTTTCCATTCTCCATTTTCATCTTCCATTTCTAAAATTAAGGGAATCTGAGAACCATATCCGATAACAATAGTGCTGTCGGATGTGTTTTCTAAAATCACAGGGTAAGCTTGATGAATAAAATCTTTGATTTCATACTTCTTTGATCCAATATTTCTAATTTTCCGAGTTGTGTCTATCGTGATTTTAATATTTGA
>Ga0307948_1000960_pt1 | contig 19883 bp, 20 predicted proteins | sample OrgLakmetagen280_FD_201824 | JGI IMG/M metagenome (GOLD analysis project Ga0307948, IMG submission 201824) | Saline water microbial communities from Organic Lake, Antarctica - #280 | ecosystem: Environmental > Aquatic > Non-marine Saline and Alkaline > Saline | place: Antarctica: Organic Lake...
TACGCAGACAAACACACCAAAAGGTTTAGCCATACGACAGGTCCTGCCACCTGCCCTTTGTGCGGAGGATCAGACAGTGCTCGCTCCACACTTACTTCTTAGGTGCAACAACTGCTGAGTACTCTGCAGCATGCAGAAGTACTCTAGTTCTTGGAGGCGAGTGCAACCGAACATCAGTTAGTACTCTCTTGGCACAGCTTGCGCTGTGCTAACCATCCTTTTTATGCTTGTGCCTTAGATAGTTGGCAGCTTAGTTTCAAGCCCTTGCTCTCTTTGACTTCAGCAACTTGCCCTTGGCCTGTTCCTTCCTGTTTTGTGTGGTTCCAGTGTGTCTGTTTCTCCTGCCTCTTTTTGTGTGGCAAGCTCAGTTTTTGGTATTGGCACAAGTGTAAAAATCCCCCTCCAGCAGTTTGGTGGATACGAGCCGGAATAGAACCATACTTTGAATAGAGTGCACATAAACCGACACCACCACGCTGTAAGCCTTTGTGGTGAAGAGATCAGCAAAGGCAAGCTGGGCTCAGCAATTGTTACAATGGATGCTTGCAACAGTGAAAAGCTATCTGACCTTAACATTGAACCCCCTGATGACATTGAAAGAAACATTCCTGACTGGGTTTTCCCAACACAACAAAACCTTCAAACTAGACATCAAAGTCGTCCAGATGGCGTGTTAGTTATGCCCGTTGAAGGAAGAAGCAGGCATTTGGATCCCAAACAGATCCCCCCAAAGGACAGAGACATACATCTTGTAGAATTCAAATTATGCTCAGACATAAACCCGCAACAGACAATAGAAAAAGCGCACAACCAGCATCAACCCCTTATCCGGTGTCTACAAACAAGGAGCCTCCAAGGCACCTCTTGAAACAACCAAGTCACACTTCATGTTATACTTCTTGGAGTTGGGGGCACAATCTACAATCAGTACACCATAACTCCTTTACTAAACTTAGGCGTTCCCACCACACACAAAGTGCACCAACTAGTTACTAAACTGCCATGCAATAAAAAGCTTGAACAAGATTACAAAAACAAGACACAAAATACACCTTGACAACAACAGTGCCAATGGGGGATCTGATGGGGGGGTTACTGGTAGAGCGGCTGGCTTAAGGAGGGCTAGGCGCAGGCCGGAATGCATGGCTGACAACCCGCCGGATCCTCATTAGTCTCTGTTGTTTCTCTTTTTTTCTCGTTTCTGGTGGGGCTCTGGCTAGTGTGAGCACTAGTTGAGAGCCTTTCCTTAAAGCACGCTGGTGACTTCCAGCATAGACATTTACATTTACATTTGGCTTAATGTCACTTGTTTGTCAGCCTTACTGTGGCTTCCTGGACCGCTTATTTGTGTCTTATTACTGCTTGCTGATCTCTGTGGGTTTCCTGGGCTTACCAAGCCTGCTTCCTTGGATACTTGCTCCAGTAAGACCCCCTGCTTCATTGCTGGATTGCTAAAGTACTTGTGGCTTACTTGACTTCAGTTCAGTAATGCAAGCATTCCCAGGGTTACTAGCCTGCTTCCTTGGATTCCTGCACCAGTATGAACCCACCGCTTCCTAGCTGGATTGTCAAGGCACTCGAAATTTTATTCAAAAAGCATATCCTGTCCGCTTCCTAGGTAGTAATCGAGCTGGCTTACTGGCCGCTTGTTCATCAAATAAGCGAGCAATAAGCCAAACAATAGATCCTACTAAGGCTTTCTAACATTCCGACGCCCATTGCAGAAGTGCATCATGCTGTGCAAGCAGTTCTTGCTCACCAGTGTTGTAGTTTTTCTCACTGGTAGGCAACAGGATGTCCTTCTTGAACCAGAACAACGCCACTGCCACTTTTATTGCTTCTGCAGTGACTTCATACGGTAGGTCCGGGTCTGGAAGCGAGAGAACAAGTGCAGAGATGAGTGCATGCTTTGTGCGGTAAAAATTTTCTGGCGCCTCCTGTGCATCCCTTTGTTTTCCAGCAGAGTAGAGTGGAAACGGTTGAACAAAGGAGCCACGCTGCAGCTGTGCCGTGTGGAGCTGATTTCTTTGCCTTTGCATACTCCTGAATGATGCTGGCAGTCTGATTTTGATGCTCAGAGAGACAGATTAGAGTTGTGTGGCCTGCGAATTGTGCCTAAGACGGAGAATAAGGCTAAGAATGTCCTTGCATTTTTTTAAATCGCCCACGAAAAAAAGCAAAATCAAAAGTCAATAGGACAAATCTTCTAAATCGCTCTGATTTGGATTTTCGTTCAATGGTTCCCATAGTCCTGGACCACACTTCAAAGCAATTGAGGCACACATCTCCAGACTTCAGAACATGATGTTCAGCCAAGTTTAGCTTAGTTTAGTTTGGATCACAAAGGCCTCCAGCCTGGCATGGCTGCTCAACCTATAGGTCCCAACAAATAAATCAATCAAAAAGATCGACAGCCTCAATCATGAAAAAATGTGTCAAGCATATGTCCTTGCACCAGCATTTTGAAACAGAAATTTGGGAACGGAAAGCCTGAAAGGAGCTTCAGAAAGCACACAGAAAGGATACCGGGCACTCCAGAAAGATCGCACAGATGAGTTGCACAAGTGAGAGAACAGAACAAAACAAAAAGGAAAGCACACCAAGCAACACGCGGGTTCTGCGGCAGACAGCCCAGATGACAATCTTCCCCTGGGCCTTCACGTCTTAGGGGCATGCAGCAAACAGCGCACTTCGCTCAGTTCAACAAAGAGGTTTACAAGAAGAAGCTCGCAATGCGCTTACAGGCACCACGGTGGCCACGTCTTGGACACCACATGGAACTCGCAAGGAAGCGCCCTTGCACTAGCACTGTGCACTTCTCAGGAACTGCTCTTTACACCCAGAACTCTCTGAAACACCTCTGATAGCCACATGCAGCCAAACTGAGCGAGCGGCCTTGGAGATTCTTGAAACGCGTCATGGAGAGCATCTTGGGGTGTGGTGCGCGGAGGCTTGGGACCTGAGCCGCGCCCTCCTGTCCAGCCACGCCCACGTGCATTCCCTCCTCGGATGGCAGGAGCAGTGTGCGCTGCAGGAGCAGTGCGCAAAACAGAAGCGGGACTGGGGCCCCCACAGATGGAGTGCCTGCCACGTGCAGCGATGCGGGCAAAGCTGGGCTGCTGCTGAGACTCATCTTCCCTTTGCAGCTTGGCAGGAGGCTGATCTTTCTGGGTCATGCCCTGTGCAAAGGACAAGCAAGAGAAAGTGCGCCGAGTGTTGTGTTGTTGTGTTGCAATGTGACAATGTTTTGCCTTTCATGACCCACAGCGGATTTAGTCAGGGTTTCAACTGAGGTGAAATCATTGCCAGATTGGTCAACAATACATAGTATGCGGAGCTGAGGTGCCAAACCAGAATGAAACCAACGGATGCGATCATTTTCATGCATCTCTGGAATGTGCACGATTTGTTGTCTGAACAGGCTAGCATAATCTTGCACGGACATATTGCCAACCATTCGAATCTGCCTGTTAAACAAAGCATCTCTGGCATTTGCAGCTCTATTGCGCACCTCAGACTAGAGGCGCTTCAGAAATGTGTGTTTGGCCTCCACGACTGAGCTGGGATTTGGGGTGTTTGCCTTGTACTGCCTGGGTCAGGAATTCCTTGCTTTCTGATCCTTTGAGCAGCATTGCAGGAGAACAGTTGTGTAGCGGCCTGGCTCACGCTGGATGCTGAGTGCGCCATTGGCTTCAAGAGCAGATTCCAGAAGGCAGAGCATCGTTTCAGCGTCCTTGTCCTTGCTCCCGTCCCATATGGGCAGAATACAGAGTGAAATTGTGCCGATTGGCTGAGTGCCGGCTGGCGCGCTCTGATGCGTTTGTTGTGCTGCCAGTGCAGCCTGCTGCTGCTGGATGATTTGCTGCTGTGCTGCCAGCTGGGCCTGAAACTGCTTGTTGGAGCTCAAGGCTTGTTGGAGCTCAAAGCCCTCAACTGGAAAGAGTGGGCCTTCACAGATGGGATTTGTTACAAACAAAGAAAATGAATCTCAGTCCATTGGAGCGGGAGTGTACCACCCTCAATTCAACAAAATCACCAAAGTAAACCCTGGAGGTACAAGCATCGACAAAACCAGAGCCAAGCTAGCAGGAATTGTTGCTGCTTTGATAAATGAACGCACCCATATTGCAACAGACAGCGCTGGAGCACTATGGCAAATAAAATTGGCATCCTCTACCCCCAACGCATGAAACGGCATAAACATGCCAAACTCCTAAAATCCACCGTACACCACATCCAGCTATCTAAAGACACCATCCATTTCTACAAGGTTAAAGCTCATGCTGGCATCCTAGGGATTGAGTGCGCTGATGTCTTGACAGCAAATTGCTCTGCGGAAAATCAAAACGGCCACGATATCCACATGATTAACACCGACGCCCATCCCCATTCATCCATATTCTGACCAGCAAGGGTGGAAAACCATTTCACAGCTTGCCTATCAGATACTCATAACACCTGCCAACCAGATCCTCCAGCAGAAAGGCTCTCCATTTTCTCAGATCTCAATGCTGCACAAGCACATATGCACGACCAACACAAATTAGGTCCTAAATCAAAAAGGGTTTAAACCATCAGTCCACAAATCGCTACAAAATACCAAGAACTGATCAAGCAAGAAGGCATTGTCGAGAAAGACATACTTAATTTATTTTCGAAAAATGCAAGTGTCAACTCTGGAGAAAAGAAGAATGCCATGCTCTGTCGCACAGATTTGATATACAACCAAAAGTTTGCCGCGCAGTGCAGCCATATAGAAGGCCCACCAATCTGCTCCATCTGCCAGAAGCTAGCCGGCACCTACCACATGCTGTCAGGCTGCAGTCATCCCATTATGATAAATGATTGTTAACAGGCACAACGCTGCTGGACAAATGATCATAAAAGCGATCCAACAAGGTACACAGGGTGCTTGCCTGCTAGCACAAGCAGACGTAGGCAGTCGTGAAAAAATGGTACAACGCATTGGTACATGCATGCATGGTACAACACAAAGACTTTGCAGCCTGCCAAGGTAGTGTCTCCAGTTTCTCTGACCTAGGCCAGTCTCACCCCTTTTTATGCTAGGCCAAACGGCTCCTTGGCTGTTTCACTGCAGCTCCCTCCCTAGCGTGTCTACCGCCTTGATCTAGGTATAGGTTAGCCAGCTTCCCCTTGCTCTCGGCTCTTAGTAGAACAACCCGCCTCTTGTTATCTAAACCTTTAGTTCATTGTACTCCTATCGTGTCTCCCAAGTATTGGCTCGTAATGTTGAGAGTGACGTGTTGGTGTAGCTGCGTTTTCTGTAGGGGAACTCTCTCTTCTCCTTGGGTTGTGTTGGAGTTTGGTTTTGGCGCACCAGTCATCGCAATGGCTTAGCTGCTTTTATCCTGGCTAACTCTTAGCTTCCCTAGTTTATATGTTGAGTGCCTCACGGTGATGTAGCTAGATCGGCCCGTTGCCATTGTTCTCTTTACTAGCCCTGTCTTCCTAAAACTTGTTCTTTTTACGTGGGCACCAAAGTACGCAGGCTTTCCTTCCTTCTTCTTTTCCCACGCTTGACCTTCTCGTACACGTTTTGCCCTTCTTCTCATCACCTTAATTGTCCCCCCTATTTTCTGTTATCGCTTCCAGCCTGCCTCTCTTGCTTCCCTTTTATTTATCAACTTTAAGTTTCGTTTCTACCTCGTAGTAGGGAGTTTGCTATCTCCCCTGGACCTATGTAATACGCCATCATCATCACAACAAGACATTATACGCCCTTCAGAGGAGACACAGGAAGGAATGATACCAACCTGGCTTTTACCATCCAATCTCAATGCATAACAGTGGCGGAAATTTAGCAAGCCATATGCAATCATAGTTACTCTGACCCAGCAATCACGCCCCAAACGAAACCCAACAAACACATATCAAATTTGGTCTGCCAATAATGCAAGAAGAGTTGCCCGTGATAACCTAGCAGATGGCGCTGCTAACCCATACCCCCTGGCTATGAAACCAAGAGACATGCAACCATACAATCGCGATATACATTTAATCGAAATTAAGTACTGTTTAGACACTTTCCCTACCCAACAAGCAGAAAAGGCACGAGAACGACGTAAGCTGCTAATGCCTCGCTTACTCGGACACTGCAAACCCGTGTGCCATCCTGCTAGGAGCAACAGGCACCTTTTACAGCAGCCACACAAGGAGCCCACTCCACAGCCTTGAAGTTACTGGTCTACACGCCACAGCACTTATGAAAAAACGAGCCTACATGCAACCAGATCCGCAGCATGAATCATACAGATTAGACGAGACAATGAACGCAACCCCCAATAATACCTGAGCAATACTCCTGGTGGTGTGCAGGCCCATGCCTCCCACCTGATCCCACTAAAAAGCATCTCCTCTGTCATGACCAGCAGCTGTATCAGTCAAACTACAAGACAGATAGCGCCACCAAGGCGTGACACCTCTTTTGTTCTCCAGGTGGGATGTTGTGTGTCTCTGCATTCATTGGGTGGTGCAGATCACAAAACAACATCCTTTCCTGATCCGTACCGGTAGTGTTTATGCTCTGTTTTTATTCTTTCTCTAAAGCACAGATCATCAAGAACACAGTTGAAATGGGGTTGAAGCGGTTGAAATCAACCGCGGTTGAAGAGCGGTTGAAATCGTTTCAACTGAGGGGAGCGGTCAAAATCCACGTTGAATTTAACTGCTTTAATCGCTCTTCATTTTGTTTGATCTGACGATATTGTAATCGCTATCAACATGAATTAGGAAAGGATGTTGTGATTGAGTCCTGCACCGGTCAGTGGGTGCAGAGACAAACAACATCCCACCGGGAGAGTAGAAAGATATGATGGCTTTCCAATGCGGACCAGGTGGTTGGGAGGCAAAGGCTTGCACAAGTTCACCAGAAGTACCACTCAGATATTATTGGGGGTTGCGTTGGGTGTCGTATCTAGCCTGTATGCTTTTCGTTGCAGATCTGGTGGATTTGCTAGATCTGGCTGTGACATGCAAACCTATTACTCCCAGGCTGTGCAGTGGGACATTGTATAACTCCCGTGAATGGTGCCTGTCGCTCTTAGTAGGATGGTGTTGAGAGCTTTGTGGTGTCCTAGTAAGCGAGACATTAATGTTGTTCTTGTGCCTTTTCTGCTTGTTACGGTATCTGCACAATACTTACTCTCAATCAGGTGTATGTTGTGATTGTTTGGTTGTATGTTTTTGGGCTTCACAGCCAGGGGGCATGGATTGGCAGGGTCATCTGTTAGGATAAAGGCAACTCTTCTTGCATTAGTGGCAGATCTAGTTTGGTACGTGTTAGTTAAATTTTAATTTTAGCGCGGTAATTGCTGGGTCGGAGTATCTATGATTGCATCTGGCTAAATCTCTGCTGTTGTTGCGCGTTGAGATTGCAAGATAAGAACCAGTTGAAATAATCCTACCCGCTGGTGGGCCTTCCATATGGTTGTATTGAGGGGCTGCCAGATTTTGGTTGGTTATCAGATCCAGATGGCAGAGCATGACAATTTTCTTTTTCTGCAAAGATGATTCATCATCTGCATTTGTCCAAGTTCAGTTATGTTTTTCTCGACAGTGCCTTCCCTGACCAGTAATTGGCATTTTGCATAGCAATTTATAGACTGGTGGTTTACTTATATATTTTTGATTTAGGACCTAGTTTGTGTTGTCGTGCATGTGTGCTTTTTGCAGCATCGAGATCTAAACATTCTGAGAGCCTTCCTTTTGAAGGTGACAATTTGCAAGTGTTAATAGTTCCTGGTAGTCGGACTTGGGGATGGTCTTTTACCCTTCTTGCTGGCCAGAAGATGGATGAGTGGGGATGAGTGTCAGTGTTAATGGGGGTGTCATGGCCACTTTTACTTTCCGCAGAGCAATTTATTATGGCATCAGAACATCAGCACACTCGTTCCTAAAAATGCCAGCACGAATTTTGACCTTGCAAAGGTACATTATCGTGTCTTTAGATTGCTGGGTGTGGTGTACAATGTTTTCTAGCAATTTGGCATGTTTGTGCTGTTTCACATGTTGTGGGTAGAGGATGCTGTTTCTTATTTGCCATAGTACACAAGCGCTGTCTGTTGCAAAATGGGAGTGCTCGTTTGTAAGAGCAGAAGTAATTCCCGCTTTCGCCTCGGTGTACCGGCGGCTGGCACATGCGTGAACCCAGCCCCCTACCTCCCTCTCACATTATTTCTCCCATCATTATTGCAATGCCGGGAATTGCTGTCAGGGCGTCTTGAAGTCTTGGTGGCGAATCATTTCAGCCTATTTGCGTAAAGGAACAAAGCATGCAAGTGCAAGTTGAAGGTATTATTTTCAGAATACCTTGAAAAGGCGCACAAGTGCGTGTCTAGCGTCTGTCCGCCTTCCGGGACCGAATACCTAAGTTTTGCTTACCTATATGAGGTAACATTCTGTTTTTTATATAGGTATATCCAAAAATACCTGCGTCGAGGCATTAAATTGATGAGGTTGTCACATACACGTTGTTTGATGTATATTTATAATATATATATATATATATAATATGCCAACATCTCAGTTGGCCCTTGGTTGGTTAGCAAGATTTTACAGGGCTTCTCCCTTACCAGTAGTGCCATACCAGCTCTCACTTGATGGCCATTTGAGCTTCACCACCAGCTCGTGTGCCTCAATTGGAGAGCGGGTCCGGGGCACAAAACCCTGGGCCCTGCCATGCACGCACCACCAACAAACGGCAGAGGGCCACAGTGTGCGCCTGCATAGTTGTGCAGCCCCTATGTTTGGAAGCCTACAGCAAGCACGCTGCTTCAGCGAGGAGCTGCGTGTCCTGTGAGTTGGAGTGGTTGTGGTCATTTTGGCTCTTTTCTCTCTTTTGACTTGTGGGACTCTCGCACTATTTACAGGCACCCGGAAGTGGTAGCTGAGCCGGTGTATCACCACCTTGCCGACCGGACACTGGATTATTTGCAGGAGAAGTTCGAGGTATGCTTGACCCTCCATTTACTTGTTTAACGTTTAAGCGTACAATACACGGCGTGGTGTTTGCTAATGCACCTGCACATCCATTGCAATGCCCCTGTGAGCTTTGGCTTTGGCACTCATGTTCCAAAAAGACTTTAAGACAGGCTTTTCCTTCTAAATGAGCATTCACAAGCAACTTTTGTGAACCCTGCAGGTCTTTGTAGAAGACCATGACATAGAAGGCTCTGATGTAGAATACGGGGTGAGGCTTCGAACTTGAAACTAGTTTCCTCATTCTACTACAAGCTTCTTTGCAATCAAGCTAAACCGTCAAGGAAGGTAACTAACTCCACTTGCATCATGCCCCTCTGCACAAGAAAACAGCGTTTCAAAGCTGACGCAACAAGCCCCGGGCCCTGACAGCTTGATATCCCATTCATTGCCATGCTTTGAGGCTAGGGATCAGAAGAACATATAGATAACTTCCACGAAACTAAAGCAGGCGTACAAGGCGCTTTGCCACCATGTAATAGGATGTGCACATTAGAACCCAACGCACCTTAAAAATAACTGCTTGTTTGAAGTGACTCGAGTTGATGTACAAATATATATACTACATACTTATAGACAGGAGGTAAAGAGTCATTAGCTTGGCACGATAAGCAGTATGTGTCCTTGAGGTAAGCACTGTGTTGGACTTCTCCATCTATATGCTAAACGCCTTGCAGAGAGAAAAGACTAAGACTCAAAAGGGGAAGTATGGTTTTATGATTTTGCATACTCCCAGGGTATGTGTCTGGTAATTGCTACTTTTCAAGCTCAGTACCGTTGCGTAAATTCCATCCAAGCAGACAAGCTTGAGCTAGCAATTGGGGGACACATGTCAAATCGATCTTATGTTTCAAGCACGTGCACGCTGTGTCTGACCACACAGACCACCAAATTCCAGTGACTTTGGTGGAGTTTTAACAAATTTACATAGCAAAAATCTTTGTTGCAAACCACGCAACTAGACGTGCAATGCTTTTGGAAAGCACGGTATTTGAGCACAGGTGCCTGTTTGTGTGTTTCGTCCTGTTGGTCTATAACCAGGGCGTCTTGTCAAATTGAGCACATGCTCTGGTAGCTTTTAATCGAATCGTCAGTTTGATGCTGAATTGGGTCCAAATTAACGAAGCGGCGTGCGGTGGTTGCCCGCAGAAAGCAAAAAGGAATATTTTCCAATTTTGCCCTTCCTCTGAGGAGATTTATTTGCATGCTACCATTTAACATTAAGCACACAACATTGAAATTGGCTTTAGTAACGGCAATTAAAGTCCTCTGGAACAAAGTGCAGTGAGCCCAAAGCCGGCAAAATGTGGGGAAAATTCTAATGTACTTAATGCAGTTTCAAGCAAGGGGCTTCTTGGCTTCGCTGAGCGAGCCCAAGCGCGTTTTATTTGTGCATCAAAGATCAAGAAAATAGTGGCGCTGCGCTTGGGGACCCTAGGTCGTGCAACTCATCATCAGCAAGTCTTGTGTGAAAAGGCATGGCAGGTGTGCAAACTTCCACAGCTATAAAGACCTTATGGGTGATGCAAGATGTCTGTTAGAATTTCCTGAAACCTGCCATTCTCAACCCCAGACAGCGCTTGCACCGAGCACACGTCATCACAACAACAAGTGGACGGGCTGAGGGGGCGATGTTGTATTTAACTTCCTGCTCATCGCGAAAATGCAACAACATGACTCTGTTCGGGAACCAGGCTTGCATTTCGCGGCATCGCCAAATGCTCCACGCAGGTCCATTATGTCTTAAAATTAAGTCTTCTTCCCAGCTGTATAAATTTTATATCAAGGAGCTTAAGAAAAAAGGTGCCATTTTACTTTTCAAATTATTTACTCTTCATCCTGCTCGGCATCAAGTCCTGAGTCCGGCTGTGTCATTCTTACAGCATTTAAAGACAAATGTTTTGGGAAACAGTCAATCTTTTCTAAGCTATAAGGCTCTCAGTTTCTCTAGCAATCCATAAGCCCTAGACACTTCGTGTCATAGGGTCCAATTGAACTGCTAAGACATGCATTTAAAAGCAAAATGCAAAAAAAGCCCATGTGGCTGCAGGAGGGGGTGTTGCCTATCCTTTATGCTAAGGATGAGGATGAGGTAAATTGCTGTGATACGTTCATTGTTCATGGACTAACCTAAATTAATTTGTTCCCTTGCACCTCATTCTCATGCTCCGCAGCAAGGCGTGTTGACAGTGTGCCTTGGGCAGCTTGGCACATATGTTATAAACAAGCAAACACCTAATCGTCAAATGTGGCTATCATCTCCTGTCAGGTGGGCAATAGGTTTTGGTAGCTAGCCTCTCAGATATCTGCCGCATTTATTATCCAAAGTTACATAAATATCATTATCTACCTCTGTTCAATTTAAAGTGTTGTCTCTTGCAAAGAAAAGCCTTGTGTAACCCAAAAGTACGGACATTTCCCGGAACACCATTTAATCTATTGGGTAATAGATTGCGTTATACTGCTGCAAAATATATTAAGGGTTTTGTTTTTCAACATAACTCAGAGGTTTACAAATTTATTAATGCAGCTGCCGATCTTTTTGATTGGTTTATTTGTTGGGACCTGCAGGTTGAGCAGCCATGGTCCAGACTGGAGGCCTTTGTAATTCAAACTAAACTAAACTGCTGCAAAATGTATATAGCGGAGAACCACTTGCCTCTAATGCACTGGACAACCCTGACTGGGCAACACTTTTTTTTGCTTCTATCTGTCCTCAGTGGTCCCCTCCGATACGACTGCGTTGGCCCTGAACAAAGCCCTGATCCGAGTCTGTTAAACGAGGACTTAGCACTGACCTGCCCTCTGCAAGGGCGGTGGATATATCAACGAGATGGTCGAGAGTTAATGACACAGCTAGATCAGGAATTGAAAATGGTGTTCAAAGTTTCTCCACATCTCTCAGGCCAAAAATAGCATGCTTTCGTTCTTCATGGCAGAGAATACAGTATAAAGAAGCTTCTGGTTGCAATGTTATAGATACATTTTGCTTTGTCTTGACTAATTGCAAGTTGTGAAGTCTGATGTTAAAGAGTGAATAATATACTGGCAAAATCTTTAAATCCTGAACTTAATTTTAAGCAAGTTGCTTAGAACATGGTAGTTCTTTTTCAATGCACCACTTTCGGTGAATCACGCCTCCTGAAGCGTTCAGGAAAGAAAACTACGCAGGCAGTGAAAACCACTCCCCACATGAAGTTAAGGTAAGGTTACATCGCCATATACGCCTCAGTAGCATCTTAGCGGAAGCTTGGAAAAAGTCTGTAACCACACCTATCTAAACAAAAGGGGAAGCGCCTAAGATAAGCAACAGAAAGAGTCGGAAAGAAAAGGTCTAGTTACGAGAAGAAAAAGAGAGTCAAGTATGGCTTAAGAACTAGCAGAAAACGGTTTGGTCTGAGCATAGATAGTTCTAAAGGAAGCAGTGCTAGTGCTCCATAGAAGACAAGAAGAAAGTCAAGCCAGCTCTAGAAACCAGAAGCAAGGCAGCAGGCGCCTAACAAGAAGCATCATGAGTTGGGCTTCATAAACAGGCTGGATCTATTTCAGCGCTAGCAGAGAGCCAAACCTGTTATCCACCTCTTACTTATCACTTATCACTTTCCTTAGAAATTATATGGCAACGGCTGAGACCAATACTTTTTTTACAACCTTACGTTTACTTTACGCTGGCTGATCCAGCAATGCCTATCAGCCCAACATATGTGGCTGCCGGTTACCTCCTTTGTAAACCCTTTGTAAACCCAAACCTGCTATCCACTCGAACCAAAAACCCATCCAGACGTAAGGAAAAGTAAGCCACTTTGGTACCGAGTACCGTAAAACTCCTTTACCGGCAGACAAAAAAGGCCCAGTCAGAGAGATCCAACAGAGTACCAGAAGGAGGAAAGAAGTCACAAAGAGACTTGAGTACCAGCCTCAAACAAGCAAGAGCACCAGGCACAGACTTTGCAGAGCTAAGCTAAGGGTCTACAGGGATGACCACCCATCTCGGCCACTGCCAATGCACAAAAACTACCCATTCTCATAGCCAGCCCTACAGCATTGAACCTGCCGTGCTACTCTACCAACACAGTCACTCGGTGCAAGCCTATAGAAAGGTCTACTAAGCAAACACTGCTTGCACTACCTCAGCATTACACTGCTCCCACTGTGCCTGCCTTAGTAGTCTGAGGAGGATCCCGACTACCGAGGGTCTTCATGCTTGGGGGGCGGCACCTTTCGAAAGACCAAAAGCAGGCACGCGCATCTCTCTTGCCTTGGTACCTCCCCTCCAAGGCTCGGCTGGGCGCTCCTCTCCGCGAGCACCTCTAATGCCCCGAACACGCTCCGCGCTCCAGAGCCAGCTCGCAATAGAGCCGCTGCCTAGCCCACGCCCCTCCGCTGCTGCCTCAAACCCCCCTCCCCCCCTGCTGCTGCGACTGCAAATTGCTGTCGCTGCTGCGTACTGAGTGAGATTTAGCCGTGCGACCCTCCTCTGGGCAAACAACACGTCTCTAGGGACCACCGCGCAGAGGTACTCACTCGGACTTTGTCCCCAAGACAGGACTGAACGCTGGTTTTAAACCAACTCCCACAATTGCCAAGTGGACGTTTCCGTAAGTTCCTCGTTTTTTCCACCTGATGACATGGAATGAGAATAAAGAAAGGGACGCAACTAACTTGGTCTGACACTGGCTCATGAGATTACCGGTAGGTAGTGCCAAACAGATAAGTCTTTACTCACATGTCCAACTAGTCTCCGTTTATATATGGTTACAATGGGGGGTACCCTACAGCCAGGAATGTTTGGCTGATCAGCTGACTGGTCTCGGCCAGCCGGCCAGCCGATTCCAAATTCTTCTACTAGCTCAGAAATGAAAGAAAAATGAATCGCAGCCTGAGGTATACACCAACATGGAATAGGGAATTGAGTTGCTTTGTGTCCTGCACCATCCAATGGATGCAGAGCCACACAACATCCTACTTGGATAATGTTTAAAGTTGGCTTTGAAGATGAACGGGGATTTGGTGGTTGGCTGGGAGGCAGAGGCCTGCACACCTCCAGCCTGAGGGGTACGAAAGTAACACATGGTATGGACACTTCCGGGCGGCATGGATAGGAAAGAACACTGTTATGAGTCGAGCCATACAGCATCTCACCGTGTCAGACAAAGAGGAGAAGAAACACAAAGAGAGAGTCTCAGGCCCAAAAGAAAAGAGAAAAAAAAGAAAAAGGGAAAGAAAAGACCCCGCTGGTAGTGATGACACAGCCAGCATATAACGGCGCGTTTACATCGGCAGGTTTAATGGTTTAGAATTATTAGGTAGAAATGAATATTGATAACCCGATTGATAACCCGAATGTGTATTTACAACGCGCGGTTCAAGTGGGTTTAAAAAATATGTTTCTTCTCCCCCCCCCCTGGAAGAAGAAATTTAAAATGCAAGGGTTGGTCAGAACCAGATATACTTATCAATTGCTCAAAATTACCAGGAAGGCATAGAAGCGTTGGAAATGCAAACGAAGGTATAAAAGCCAAGTGGGTCAGGAAGGCCGGTTACCCAGTGTTTGACCTTTGGTCAAAGATGCTCGAACTCTCGAACTCCACAACTAGCTTGTAGGAAGAGCCTGCCTTAACACACTTTTAAGGAAGAGAGTTTTGAAGCAAGAGATGGCAAACTGGTGGAGAATGCATGCAAGTTTGATCTGATTTCTTGATTTTAAAAAGTTTGTTGTAATATAGCAACCACGGTATATTCGGAAATTGCATGTTGGGCTATTAATCTTCACCCGCCGTTGTAAACGCGCCTAGGCCCAAAGGTCAGCAAAAAAAAAAAGCGTCGAGAGACCGGGCCGGTGCACACACTGCTGCACACAATGCTGTCTGACAGTCAAACAACAAAATAAGAATATCTCCTGCAAGACAGTTGTGGAGAACCTAAATGCTCCACACGTCACTATGACTACCACAAAAGAGAGAGGCGGCTGCCCAGTCCTGGGTGGTTCTGCCTTGATCGACATGCCATGTAGACTGTGAACATAGGCACTAACAAGGACCCAACCACAGAACCAGCTCTACGGTGCCCTAGCAGGCAAGGTAGAAGCGGCTGATGTTGTTCTTGTGCCTTTTCTGCTTGTTCTGATAGGAAAAGTGTCGTCTACTACTACCAGTTTGGTGTTCTGCTGAGAAACGACAATATATGTTATCGTCATTGTTCATATTAATGTGCGTTACTGTCCTTACTTAAGTCAGGACAGTATAGCTTTACTTGTCAGCATCTTTCTTATTGATCAAGTGCGTCGTTGTGTGTATGGGCTAGCACGGTACAGTGGTTCTGGCAGACGCTTGACTGTTTGTTCAGTGCTGCGATGTCACAAACAGTGTTGCGCCTTTTTTCCCTATTCAGGATTTTTTGTAGGTGCTTCAAGTCTGTGGTGCTACTACTAACACTCCTAACATTTTTGCATCGCAGTACTGGTACTTTACATGCGCAGCCTAGCAGCCACAATTTTTGACTGATGGCTTAATCTGCAACCTCTATTTGGGCTAGTAAGGGCGTGTTTGGAGTTACCCACCTGCATCTTCGCTTTGTCAGTGCGTATTTCCTTCATCAGCGGTCTAGCTGCCTTCCTTTTTCACTTAATCTGTTTTTTGGGATTTCCCTCGTTCTCACATAGCCTTTAGTAAATTAAGCAGCTATCCCAGGTCGAACGTCTTCGCAGTCCAAACTAAACTGAAACTTACTGCACATGCTGATCTGACCAGGAATTTCCCTTTCCTTTCTTCTTTTGAGCTGGTGCCTCTTTAACAGACAAAGAGCCCATTTATTCTTTACCCTGCCCAATCCATCAGGTCCGCAAAAGTTACCCCATGCTAAACCACCATTCAAACCTCCTGATACACTGAACAGGAATTCAAGGGCGGCACATAGATGCCCGGGCTTCAGTTGTCCCCCTGGGTCGTGGTTGTATTTCACAAGGTATGGACAGAACTGCCGATGCTTTTGGCTGTCCGAGTCTCGCTGTTATGATGTGCCTAGTCTCTAAAATTGTGGGGGTAAAATGAATGCCTCTTCTTCATCAAGTTCTGAAAATTTTTCAGTTTTTTCCCTATACACTTACCCGAATGATGGGATAGATAAAAATGTGATTGTTCCTTGCCTGGCCAACCTCTTCCATGTTGCTTTGAGTGAGAAATGTATTCCTGCTTGTTGGAAACAAGCCAAGATCTCCCCCCTTTGCAAAAAAGGCTCTAAGCTTGATCCCAACAACTAGTGCATGTTGGCTGTGAGTGGGACATTGTATAGACTCTACGCCAACAGTTTAAGAGAACTGGTGACCAAATGGTGTGTTGAGAACCGAAAAGTTCCTGACATGCAATTTTTCTTCTATCCACACGTAGCACGATTCAGCCTGTGTTTATTTTAAGGCACTTAGTCCACGCTCCCAAACAGATTTAACCAAAGGGTTGTTCCCACCTTCACACGGCCTTTATTGAATTTAAACGAGCGTATGACACTATTGACAGACCCCACCTTTGGAATCATTTGAATAATATCAGGATGCCCACTCACCTTATCAACGTTATCAGACAAATGTACGACGTCTCCTCTTTTCCCTTTTTATCAATGATGTGGATGATGAGTTTGGGAGTGGCTTTGTGGGTGCTGCTACAGGCACTGAGGGCTTACTAAGGGTAACTCACATGCTCTATGCTGGTGACCTGACCCTGACAGCTAATGACCCAGTCCAATTGCAGAAAACGTTGATACGTCTAGGATTGTATGCTGCCAGGAAAGGACTTACTAAGTAGTACAATGAATGTGCAGAAATTTTACAGTTATTTTTTATGCATACCTAAATTCTGCAGCTCCTGTTTTTGTCTCTACAATCAGGAGCTTGAAAAGAGTGATTATTTTACTTACCTGGGAATGTTGTTTGCCAAGCACATGAACTTACACCATGCTGCGTCCCATGCTTTGAATCCTTTAAAAGCAGCTATACGCAGTGTCATGCTTAAGCTGGCACCATGATTCGTCGTGACAGCAGAGTGAATGGGTTGGTACTGGACAACAAATTCTCCAAGCCTTCTGCTATGTTGTGGCTTTACAAGACACATGCATCATGGTTGAACCCCCAATGATTGTCAGCTGGCATGTGTGCCAGTCAGATTTGGTCTACGCAATTTCTGAAGCATGACAATGGATTCAGCAACCCTTTGCAGGTCGCACACATGGCTTTGTTAAAGAGAATTTTGGGAATTAAATCTACTTCTGCAAACAGGTGTATGCTTCGAGAATACATGCAGGATCCCTTGCAATTTTACTGGTTTAGGTCAGCTGCCAAATTTCGAAACAGCATGGTTGATTCAAACAGCAATGCTTTACTCGATGTGATGAAAGCAGATATTTTCTTTGGGAATTCTGGTGCTTCTAATTGTTGGATTAGACAGATGAAGGATGCTTTTGGTGATTTGCAGAATGGCACTGTATACAAAAGTGATTTTGTACATTACAGGAAGCTGAATATCTCCAATCTGTGCATGGACTTGAGATGCAGGCATCAGGCAGTTTGGAGAGAGGCACATGGTCAAGACCCTTGCTCTCGTTGAACAAAACTGTAACTCATCACACTTTCTCAAAGACCGGTTTCTGATGTACATGCACCATTTGTTTTGTTGAAGAATTCGAAGATGGTTTTGAGCAAAAGCGTCATGAGGAACGTAGCCCGGTTCAAGATTTGAGGACATGGGTTGAAGTGTGAAACTGGTTTTATGGCAGGAGTCCGGACAGGAGTGCACTTGTCTGCAACTTGTGTGAAGACGGGAATATGAGCAAATTGCTTTTTATGAGCTGGCTAGCAGTCGCACTTCTTGACTTAAGGCCTTTTTTCTGTAAACTTTGTAAACCTTGATATCCAAGATGAGAAACACTAATTGTTTCATGTATGGGCACAGAACATTTACGGCACCAGTTCAACCATTTATTTGATAATATTTCTGACTGTGACATATAAGGCTTTGTTTCTCAACATAACTCAGTGTAAAAGGGAATAAAACAACGCAGGCAGTGAAAACCACTCCCACATTAATTTAGGAAAAGGAGCCACTTTGGTACCAAGTACCGTAAAGCTCCTCCACCGCAAAAGGAAAGGGAAAATCAATGTGGATCAAGAGGGTTGCAGGCTTGGCCTGAAACCGGCTCCTGATGACAGTTGATAAGAATAGTACTGCAAAGGGCACGTCTGGTATGGACAAGTTTAGCAGCAAAGTTCATAGAGTGCACATGGAGCTTGGAGGCAAGCTTCTTTACTCTTTGAGAATCAAGACCCAGTTCCTTGAAAGGCTTCAGAGTGTGGTTGTTGTAGATGGTGCCACCCACACCCAAAAGGATGATGTGGAGAGTAACGGAGGCTCCTTGGGGAATGTTGCAGAGAGCATTGTGCTGTTCCTTTGCAGCGTTCAGCTGGTTCTGAGGTCTGGTGTCCTCACAGTACTTGATTTTGACGAGGTGGATGTCACGCCGAGGTTTGCTGAGGTCTTTAGGCCGATGCTGTCTGGGGTTGGTGGCTCTACTGGTAATTGGCGGTGCTGCTGAGGTGCTCCCAGTCTCCCTCAATTGCCCCCTGCCACTTCGAAGAACCCACCCCCCTACATTAGTTTGTTGTTTTTGTGTTTTTGCAGTAATGGGAGTAACCAGCACAAAATCTGGGCTGCTGGAGGTAAATCTGTCTTTATCTAGGAAGCGGGGTGGGAAGAGCCATTTGGGAACAACTCTACTTTAAGTTGTTTCAGGAACCTGAAGATTTTGCATGGTCATCCGCTCGTTGCTGTCTATATCTTTGGAGACAATGCATGACCCTAAGAAGCCTGTTTTGCTGATAGCCTTTAAGATCATGCGGCATGCTTAGTTGTGTCTTTCGGTGATCATGTTCCTTATTTGTGTGTGTTGGCACCCAGAAAGGATGTGCAGGGCACTGCCTACTTGTGGGCAGAGGGGGCAGGTTTGACTTGTTGAGAGTTTGAACAATACTGCATGTTTTTAATTATATAGGGTGCCTGTTCTGTATTTCATCATGATACCGCCCTTTGGTCTTAAAGGAAACATTGGATGATGTGAGGTAAGCATTGCGTGGCTCCATTGGCAGTGCCATCCTTTATGAGGGTCTGGTAGTACGCATGGTAGTTCGCTTCAGTTTTGGTATTTCCCAGTTTATGGAGAAGATGCATATGTGCTTGAAGGGCGTCACGGTGGTTTGGTAGGCACCAAAGCTTTGGGGGAGGAGAATGGGACATGTTTGTTGTATGGATATGATTATGGGTTTGTGATTGGTTTTCTATGTCTTCTTTTGCAAGCCAGTGGATGTTGTTGAAGGGATTTCCCTCAGGGCCTGCTATTCTGATGGAGGTGTCAGCAATGTTGGAGTAGGTGGTGGCTGACTTTTTAGTACGGGCGTCGGCATGTTCATTACCAATAATACCGGCATGAGACTTTACTTTGAAGAAGTAGATGGGCGATGGTGATTGGCGGATTGCTTTAGCAATGGATTGAAGGACATCTCCTTGGATGTGGTGGTGATGGATATTCGGGTGTGAGAGCTGCTTTTTTGATTTGGTGCAGTGGCTGATGTAGCTAAGGCTGTCTGTTGCTATATGTGAGTAGCCGTGTGTGACTGCAGCTGCTATAGCTGCTAGCTCTGCACGTGAGATGGTGTTGGTTATACCCATGCCTTTCAGTGCTTACAAGTTCAGGCCACAACTTTCTGGTCCAAAGAATGCGTCATGACAGGAATAGAAGGCCTTATGAGCTCAGGATCTGTGACATATGTGACTGGCACGCTATTCAGGATGAGGAACATGTTGGACTTTCCGCATGATCATCTGGTCAGACTTCGCAAACAGCAA
>Ga0307948_1000972_pt1 | contig 19798 bp, 16 predicted proteins | sample OrgLakmetagen280_FD_201824 | JGI IMG/M metagenome (GOLD analysis project Ga0307948, IMG submission 201824) | Saline water microbial communities from Organic Lake, Antarctica - #280 | ecosystem: Environmental > Aquatic > Non-marine Saline and Alkaline > Saline | place: Antarctica: Organic Lake...
GTAAAAGGTAAAAGGGTATCAGCCCAGGGATGGTACTAGTAGTAAATGTATGTTCCCATGGCATGCTTCATTTTCATGACGGTGGCATTTCTCGTAAAACCCAAAATGAGTGGCAACAGTTTAACGTCCAATACCACCAATCTTAGTGTGCCGTCCTCCTCATTTACTTGCTTGCAGCCCCAGCACCTGCACCAAGAGCACGGAGAGGAGGCAAGGAAGAGCAAGGCTTACAACCAGATGTCCAATGTGCATGAGCCCAAGGACCTGCCTGAGGGGGCGTATGCAACTCACCTGCCAGAGGTACGCTTTCCTGCTACGCAAAACACTGGAAAACAGGTTTAAGAAACGGAAGCTATATTTGACAGTTATTGCCGCTGATGATGTGTATACGACCTAGAAGCGAAAAAAGTGCTCCCTAATGCCTTGCTTACGTGTCTCATGCTTGAAATCGCATTTATTGCAGCTCATATTTGATGACGTTGTCAAATTTGCTACTTGTGAAATGTGCAGGACCACCCCGTGAAACAGGCCGGAAGCCACCACGGCAGGACTTGAGACATAGAGCATGCTTGCGGTACTGTGTGATTAGTTGACTAGGTAGTATGAGGTGCAGGCCTGGGTCCCCTGGTTTTTGTATGAAGGTATGGTACTATGTACTTAGTTGACTAGATAGTACGAGGTGCAGGCCTGGATACATGTTAATACTGTGTCAATAGTTGTCGTGCCAAGATGAATTGAATGGAAAGCCTTCCACGTTAATCCACCAGTAGAAGCAACAGGCACTATGTACAGCATGCCTCTCATTTATAGGTCAAGATGTCATCACACTCACAAAAAACTAGGCTTGCACTCTATTAGATCCACAAAAAAATTTGAGATACAGAGTTTGGCAGTTAACGAATAAGTAGACATTGCGTACGTAAGTGAGCCGGGTGGACCTGAACCCAGACTGCTGGGACAGTTCCTCCTAGCACCTCCAATTCCTTCCAAAGCCACCAGGTCCTCATGCTGGCACAGTTTCTCGTTGCTGGCACAAACCCTCCATCTGTTAGTTCTAGAGCCGCACCAAAGCCACCAGGTCCTCATGCTGGCACAGTTTCTCGTTGCTGGCACAAACCCTCCATCTGTTAGTTCTAGAGCCGCAAAGCTATAAATATGTTGTGTGAGTAGTGCGAATACTACCATTGCGATTTACATCTGATCAAAATTAGTAACTAAGAAAAAAGCTACGCAGGCAAAAAAAATCACCCTTTCTTACCTAGTACTGGGAATTGCAAAACTCCTTGGGTGCAGGCTTGACTTGAAACCGTCACCTGATGAGAGTTGATGATAATATTGGAAAGGGTACGTCTGGTATGGACAAATGTGGCAGCGTATTTGACAGAAAGAACATGAAGCTTAGAAGCATACTCATTAAGTATTTGGCAATCAAAATTCTGCTCCTTAGAAGACTCCAGCGTGTGATTGTTGTATAAGGTGCCACCCACTCCCAAAAGGATGGTATGGAAGGAAATGGAGGCTCCTTGAAGGGGGGAGCAAATGTCTATGTGCTGTTCTTGCAGGCTTTGCTCCTGCAATTTCCGCTTGCGCGCGCAAATTTGAAAGTTAAGGCAGCAGTGTGGATTCACGTACCAAACTAAGTCTGTCAGTAATGCAAGAAAAGCTCCCTGTGATAACCTAGCTGATGGCCCTGCCAATACGTACCCCCCTGGCTATAAAACTCAGATCCATACTGCCAAACAAATGTGATATAAACCTAATTCAACTTAATTACTGTTAGTACACTTCTCCTACCCAAAAAGGGGATACTGTTGCCTCACTTGCTCAAACATTGCAAAACCCTCAACACCATGTTGCTAGGAGCAATAGACACCATTTACAGAAGCCACACAGGGAACCCACTCCACAGCCTCAGAGTTACTGGCCGATACGCCACAGCACTCATGAAAATTAAGCCTACAGGCAGTCATGTCTGCAACCAAAATCATACAGGTGAGACAAAACATTGAAAACATTCCTAGGAATATCTGAGGAATACTCATGATGATGTGCAGGCTTCCCTGCCACCAGATCCCCATTGGAAAGCCTTCCTATTTTGTTTCCCAGCCAGATGGAGTGTTGTGTGGCTCTGCATCCATTGGGTAGTGCAGGACACAAAACAAAATCCTTTCCTAGTCCATATTAGTGTTTGCACAACCTACATTAATTTACCTTTCAACCAGTTAAGAGCGTCCCAGTAGACTTATTGTCTGCTTTATAAGTCATTTTCGTGCTGGTATTGTCTGCTAGTAATTACATGTTCTTTTTCCAAGGCTTAATGACAAGCCATCCCATGTTCTGTTCTCTTATCTTTGACAGACACCCTCAGGGTTGCAGAAATGAAAGCACAACCATGCAACTCCACCATGATTTTTGGCTTTCTATTCCCATTACCAACCCACATCACGAGCCGGTTTTGGGCCACGACCGCAAACTTCTTGATTTGGGATGTTGTTTCCTTTCCATGGTGGAGGAGCTTTGCAATGCCCGGTATAACAACGGCTCCTTTTCCTTAATTAATATGGAGAGTGTTTTTCACTGCCTGTGTTCTTTACTTTTTGACCCAGAAAAACTCAGACAGAAAGCTGCTATTTTCATCTGACATGGTATCAATTATAACATGCTTTGGGACAAAATCTCTGTACAGATATGCACAAAGTATGGGCTCTCAACAACTGCCATGAGCAACAGATGAATTTTCATACTACACAATTTCATATACCTAACACACGTCTGTGCTAACTGAGGCTAAGTCAAGCAAGCGAACGCAGCCATGGATCCAAAACAAGCCCCCTCTAACCATTTACAAGACAATAACTAACTCCAGCCATATGTTCAGCCAGAGGGTCCACCAGTTTGCTTTCCCACATGAGGAGTTGCCTCTCGGGGGACAGGTGTAGGATCCCTTCCGTACATTGGACCTGCCCCCCTCTCGGTCCCTCCACCCTCTACCCCACGATCTTTGCCTCCCTCCACACGTTTTGCTGCAGCTGCAGCCACAGCCTCAGGAGATGCATCCCCTGTTGGTGCCTCACCTGATTGTGAAGAGAGGCAAAACACAAAACAGCTTACTTATTTGCGGTGAGCTGCAACAGTATGCTGTTTTTCATCCCTGGGTATACAAGCTGGGGTATAAATAAGCATGGTTAATTTGTGTCATTCGTTTCAAAAGTGTACATATGCAGAACTTATTTGCGGTGAGCTGCAACAGTATGCTGTTTGTCATCCCTGGGTATACAAGCTTGGGTATAAAAAGGATGGTTAATTTGTCTCAATCGTTTCAAAAGCGTGCATATGCAGAACTTATTTGCGGTGAGCTGCAACAGTATGCTGTTTTTCTTCCCTGGGTATACAAGCTTGGGTATAAAAAGGATGGTTAATTTGTCTCAATCGTTTCAAAAGCGTGCATATGCAGAACTTATTTGCGGTGAGCTGCAACAGTATGCTGTTTTTTCATCCCTGGGTACAAGCTTGGGTAGAAACAAGCATGGTTAATTTGTCTTAATCGTTTCAAAAGCGTGCATATGCAGAACTTATTTGCGGTGAGCTGCAACAGTATGCTGTTTTTTCATCCCTGGGTACAAGCTTGGGTATAATTAGCAAGGGTAATTTGTCTCGATCGTTTCAAAAGCGTGCATATGCAGAACTTATTTGCGGTGAGCTGCAACAGTATGGTGTTTTCTCATCCCTGGGTACAAGCTTGGGTATGAATTAAGCAAGGGTAATTTGTCTCGATCGTTTCAAAAGCGTGCATATGCAGGAAAGCGTTTCTTAAAAGTACAGGTCTGACAATTGCCTTGCGCTTGATCTTCAACAGCAGCAATGCCTACCTTGCTCCACAACATCGCTTTTTGTCACAGGGCCAAGATCTTTTTCTCCTGCACGCCCTTCATACGCAGCTCGATCATCCTGTGTGGGTTGCGTGCGTATGATCTGTGTTTAATGTGGATTGCTCAAACAACGTGCTCTTGTTTAAATTGCATCAAATTAGCCAAGAGGGATGAGGAAATGTCACCTGATCAGTTGCTGCTTTTTGTTTACTTCTCTCAAGCTGCTTGCAACTCACAGCAAGCGCTTTTCCTCTTCATAGTAGGAAAAAATTATCTACGCAGGCAGTGAAATCCACTCCCCACTTTATAGTAGGTGCTCCATGCATGCTTTGTTGCTCAGCCTCGTCAAATTACACGCAAGCTAACCAGTACGGAATTCAGCTCACACAGGCACAGATCGTAATATTCCTGTCAAATTAATTTATAATTTCTTACTTGAAATAGAAGTTGGCACCACCTCCACCATACATTGAATCGGCTCCTTTTCATAAATGATGGGATTGGTCAACCTGTAGCGTCTGTACTTGTTTCCTCGTTAATAAAAATGGCTTAACGATCAATGCAAATTCCACTCTTGACACACCTTGCGTGCTCCATGCACGCCATAGGCAGACTCGCTTCCTGGCTCAGCATTGACAGGCGTGGGAGTAGAAAGGGAAACGTACTCTGGTTGAGTGTACCCTGCAGGTGCAGACTGAGCGTAGCCTGGACCCCCGCCTGCGTGGCTCTCCCAGTCCCTGTGCAAACATAAAGATCTGTGTACTATCTCAGGAAGATGGGAAACATTTTGGATGAAGGAGCACTGAGGAGTAGGGAAAGCAGCACAACAAATTCCCGTCAAGTTGTGTAGAAAAGCATTTCACGGGATCCGAATCGTCCATAGAAGGGGTTGTTTACATTCACCATAAAAACATCTATGAATTCACCATCAAACCGTCGTGACTTTAAAACCAAGCCAAGTACTGACTAATCAGCTAACACAGGCTTACCAAGTAAAGACACTCTTGATCTTTGTAACAGTACTCAATAAACTGCATCTGGTACAAATAGTATAAAAACCTACTTTGATAAACAAAGCACGCATTTAAAGGATAACAAGACCAGCCTACTCAAAATTCAATACCTACCAGCCTATTCACGTACGTACCTACCTACCAGCCTACTCACGTACCACCAACCTACTTACGTGCCACTCCCACCCCAACCGGCAGGGTAATCATCTGTGGTGCTACGACCAAACCCTGGGAGCCTCCTTGAGCTTCCGTCTCCAGGCCTTGATCCAGCTGCATTGGATGCATACTGCATGGAGGAGTTACGTGTACTGGTTGTTGTGCTGAGTCTTATACTTTACAGTGACGGTGATTTGTTACGACATATGTGCTGTGCTATAGCACCAATGGTGTCGAATGAGGCCCAAATGGCACAGGATTTTTGGGACTCGAAAGGAATGTGTACAAATAAATCTAGTCACTTTTATAAATAATTTCAAGTTCAGCTGGTTAGAAAGTACTCAGAGGACATGCAGCTGATGGACTCCATTCAGGCATTGAGGCAGTTGTTGCCTTTCCTTTAATTTGGCCCAAACACAATATGCCTCACAAGCAAGGCAGGTTCGCCTTCTCATCCCTAACACCCCAACGCACCTGCCCGGGGCTCCCATGCTGGTACTTGCCACCGTAGTACCCCTCCTGTTCCCCATCATAATTACTGTAAACCCCAACTGTAGAACCAGGGTACCCGCTGGCTACATCGTTTCCAGCAGCAAAGCTGGGCTGGATGTGGCTGCCGTCACTCGCATACCCTCTGCCACCTGGTAGGGATAGCAAACGAGACCACTCACTACTTGCAATCATACTGAGTTCACAAAACACCTTAGGCCTGGAGGTGGCTGCGTTCCTTGCACGGGAAGTGGGAGTACGTGCCACCCTGACACAATATAGAATGAAATGCTTTTGAAACTTGCTGGATAAAATGAAGCCGGTAATGGTGGCTTTTTACGAAGCAGTAGTACCACATCCTGGATAACAGAAAAAAAAAGTGGTAGCTATTTAAAACAGTGGCAGTTACTGATAAGAGCAAGCTTGGATCTAAATCTAGGCATGCTATTTTTTCCCTACACCCTTCCACCAGGCAAAGAGGATAAATGAGAATTTCTGACAACAACACTCTTGTTGCTGATTGCCACTTGCAAAAGGTGCGGACAGGGACAAAAAAAGCCTGTAACACTGGAGAAGAAGCGCTGATATCTGGCCAGATCTGGCAGTCAAGCTAGATACGTTGCATTTTTTGGCCATATTAGGGAAATCACTTTCCTTATACTAAAACAGTTTTGGGCCCATTCTTGCATTGTGATTTATTTTATTTTATCCTTGTATTATGTTCTATGGATAGCAACTAGATGATGCAGACAATGTTGCAGCTTTTTAACGGCAGGACTCAGGAAGTTTGAAACATGATAAAAGCCATTGGGATAAGGAAAGGAATTAGAAAATGCAGACAATGTTGCAGCTTTTTAACGGCAGGACTCAGGAAGTTTGAAACATGATAAAAGCCATTGGGATAAGGAAAGGAATTAGAAAATGCAGACAATGTTGCAGCTTTTTAACGGCAGGACTCAGGAAGTTTGAAAAATGATAAAAGCCATTGGGATAAGGAAAGGAACCGTACCCATTGTCAGAGGAGCAGCGTGCTGTTGCCCTCCATTTCCTCTTAGAGTGCCATCTGTGCATGTGGTGCACACATAAATGAGGTTTTGAGTGTTGTTCTGCTCCTCAACACGCTTCTAGGGCTATGTTGATTTTACACATGCGCCCATTGGCTGCCAATAGAATAATATAAACCCTTTGAATTTCAGAACAAAACGATAGGCATATTGTGCAAGGCATTGAGGTGGTTTTAAGGCATACGACAGTCGTCGCAAGTGCTCAAACCATGTATTGTATGCATCCATGTATTGTATGCATCCGCATATTGTAAGCATCCATGTATTGTTGATGTACTGATGAATTGTTGATGCATCCATGTATTGCTTGCACAAAGCTTGCGTTCACGTTCATACACTCAGCCGCCACTCAGGCGTGCACTCAGGCGCTTCAGGCAGGTACACAAACCAAACGTGCCTGCGTTCACTTCATCTGTGACCCCTGGCGTTTCATGGACACTCAGTGCTCCTCCATGCACACCGCCTGCTCCCCCACTCCCTCCAATCCTGCTGAGACACGGAAGCATTGAAGTAGGCAAGGACAGATTGTGTGGACAAAGGAAATTTTCATTTGACTCCAAAGTCTAGGTTATTTGTGTGGAAGAGCATAAATGTCATGCCGCAAGACACACGTCCGCCCACGCACCTGTCCCCCAAGTGCCTGCCATACTTCGACCCCCCGACCTCTTCTCGCTGTGCAACCTCGCCGCCGTCACTGAATTCCATGAGGCTAGGCTCCTTGTTAGACTGCAACAAGCAAGAAACGCTTATGCATCATTTGTCCAGATAAAAGGCGGTGCTTGTGGGTCATTATTAGTATGCTGCCGTCCTGTAAGGAAGTGAAATGGCTTCAGCATGAGGTTTCGTTTTATATTGCCACACTTACGCTTCCGTAGGGAGGATATGCAGCCATTTGGGACCCGTAAAATCCGGAACAGTGAATCAGATGAATTTGTGTAGTATTGCACAAATTAATATTTTCGGTACTTAAACAAGTCAAGTTCAATGGAGTTTGCGCTAGGAGCAAATACTGTGAACGACAAACCTTTAAATTTATTGTAATTCTCACCCTTCTTTTCGGGAGACCAAATCTGATAAATTAATTAAAATATCGTCATAACCGTTGCATCTCTTGTAGAGCTGAGGCTGAGTGAGGAGAGAAGTCCATGTGGCAGATGGAAAAACCAGGTCTTCATTGTATATATACAGGTTCCATCTTCAGTAGATATATACAATCCCCATTTTTGCAACCTGTATGTACTAGGTATTGCTGAGCTGTATAAGACGCCTGCCAATGTTATCACTTTTATTAGCAGGAGGGATGCTGGTGCTGGTGTGCGCAAATTTTCCGTTGTTTCTTTCTTTTTTCATCCTGTTTTACTCTTGGTTTTCCAGCTCTTGTTTCAGGTTTGGGTACTTAGTGTCATGATATTTCAGTTTTTGCACATCAGATTTGGGTACTTAATGTACATATGTTGGGTCATGACATTCGGTCATGATATTTCAGTTTTGCGCAATGTCTTACCGTACCTACGCTAGGTCATGATGTCTCATACACTCGTGCAGGAAAAGATAATCAAAATGTAAAGCATCGTAACCTGCCAGTAGCAAGTTTTCTTTGCAAAACTGTCATGCTGCAGTACACAATTCTGTATTGATTATCCTAGTCTATTGAAATCATTGCAAAATCCTAGCAAAATCCTACTTCATTGCTCGTGGCTGTGGACGCCCATATGCACCTTCTGCTACATCATCAGCAAGATTGGGATCCACATCTGCCACTGTCGAGGGCGTTACAGGTCCCTTACCACCAGGATCTTGGCGAGTGTCCGTGACCTGTGGACAAGGCAGAAGGATTGAAATCAACAGGACAGTCTTGTTTTTAAAAAAGCAAGACAATTCAAAAGCACATTTTGAAAGAAGCGAAGGAAACAAGTTTTCTGTGGATTGCGTAAAGCCACACTAACAGTAACTGCAAAGATAATCTCACCAGGTCGGTGCCACTTTTGTTGATCCCTGCTTTCTCGGGTGCAGATCCACCTTCCACTTTGCCTGCGTAGCTTGAAGTCTTTGTGAATTCATCAGGCTTGGGGGGATGTTCTCCAGGGACCTCAGCTGCCACACCTGGAAATAAGGATTTCAGACAAGCACGTACTGCTTGCACACATGTGATTCAGATCGGAAGAAGCTGGTAAAAAGGGGCAGGACATTTGCAGCAGCCGAATAATGAGCTTTTACCACCACCCTTGATATCTGCAAACACTCTGCAGCATGCAGAAGTACTCGAGTTCTTGGAGGCGAGTGCAACTGAATGTTGGTTGGAACTGTCTTGCCACAGCTTGCGCTGTGGGAAATATCCTTTTTACACTCTTTCCTTTGTCAGCATCTAGGTTCAGTTTTCTCTTCAGCTTCTTGCTGTCGTTATTGGCAGGAAAGAGTTTCAACGGCCCAAGTGCCAACTTTCTCTAATGGGAGGGGCTTCAAATTTAGCCAGTTCAGTGTTTCAGTTCCTTCAGGCAGCTTTCTCTGCTCAGATTTTTTAGGCAATGTTTTTGGGAAGTGTTTTTGAGTCTGTTTTGGATGGTTGGCCAGTGTAATTTCCCCTCCAGCATTCTATGAAGCCAAGCCGGGGTAGAACAACTTGGGGCCTTTGAATGCTGTGACGCCACTTCAGTACTGAGCCGCCTGAAAAGGTTGTAAAAACCTCAAAATTGTTCTTCTCCCACACCAGCAGCCATACATGACCTGCATCACTTCTTTGTGATCCTACGACGCTTGCTCACCTGTTGGTGCAGGAGGACCCATGGCTTGGGTTGCAATGGGATAGCCCTGCATGCCGGCCACGTCTTTGCCATGCTTCATGCTTGGAGGAGTGCCTGGCCTGATCTGTGATTGGCACGGCATGTGAGATTTGATCTGGGGTTGGCCAGAGCCATACAAATACATGGTATGTATGGAGTTTGTAGCAGGGGGGGTTCTAAATGATTTGAACATCTACTGTGTAGGCACACATTCTGACGAGCCATAACCAATGTCACCACCATCACAGGAATAAGACGTGCAGGAAATATGGGGCACTTGCAAAAAAAAAGCCAAACAAGAGGTTTTTGTCCCAGGTCATAGGGAACAAAAGAAGACTTGAGTCAAGTGTACATCACATATCATTTTGATTCATGACAGCGTCCTCTCAAATTTTCTGCCAGTGTCCTGCTGTGATGCACTGAAAATAAATCGGGTTACCTTTCAATGCTACCTAGTTTGTGTTGCAAACCAACTTTTGACAGGCAAACTCTAAGTAAAAAGATGCTTGAGCACAACAAAAGAGCAGCAACTTTTATTGCTCAATTGGAAGCCCATTAAATGCATTCACGTCTGAAGCTGAAGAAGTGTGTCATTGTACATTTACACGTACAACAAGCAGCAGAAATACACCTACCAGCTCTTCTGTCAGCTCACCAGGAAATGGGTCCGCCCTCTGTAAGGAAACAGCACAGAACACTCCTTGATTTTTAAAGAAAACATTGCTGGGTAACAAGCACACCAGAAAATAGTAGCTCCTCAAAAGCACCTGGTTCCATGCTGTGTATGTTGAGCATCCTGCACCACATACATACCTAGGGCTGGCCAGGACCGTATATGGAGTTTTTGTACACATATATTTATGGCGTGTAAACCGCATGTATACGTATATTTCGTATATCGTATCAATCATGAACTGTAGAAAATTTGCTGTGAAAGAAGAAAGCAATAAACCAGAGGGGGGACACTGGGCAAAAGCCAAAACATGCTCCTTTTTGCATGAAAGGTGCAACTACTCACACGTCACTTCATTAAATTGGACTCAATCTAGCTTTAAACTGATGCTGACTTTATAAGCTACCCGAGCATGTGCTCAGATTTAGACAAGTCGCCCTGCGTACAGAATGACAGGACTAAAAGCACACGTCGTGCACCTGTACCCTGGATGGGTGCTTTCCAGGGGGGATGGCACATTAATTTGCATATCTCGCCAACCACTTGCTCCTTTTGCTCCATTGTTTATGCAATGATCTTTATTAATTATAAGGACTTTTAAAACACTAAAAATCACTCATTCTGGTGTGCTGGCTGGTCAGATACAGCATATGGCTGCTCAAAAAGTAGGGTTCACGCCGCGGCTGCTGAGGCAAGTGGACCTAACTTGCAAGTTTCAAGCTTAACTGCTTTGAAATATACATAGAAGAGCTGAGCTTGAAACCTGCAAGTTAGGGCCATCTGCCCTAGGAGCATGCAAAAAACATACCCATTCTGGGCCTCAGTGTCCCCCTTCTGGCAATATACGCTGTAATACAGTAATAAAATATTTATTATATATACTTATACAGTACCACATACCAGCTGCAAGATTGAAGAACTCACTAGGCCAGGAATTTCAGAGGGAAGACCAGACTCAGGAGGGGGAGAATTTCCGATGGGCTCTACCTGTGGCCATGCGTCAATATATATGTGGCCATGTGTCATTATATATGTGGCCATGCGTGAATATTTATGTGGCCATGTGTCAATATAAAATGTGGCCATGCGCGAATATATATGTGGCCATGCGTCAATATATATGTGACCATGCGTGAATATATATATGTGGCCATGCGTCAATATATATGTGGCCATGCGCCAATATATATGTGGCCATGCGTGAATATATATGTGGCCATGCGTCAATATATATGTGGCCATGCGTCAATATTATATATGTGGCCATGCGTCAGTAGGCTGGAAATGGCTAAAGAAACGTACACACACAGGCAGTCAAGATCAACCCCCACATCAATGCAACCACTGCCTATGTTGATGCGTAAAGGGGTTAGAGGGGTTTTCGACTTTGTTGATGCCTTTGTTGATGCCTTTGTTGACGCCTTTGTTGATGCCTTTGTTGACGCCTTTGTTGACGCCTTTGTTGATGCCTTTGTTGATGCCTTTGCCTTTGTTGATGCGTAGGGTTTTCCACTTAAGCACTCCTGCTTGTCCGTGTACGTGTGACTGCCGTTTCAGTAACCGCTAGTAACAGACTTGAAACACACAGTGATCGAACATTAGCCGCACCTCCTCCAAAGGTACGTCAATTCCCTGACCAGCCTCTGCCTGCCCTCCGCCACCAGCACCTGTACTACCTATACACACACAAAGTAGCAGACTTATAAATGCGGACACACATATATATGCATAACATTAGTGCTTCAGCAAAGAGCGCCCAATGCAAATTAAGGGATTCCCAGCAACAAAGGCCTAGCTTTCTAAAGCACAATTAGGCAACAGGTGGCTTTCAGCGGATGAGGTGACCGAATGCAATTTTATTGTAGAATATCAATGCCAAGAGCACATTGATCACATTTGTCCCGTTTTGTTTTGCCACCAAAAGAGGTAGAGAGCTTTTAATCTTTGGCTGCCAGTCCAGGGGCATTAGCATAGTTGAACTCCACTTCAGCTTGCAACTGTGAAATTGGTAGTGCTTGGTTCCGAGATCCCTTCAGGTGGAGGAAAGACGTTGTCACAAGCAGAGGCACATTGAACACCTACTCTTGCCCTGCCGCCCTGCTGGGGCTCCTGTGCCCTTCATGAGAGCAGCTTGTGCTCTTATGCCGTGAACTACCGTGTTGCTTCCAGCAGGGATGCCGGGCTCCTTTCAGGCAAGATGGGAGAGAAGCAGTTGAAAGTGCTTTTAATGAATGGGAGTATTCACAGCTAACATATTAAAATACAACCGTGGCATGAACCACTGCTTCCTGAGCAGCATTAGCTCAAAGCTGCGAAGGCCTTCCTTGCTCTGTTGACATGATCGCTTTACTTTTTTAAACAGCCGATCTGTCCAATTCCTAAAATCTTGCTCATTATATCAAAGTTTGTTGCACAATTAACTACCTCAACAAACTCCATTCCCCGCATCCTGTGCACGTCCAAATTTGCAGACCTGCCTCCTGTCCTCGGTTCTTGAACCTCACCAGCTGCAATGTATCAAGCATTTGTGCAAATGTGTGCACCAGGGACACCAGTGATGCGCATTAATGGTGTATGCATTTGTGCAAATATGTGTGCGCCAGGGACACTCGTGATGCGCAATGATGGTGTGAAGGAACCAATGGAATCGACAGAGCACTTGAAGAGCTACGTGCCTTGTTCCTTGTTAAAAGACCATACAGACTGTTGGTTTTAGACAGTAACAATCCAACGTATGTAGATTGATCAAGACGCGTTCAAAGCTTGATCATTCAAGGCACAGCTTACTCAAAACATTCTTTATTTTTGCAACGCCATACTGCAAGCGCCATGCTGCAAGCTATTTATTGAGAATGAATACTTTTGAGTTTACAAGGAAATTACGTCTAAGATCTTTCAATACACACAAGACTCACGTGGGGGAAACGGTTGCTCAGAAAGGAATTCCTCTGGCGGGGGAGCACCCTTGCCCACCTGCTCATGAGAATTAGCAGATACAGAAAGCGCCAAACCATGTGCAAGGTCAAGGACATGCAGCGAAATGGGTGTGTGATCAATGCTGTGTGCTATTATAATACCAAGAAACGCAGGCTCTGTCCCATACCTGCCGCACTTCCCCCTCCTTCACTGCCCCTGCCGCCCCACCGGAAATGGGCGCAGCACGAGCAGGGCCTTCTGGGTTGTGGCCCACCTGCACAGAACATGTGTTGGTCGATGCACTTGTGTGTTTGTATGTAGTTTGATGCAAACACTACAGCAAGCTGAGGCCGTCGTCATAAAGCTGGGTGCTTTCTTATCTCATGAACTATGCAGATAAAAACTGACACATCCATCATTGCAATGATCTTCCTGTACGCTGATAGAGCGGACACGTCTAGAACACAAAACGTGTCCGTGGCCAATGTTCTTGTTTAGAGAATGTACATGTGTTTTTAACCGATGAAGAATACACCTGCGGCGTGGCTGAGTCACCTCGCCCACTCATGGAGTCAGGCGCAGGTACAAAAGGCCCCATGCCAGGCAGACCTGGTGGAGGTTTCAACGGAGAGCATTTCAGTCATACAGCGGGAGACGATTGGTCAGTTGGCGATTGCTAGACAACCAATGTGCATAGTTTGAAGCAAGGCACGTCGTCAAGATATACATGCATGCAACTCGTCAGCACGTTCTCCGAAACCTTACCATGGGCTGCTTGCTGCTCTGCCTTGGACTCAATGGCCTCCTGGGTTGCCTGAATAGACAGAGGAAAGGAATTAGGAAGGACTTGAAGAGGATCGTCAAGCTCATTGCATAGGCTACCTTTGGCGCAAATGATAACGTGCCGTGCGTGTCATTCACTCTATGATCTCAAATCACCTGCTGAATCTCCCTCTGCGCTTCCTTCTCGCCTGATGGGGGAAGATCATCTGTCTTTCTGCCTGGTGTGAATTTTGGAGCATGCTCTCCTACGTGGAGCCGCCTAAATTGCTCCTGCATTCTTCAGGTTTTCAAATTGAGCTGGATTTCATATATATATTTTTACAATATACATAAATGTCGAGTAGAAATCGCAACTTTTAGTCCGCCGCGCGCTTAAAAATGCGCAAGTGCTTCAACGATTTGTCATTATATTCAAATTATTTCTTTTTGACCTTGTACCGTGCATTTATTGTCCCCCATTCATTGCTTGCAATCACCGAGACTGCCTTCTTTCCTTTAGGTAGGTAAGAAAATAGTTGAGCAGAATTATTGCCAGTTAGCTGTAAGCACAAAGCTGCTTAACAGTTCATCATTCTCTCGGAGCTTGGCGGAACACATCCAAGGCCATGCCCACTTACATTTCACGCTCTGGAGGGTAAGCTTTTTACTACATCAGCCAAGCCTTACTTAAACCTAGAGCAACTGATAATTGCCCTTGTCAATATTTCACCGCTCGCAATCTCACAATGCAAACGATATATAACTCATTTCTTAGGTTTTGGTAGCTTCAAGCAATCATTACGAATAAGATGTGAGAGTCAAGAATGTGTTTTGTTGCCTTAAGTTAATTTAAAGGAAACTTAAGTTGTAAAGGTAACAAAGCTTGCATTTAAACTACCAATTTTAATAAGCGTTGGAACCTATAACTTCCAGAAATACAAACTGGCTTAGTACTAGTGCCAGGTTTAATGGCGCATCACAGTTATAATGTACAGAAACATATGCACAGTACAAGTGCTTGGTGTAATGCCGCATCACAGTCATAATGCAAGTATTGTTGGCGCTCAGTCCACACCCACGTAGGATGTCAAGGAATAGCATAATTGGTGTTACCATCTTGCACGATCGGAGTTTGAAATAAGAAATAATGCCGGTTATCATACCACAGCCATGATTAAGGAAGGAGCTGCACTATTCAAGCCAGCCACCGCCAAGAATACATTACTAAATCCTTTACTCCTGCTCACTGCCAAAGTCCACACCCTGTCCAAACGCCCACCAGAAGGGAACCCGAAGTTCTCCGGACGAGGGTTCCAAAACTAGCCAGGATCTATCAGTACTAGGCCTTGGTCAAAACAAACATGTTGTCAAGCGCAAAGCACTCACACCGCCCTGAAACAAGTAACATAGGAACTACCTGTCACGCCCAATCGTTGGCAGCGACGAATCGTGTGACGGAGCAGTTAAATTGGTTGACAGTTGAGAGTTTCTTTATGTCTTGTTTAATAAGCTGGATGGCGGGTCTTATTGATAACCTTTATCTTCTGGATTTGATAGTTTTGGTAATCAATTGACAGCATGTGAACTCTAAGAGGTACCAATAGAGGGGATCCTCAAGAGACCATGTGCCGTGTAAGGTCTCTGATTCTATTTGTTCTTTTGTTTAGCGATGTTAATATGTAACACATTGAGGCCGAGAGGTCTGTCTGAGTCATGGGTCCCAGCTCCGGGAAGGAGCAGCAGTGTGGCAGCGACGCAAAGCTGAGTAGACACAGAGTAGTAGACACATACATGTGTGCAGAGAGCGCACAAGGGCATGAGCCAGAGAACTGGTAGAAGCATTAGGGACCAGCGATGCAAAGAACTCACTCCTCTGCTGGATGGTTTTTCCACCTTGGAGGCCTTTCTTGGTCCGAAGGCGCAACCATGGAGTCAGTAGATGTGCTGAGTCTTATACTTTGCAGTGACCGTAATTTGATCTGACATACCTCAAGTATTGTTGTCCTCGTAAATAATTCCAACGCCATCTCACAATGCAAACGGAATAGAACTACCTCAGTTATTGGCCTAACCCAGCAGCTTCTGCTGCAGCAGTAGCATAGACACGCACCAAAAACGAGGAAGCAGGTAGTTAATCAGTCTACGTGATCTATTAATACATATAATCACACACTGTGGATGGCATTCAGCGCAGCTGCCGCACAGTTCCTGCTACAGAAGTAGCAAGTCACAGTGCGAGCTGCGCTCACGCGATGCGCAAAGCTTGATGAGAGTTTGGCCTCTGTGATGCTCGCCCCGGTCTCTGTGCTTTTCATAATATGCGTGCGGAGTGTGGGAAGCGCCGCTCTCTGGGACAGATGAGAGTGTATGCACGTTGGTGCTGCAAACAAGGGATAAGGACGTAGCAAGGATAGTGTAGAGTGTAACCCTTCATGTGTGCCCGTTGGTGCTCTAGGTGCGGCAAGCAACATACGGTGCGCTGCGCGTGTATCATTCAGAAAACTGGTATTGATTGTAAGCCACAGTCTCTGTTTGTGCACGAGTCACGCTGGTAGCAATAGCGCAACAACAAAAAAATGGTATGAGAACTGGTCTCATGTCTCATGTTCAAATCAGTGAAGCTATTGGTATCATCTCAACAAGCTACCACCTGATACGCTGATGCTACCACCTGATAAGTTAAAGCTACCACCTGGTGAGTTGGAGCTTTTTTGCCAGCATGTTTCTCTGTACTTTGTAATATATTTCTTCACTTTTAAAAGGAAGCCCCTGTACTTGCACTTCAAATAACATCATCATAAGACATGACAAGATGACTACCAGTACAGGTTTCCACAAGTCAAGCTGTGCTTATCTCCAGTTCAAGCCGGGTCCGTCTCTGGAAAAACGCCACTGGACTGGCATATTTGCATGGCATCGTCCTGCATGCATAGTACATTATGTACAGAAGGACAATGAAAGTCAATAAAGTGGTGCGTTCTTTAAACGACACAGGTACAGACACATTCTGTCCACAGACTTCTCAGCTGCTATAACACCCAGGCATGTCCAAGGGCCTGTTGCTGCTACAGCTAGGAGTAGTATGAAAGAGAGGGGACATCAGCTTCCACATTACAGCAGAGGGGTGCTGGAATAGGCTCTTTAACACGATCAGCAATTGACAGGAACATGACTCGTCTTGCCTGTCCTTGCTGAACGACAAGAAAGCGTCGGTCTTTGCAGCACAGGGTGCATGTGCACATGGCAACATGAAATTGCTGTACAATTGAAAGCATTACAACATAGCATGGTGTAAGCAAAATCTGCTGCACGTATGGCACCACTGACTCTTTAATCGCCACCTAATGTCCTTGACTTCCAGTACCACACTTTGCAGTTGCAAAATCCTAGAAATACTGTATACCTATATGTGTCAGGAAATTATACAGGAGGACTTCCACACCTTTGGCAAGCTAACAAAATGTGATGCCTGATATCACTACACACTGTTTTTTTCAGTGAACGAGAAAGCCCCATCGCCCAAATTCGCCTTACAAGAATTTTGGATCATCAATCTGTTCAAGTCCCTATTTTTCCATCTCAGGCTCGTTACTGTGGACTCGTCCTGGTTATAGGATGACGTGCTGCAGGTAATTGCTGTTATTGTTGTTGTTGTTATTGTTGTTGTTAAAGGGCAGGCTAGCTGATTTGCTTTCTGGTTTCTTTTCAGGTTACTTTATCTGTTAATTTCCTTTATTCACTCTCTGTAAATAATACGCTCTTAAGTTTAGCAATTGCTATGTGCTCTTGGTTTGTATCTGTGAGCCTCACCACTGGCCTCACGCTCGTAAAATTTCTGGGTTTCTACAAACTTGCTTTGGTGGGAAATTGAGCCGTCTTATGTCCCCTATTTTCCCTCCCTCACACAATTATGTGAGACCCTTAAGAAATTGCATCAAGGAACCTGGTTATACGCGTCTAGACAACCCACCATTTGACGGTAAAGTGCAGGTATGTGCTGCGGCCCTTCCTCGGACGTGCTGGCGCGCTCTTCTTTTACTGGGTCACAAAAAGGCAAGAAAAATTGGGCGAGGTGTAACGTGAATGTTGTCTATTTTCATACACAAAGCTCCAGATCAAATGCCTCACAACTCACAACGCATATTGTCTATTGCATACACAAAGCTCCAGATTAAATGCCTCACAACTCACAACGCATTGCGTCTATTGTATACACAAAGCTCCAGATCAAATGCCTCACAACTCACAACGCATTGCGTCTTTTTTGTCAAATTTGTGGATTACACTAGGCAGCGAGTCGATTACCAAAGAACGAATATATAGAGGGGGGAATTGATTAGCTTTTTCAAAGTTCGGTGGATCAAATTATTACCATTGCTGCACAGCAAGTACTAGAGCTTGTGTGTTTCACTGCAGAGTTGGCTTGCTCTTAAACCTTAACGTGTCATTGGCTGGCACGGGTGGGAGGAAATAAGTGTTTAGCACCTGACCTCGTACCAGCGTCTTGCCTGAACGTGCTGGTGTTCTTGCTGGCATAATACCCGAAATAGCATAGGGAAGTCACACAGGAGCGACGGTTTCTGTGGCTTTTCTTTTAAGCACTTTCAAGCATCTTCAAGTACACAAAGCTTCTAAATAAGCTGTGTAAAATAGTCCCTCTTCAAATGCAACAAGATGCATTCAGGCCACGCAAAGCATCCCAATAATCATTCAGATCACGCAAAGCATCCCAAAGATCATTTAAATCACGCAAAGCATCCCAAAAATCATTCAGATCACGTAAAGCATTTCAAAAATTATGTATCGCAATACCAATTTCCAGCAGTACCTACATCAGCCATTGTCTCTGCAGATCCTTAAGGCGCACATTCCCAAACACACAGTGATGTACCACCTCCGGTATCAAACTCTCCAAGGCGCAAGCAACGCCTCTCAGTTCACACAGACTTGCCGAAAGCGCTACACTCCTTCAACCATGCATATCAAACGCACACCATGATGCAGCAGCTTTGCTGTCAGGCTCTCCATGTTGCAGATGATGCCTCTCAGTGCACTTAGATCAGGCCCTGTTGTGTGCATGAGTTCCTGTAAGCCTTCCACGGTTGGATCAGCAGCAAGGTTTGCGGGCAGCATTAATGAGTTCTTGGTGCTGCCTTGGCTGGAGTGCTGCTTGCCGTGGCTGGGAGGTTTGGCATCGCTGCTGGCTGGCCTGCTTCGACCAGAGGGCTCTGTGCATAATGCTGCATGCAATTTGCTGTGCTGGGTGCTGCTTTTGCTGCAGGGATACTGAGTTGGCTGAGGGCGTGACGCTGACGATGATCTGTCTAGTGGGGAGGTGTTGCGTGGGTGCTTGCTGGATGGCGGCTGGAAAGAAAAAGAGCGGCTTAAGTCACGTAGCTGCCAAGGTACAAGAAGGCCCCACCTGCAGATCGAAAGCAGGCAGTATGCATTCATATGACAAAACCACGTGTGTTAGAGAACATAATTGTAATGCACTTCCTGGCCGCAGCTAGCACCCACCAAGCAAGGCAAACCTAGAAGACATTAGGTGTGTGTGTGTGTGTGTGTGTGTGTGTGTGTGTGTGTGTGTGTGTGTGTGTGTGTGCACCCACCAAACAAGGCAAACCTCTCAGACATATGACATGTGTGCAGACATCAGATGTGTGTTTTGTTCATTGAACAAGATTTTACAGTAATGACGAATGATGGAGCGTCGCTAGCGTCGCTGAAATTCTGGCGAAGCCATAGGGTTGTTACATTGACGCTGTGTAAATGCATGACCTTGACTGATCGTAATTGAATTTCTGGCAAAGCCACAGGTTTGTTACATTGACGCTATGTAAATACATGACCTTGTCAATGACTGACCGTAATTGAATGACTGATCGTACATGCAGGACCTTGTCAATGACTGATCGTAATTGAAATTCATTGAGGTGGGTTAAAGCACGACATTGCCACCGAAATGCTGCCAAGGTACGATGAAGCAAACTCAGTACATTAACAGGATGTTGGTTCTATGCTACAGTTCGCTGTAGGCTTCGTCATTACACCAAGCTGCCGTGGAGGGAGATCA
>Ga0307948_1000974_pt1 | contig 19781 bp, 13 predicted proteins | sample OrgLakmetagen280_FD_201824 | JGI IMG/M metagenome (GOLD analysis project Ga0307948, IMG submission 201824) | Saline water microbial communities from Organic Lake, Antarctica - #280 | ecosystem: Environmental > Aquatic > Non-marine Saline and Alkaline > Saline | place: Antarctica: Organic Lake...
TTTGTAAAGACACTAAAGTCTAACATTGAGGTAGGTTCTAATTTCATTAAAAAAGAAGGTCAAGAATATCATTTATCGCTAGGTCAAGAATCTGGTTTAAATCTCGATGAAAAGAAAATTGCCTTTACACTTAAAGTTTTAATTGAGTTCCCCAATAAAAACGAAGACGCCAAAGCACAAGCTGAATTTGTGCTGCAATTTTTATTTGAGATAGAAAACCTAGACAAATTAGCTACACTGGATGACGAAGGTGCTATCACCGTTTCAGGAGAACTCTCCATGACTTTAGCTGGGATTTCTTATTCAACCGCAAGAGGAATAATATTAAACACTACAGAACAAAGTACAATTCGCGGTATTTTGCTTCCGGTTATTAGCCCTGCAAAATTATTTACTGAAGGGAAAATTCAACTGTAGGAATCACTTTTTTGGTTTATTTCATTTATGCTTTATACAATGAAGTGATTTAAAGTATAGTTTTCTCAGGAAAATCACTATTTTCAGCATGTAATATAAACAACATTATTTTTGCAAACTAACTTCCACTTCCTCCAAGAATGGCCTGAGACACAACAGGAATGCACAAATGCAGAAGCGCATGTGTACAAACAACCACGTTTTTCGGCAATCCTTTGTCGTAGTGCGTTGGAGAAAATGGTACATTGGATTTATGAAAACGATAGTAATCTTGAATTACCTTATGATACTAAGCTCAGTTCGCTAATTCATGAGTATGAGTTTTCCGCAAATATCGGAGATGCCTTATTTCGTCAAATTAATCTTATTCGCAAGATTGGAAACTCAGGAGCACATGGTAAAAAAGTGAGTGCTTATAGCGCAACAATTGCAATAAAAGCGTTGCATTCTTTTGCTGCTTATCTTTCTCAATATTATGGAGAAGAAATCCATACAATTGATTTATTTGATGAGTCTCTACTCAAACAAGAAAGCGAAGAAAAGTTGCTTAAACAACAGTTGGAGCTTTTACAAAAACAACTAGAAACCCAAGAAGATGTTTTCCGCAAGGAACAGCGCGCATTGAAAGAGAAAATCAATGCGTCTGAAGAGGAAAAGGAGAAGCTTAAAGCAGCACAGCAAAAACCAACAAAACGTAGAGAGGAACGTCAGAAGAGTTTAGAACTCAATAAAGCGATTCCTGCCAATATTCCAGAAAGTGTTACACGTAAAGTGTATATCGATATTTTACTCAAAGAAGCAGGTTGGGATAATTTGCGTGAAGGTTATGAACTAGAATACGAAGTTGTTGGTATGCCGAAGAACATTAATCGAAGTGGTTTAGGTTATGTAGATTATGTTTTGTGGGGCGATGATGGCTTGCCACTTGCCGTTGTTGAAGCAAAGAAAACCATGATTGGTGCAGATAAAGGTCGACAACAAGCGGTTTTATATGCCGATTGTCTGGAAAAAATGACTGGTCGACGTCCAATTATTTTTTACACCAATGGTTTTGAATCCTATTTATGGGACGATGCTTTTTGGACACCACGCTCAATTGACGGTTTTTACACCAAAGACGAATTACAATTGATGATTGACCGCCGTTCCTCAAGAAAAGATTTACGTCAGTTTCAAATTGATCCAGATATTGCCGGAAGACCTTATCAAATTGAAGCAGTTCAGCGAATTGCAGAGCGCTTTTGTGGTGAAGTAAACGGAACATTAAAAGGACGTTACAGAAGAGGATTGTTAGTCATGGCAACTGGTTCGGGAAAAACACGAACTGCAGCTTCTATCATAGATATGCTCACGAAATGCAATTGGGCAAAGCGTATCTTGTTTTTGGCCGACCGAAATGCATTGGTTACCCAAGCAAAGAAATCGATCAGTACCAATTTACCGCATCTGTCGAGCATTGATCTCACCAAGGAAAAAGAGGACAACGGAACACGCATGGTGTTTTCTACTTATCCCACCATAATGAACAAGATTGATAGCGTAAAATCAGATGATGAACGTTTTTATGGTGTCGGTCACTTTGATGTTATCTTTATTGATGAGGCACACCGTTCGGTTTATCAGAAATACAAAGCTATTTTCGATTACTTCGATGCAATGGTAGTCGGCTTAACTGCAACTCCAAAAAAAGACGTCGATTTCAACACCTACGAACTTTTTGACATTGAAGATGATAATCCAACCTTTGCTTATGAATTAAATCAAGCCGTTAATGATAAATACTTAGTTCCTCCAAAAGCAGCATCTGTTCCGTTGAAGTTTATGCGCGAAGGAATTAAGTATAAAGATTTAACACCTGCTGAACAAAAAGAATACGAAGAGAAATTTGGAGATCCTACGGACAGTCAAATGGATGAAATAGGGAGTGAAGCCTTATATAAATGGTTATTCAACACCAACACTGTTGACAAAGTGCTAGATCATTTGATGTCTAACGGCATTAAAGTAGAGGGTGGTGATAAAATTGGAAAAACCATCATATTTGCTAAAAATCATAATCATGCTGTTTTCATAGAAGAACGGTTTAACAAAAACTATCCAGAATTTGGAGGAAATCTTTTACGTGTCATTGATAACTACGAACCGAAAGCACAAGATTTATTAGACAGATTTTGTAATGATATAAAAGAAGAAGATCCTCAAATTGCTGTTTCAGTGGATATGATGGATACAGGAGTAGATGCGCCACGTGTGGTAAATCTTGTTTTCTTTAAACCTGTAAAATCTGCCTCTAAATTTTGGCAAATGATAGGTCGGGGAACTCGTTTACGTCCAGATTTATTTGGTCCTGGCGAGCATAAAACTGAATTTATTATTTTCGATTTCTGTCAGAATTTTGAGTTTTTCGATGAGCATCCTGATGGAGTAGAAACGAGGGCTTCAAAACCAGTGTCTCAAAAGATATTTGAAGCAAAATTAGAAGTTGCCCAATTGATTGACGAAGCAGCGAGTGCCACCGAAGAAGTTAAACAATTACGTATTCAGTATTTAGATGAATTGCACAATTCCATTGCTACACTTGTTCAAGAAAGGTTTGTGGTAAGAAAAGAACTGCGTAAGGTAAATGAATATACGGAAAGAGAACGTTGGAATCAACTTACAAAAGGAGATGTAATTGATATCAGTTCTCATTTATCACATCTGCCTGAGCCAGAAGGAAATGATGAATTAGCCAGACGCTTTGATTTACTAGCTTTGACCATTCAGTTGTGTATGCTCACAAATTCTGATGATACGAAATACATCAATCGTGTGGTGAATTTAGCCACAGGATTAAGTAAATTATCAAATGTTCCTGTCGTACAATTGCAAATGCCGTTAATTAATAGTTTACAGACAGAAGTGTATTGGATCAACAAATCGCTTGGTCGTGTTGAAGAAATGCGAAGCGCACTTAGAGATTTAGTGAAGTATATTGAATACGAAAAAATAGAAAACGTTTATACTTCCTTTGAAGACGAAATCGACACATCGAACATTGAAGTAAGAGAAGTTGTTCCACAATATCAAAATTTACAAGGCTACAAAGACCGAGTAGCAAAGTACATTCGTGAGAATAAAGATCATTTGGTGATTCACAAAATAACCCATAATGTACCTATTACGAAAAAGGAATTGCTACAACTGGAAAATCTATTGTTTGATGGCGAAAACATTGGTACAAGAGAAGAATACGAGACCAATTATGGCAATCAACCTTTGGGAACTTTTATACGCAGCATCCTGGGAATGGATATTGAGGCAGCCAATGCCGTCTTTGCAGGATTTATAAACTCATCAACCCTTTCTGCGAATCAAATGACTTTTATCAATAAAATCGTTCAATTTCTCACAAAAAATGGACGTATTGAGAAACACATGCTCTTCGAACCGCCATTTACTGAACAACATCAGGATGGAGTTATAGGAATATTCGATGATGCGCAAGCCACCAAGATTATTTCTATTGTTCAAAAAGTGAATGAATACACCGGTGATGGAGCTGGGTAGTTTTCAAAATAAATAAACATTATTTTATTTAATATCCTCCCTCTGTATCTCTCCGTCAGCTGACGGAAGAGGCGCTTCGATTTAACATTGACTACTAATTTATTCACCACAATAATCAATTAGCTCATAAAAACACGAAACATCTGCATTTAAGCATCCAACCAAAAAAATCCGCGATTATTCCGCGTTGCTTGCATCCGCCTCATCCGCGTTCCGTCATCCAAACCACCCAAAGATCGAAACATTGTCAGTTTGTCAACATCTAACATCATATTAACACCAAATATTCTATTCTAATAACTATATATCTTATATTTGTATTCTCAAAAAAACTGTAATAAATGAGCGCATTTTCTAAACGACATATAGGTCCTTCGCAGGACGAGAAATCAGCAATGTTAGCTGAGATCGGAGTAGGTACAATTGATGAATTAATGGACTTAACCGTTCCTAAAGACATTCGATTGAAAGAGGAGTTAAAAATTGATACTGCCTTAACGGAAAAGCAGTATTTAGATCATATTGGTGGTTTAGCCGTGAAAAACAAAGTATTCAAATCTTATATTGGATTAGGATATAGCGAAACGAATGTTCCAGCGGTTATCCAGCGTAATATTTTGGAGAATCCAGGATGGTACACTGCATATACTCCTTATCAAGCAGAAATTTCACAAGGAAGATTGGAGGCATTATTGAATTTCCAAACCATGATCATAGATTTGACAGGTTTAGAGATTGCGAACGCTTCTTTGTTGGACGAATCAACTGCAGCAGCAGAAGCAATGATTATGTTCTACAACGCAAGATCTCGTGCTGATATAAAGGCAGGTAAAAATAAATTCTTTGTTTCTGAATACACCTATCCTCAAACGATAGACGTAATTAAAGGAAGAGCGAAGCATTTAGGGATCAAATTGGTTTTTGGAAATCCATCAAATTTCGATTTAACAGATGATGCAATTTTCGGAGCATTGGTTCAATATCCAGATGTTTACGGTCGTGTCAAAGACATTAGAGGATTCGTTGAAAAATTATCAGAAAATGACGTCAAAGTTGCAGTTGCAGCCGATATCATGTCATTGGTATTGTTAGAAGCTCCGGGTAAAATGGGAGTTGATGTTGTTTGTGGTTCTACACAACGTTTTGGTGTTCCAATGGGATACGGTGGACCACATGCTGCATACTTTGCAACGCGTGAATCTTACAAAAGACACATTCCAGGTAGAATTATCGGTGTATCGAAAGATGCAGATGGAAACGTAGCTTACAGAATGGCGCTTCAAACGCGTGAACAACATATTAAAAGAGACAGAGCAACTTCAAATATTTGTACGGCACAGGCTTTATTGGCTGTTATGGCAGGAATGTATGCAGTATATCACGGACCACAAGGAATGAAAGATATCGCACAAAACATTCACAACCAAACTGCGACAATTCACAAGTCAATTGAAAAAGCTGGATATAAGGTTTTACACAACGATTATTTCGATACTATTTGGGTGGAAACTCCAGCGGGATTATCATGTGAAAAATTGAAAGCGATTGCTGAAGAGCACCATATTAATTTACATTACATCAATGAAAATCAATTTACATTAAGTGTTGGTGAAAGAACTAACGATGCGGAAGTAAAAGGACTAGTTGCTTTACTTGAATTGGCTGCTAACGCAAAAACGATTGAAGTAGAGTTTATTTCTTCTTTAGTAAACCAAGATTTAGCACGTAAAACTGAAATTTTAACACACAAAGTATTTAACACGTATCATTCTGAAACAAAAATGATGCGTTACATGAAGTGGTTAGAAAACAAAGACCTTTCTTTGGTTCACTCAATGATTGCTTTGGGTTCATGTACAATGAAATTGAACGCAGCAGCGCAGTTGATGCCGATTACTTGGCCAGAATTCTCGAACATTCATCCATTTGCTCCGGTAAATCAAGCGATTGGTTACCACGAAATGATCAAAGAATTAGAAAAAGATTTATGTGAAATTACTGGATTCCATGCAATGTCTATGCAACCAAACTCAGGAGCACAAGGAGAATATGCAGGACTGATGGTGATCAAGGCATACCATGAATCAAACGACAATGCAGATAGAGACATTTGTTTAATTCCTTCATCAGCACACGGAACAAATCCTGCTTCAGCAGTTATGGCTGGATTTAAAGTAGTCGTTACAAAATGTGATGAAGATGGAAACATCGATATTGACGATTTAAGAAAGAACGCAGATAAATACAGTGATAAATTAGGTGCAGTAATGGTAACATACCCTTCTACTCACGGAGTTTTTGAAGCAGCAATTAGAGAAATTACTCAAATCATTCACGATCACGGAGGTCAAGTTTATATGGATGGTGCTAATATGAATGCGCAAGTTGGATTAACAAATCCAGGAAATATTGGTGCAGATGTTTGTCACTTGAACCTACACAAAACATTTGCTATTCCGCATGGAGGTGGTGGACCGGGAATGGGACCAATTGGTGTTGCAAAGCACTTGGCTCCTTTCATTCCAGGAAGCTCAATTATTGACGGAGTTGGTGGTGAAAAAGCAATTCACTCAATTTCTGGAGCTCCTTACGGAAGTGCTTCAATTCTATTGGTTTCGTACGCATATATTAAAATGTTAGGAACAAAAGGATTGAAACATTCTACGGAAATGGCAATTGTAAACGCCAACTATATCAAAGCACGCTTAAGTAAGCACTTTTCAACTTTATATTCAGGAGAAAACAATACTGTTGGACATGAAATGATATTGGATTGTAGAGCATTTAAACGCACTGCGAACGTTGAAGTAGCAGATATCGCTAAACGTCTTATAGACTATGGTTTCCACTCTCCTACTGTTTCTTTCCCTGTTGCTGGAACATTAATGATTGAGCCAACAGAATCTGAAGATAATGCTGAATTAGACCGTTTTTGTGACGCAATGATCAGTATCCGTAAAGAAATTCAATTTATTGAGGATGGACATGCTGATTTAGAAAGTAACTTATTGAAAAATGCTCCGCACACAGCAGAGTGTATTATCAATCAAGAATGGAAATACGATTATACACCAAAAGAAGCAGCTTACCCATTAGATTACTTAGTACGAAACAAATTCTGGGTTTCTGTTCGTCGTGTTGATGATGCATATGGAGATAGAAACTTAATGTGTTCTTGTCCTGCTGTTTCGTCTTACAACACAGAAGAAGAAGGTGCTTTAGTTTAGAATTATAAATAAATAATTATAAAGAGGGATGAAATATTCCCTCTTTGTTTTTTATAAAAACCCAAAATGGACTACGCAATAGAAATTAAATTTAAAGAGGTATTGGCCGAGCTCGACAAAACTTTTGGCGGTGGACTAGATGTGCAATCGATTTTATTTCTAATCGGTGTTCAAGAATTGGGAAAGGGCTACAATAATTTCAGTAAAAGAGAAAAAACAGAGCTTATGCACGTTGCTGTTTGCACTGTTCTAGAACCTTACGGCTATTACAAGACTATTGGTAGAGACGAAGACAATTGGCCGCACTTTGAATTTATAAAAGAACTTCCACCTTTAGATGAGCGCCAGCAACAACATTTAATGAAAGAAGCGATTATCACTTATTTCCAAGCGGAGAACAATGAAAACATTGATAATATAGAGGTGCCAGAAGTTCTGAGGTACTTCGGAGAGAAGGAGTAGTTTTGATTTCAGTTATCTTAACCAAAACTTTTATTTAAATTATCTATTGCGATAAAACAACTTTTAGCTTAAGGATTTTAATCAATTCCTATAATCCTCAATAGAACTTATCCATCTATAAAGCCTCTGGTTTTTAGCGATGGTAGGATCATTTTCTAGGAAAGGGGGTTTTAGTATCAAGAACTTACGGACTATTTTTTACACAAAATCATTTAAATAGTACTTGTAGAAAGATGTTATACGTTTTCCAAATAACAAGACGTAATGCATCCTACTGAATTGAATTGGGACTTCAGCCAGCTCAAATTAGAATATTAATATTTGGAAGAATGTTTGAAATTAACCCTGTTTTTTAATATCACTTCCCTCCTGCCAAGTACTCGCAAAATTCAAAAAGCCGCTTATTAAGGGATGAGGCATTTCTCTTGTGCTACAAATCTGAGGTAAGCTCATAGAAGCAACGCAAAAAGGCCTAGATTTCAAGCTAACAATTTCAGGCTCGTCAAATTGATTGATTGCTTCAACATCTAATACTTCCTGCTTTAACACATCTAAAATTTGCGGATAAATTGCGAAACGTGCATTGGTTAGTTCGTTTCTGTGCATTTTGTTGTAAAGAGAATTTAAAGCGTTAGATGAAGGTTTTACTTCTACCTTCTCAAATTGATTTTCTGATGATAAGTTATCAGAAATCACTTTTTCCTGATTCGGATTAAGATTGTACAGTTTTATAACGACTTCTAGAAAAGTTTTAAACGACTCTCCTGTCGCTAGTAAGGCTACCTGTGATGACAATACAGCCTTCATAATTCCATTGAGAAAGAAAGTGTTTTCATAAGGTCCTGGAGCAAAGATGACACCTTGGTAGTTACTGAACTTTGTCGGTTTTAGCAATGCTGCTTCATGTGTGCGCATCCAATAATAATTTACATCAATGTCTAACAACTTTGCAGAATGCTCAATTGCTAAATTTGTAGCATGATGTGCATTATAGGTGAAATTAAAATCTCCTATTATTACAATTTTTATTACTTCAGACATAGGGTATAAAACAATTTACAGTGAAAAGTAATTAAAAAAAATGGTCATTCCTACAAGAAATGACCACTAACTATTTTTTTATATAAATTTTATCTTTGAAAATACCCTTCATATACGGCATTTTGGATATTTATAGTGTCTACTAGTAAAGGATCTCCTGCGTCTAAATTACTATATAAAGAAACATTGAACCTGGCTACAAATTTCATGTACTCACCTTCGTCATCTTCATCTTCATCTAAATTTGTTAGCTCAAAATCTTGTGGCAAACCAGAATTTTCGTCGCTGAAATATGAAATACCTTGCTCATCTTGAAAGAAAATTTCAACTCCGTCTTCAGCATCTGTTTTAAAAGTAATTGGCTGCGTAATTCCTGTTTTGAAAAATTCATTAAAAACATCTTTTGATGGCCTACCGTTATTGTTCGAACTAAATAACAATTTTCCAAGTCTTATTTGAACGATGTCTGCCTTTTCAGTACTTTTCAAAGAAGAGTAATAAGTTATTGTAGAAGGCTGAGGGGTAGGCAAGATTTCTTGTGCCTGCGAAGTTTCATGAAAAAACCCCTTAATATCTTTAATTATCTCGTAATTAGCCCCTTGGATATCTCCATTAAAAGAAACAGGAAGTTTTGCTTCGTATTCTGGTGCTGGAATAACCTCATGTTTTGTACATGAACTTAAAAAAGCTACACCTAAAATGATCGATAATGTATTAATATATTTCATAATTATTCATAGTTACTTGGCTAATATACGTAAATGAAAGCTAAAAGGTTGTCTAATTTGATGAATTTATTTGTTTAAAAGCTATAGAAGTCTGAGTTTATTTAAGCTAATTCTAGCAGACATCAACAAGAATCAATCATTAGAATAGTTATTCAAAAATAATATCGCGTCAATTCTATAAATAAATTAGAATTTGTCGAAGTTTTACGACTCATTCAAGAACAGTTGAAAAAACAACTCTTACTCCACAAGCAATTTAGAAGTATATCTTTTTTCGCCATCAACCATTTGTAAAGTGTACATTCCAGGACTCAATGTATTTACATCAACATTATTATTCGATCTACTAACAATTGAATTTAAAACTGTCTTGCCCATCATGTCTAGAATATTCAAATTGTAATTTTCTCCTGGTGGTAAATTTGAAATGCTAAAGGTATTTGAAGTTGGATTGGGGTAAATTAAAAGCGTTTCTTGGGTTTTGTAATCGGAAATGCTTAGATCAGACGAAAGTTCGAGAATCCAGAAGTCATATTGACCATTACTCGGGACTATTTTTTCTCCTGATATATCAGATTGTGAGGCTCCAAAAAGTAGTACAGAATTATTTTCTGTTTCCAGAATATTTGGAGGAGATTCATCATTATCGCCTCCAAACATAAATTGACTTGTTATTGATAAATCACTGGTATCTGTAATTAAAACCCAAAAATCTTGTGAATTATTATGCGATGATGTTTGTACTTCTCCTGAAACATCACTATCGGAGGTACCAACTAATATCAATTCGCCTGAATTAAATAATTTAGTATTACTCAATCCCTCACTTCCACTTCCTCCATAAGTTTTATCCGATACAATATTTCCATCTTGATTCATTTTAGTTACCCAAAAGTCAAAAGAACCTCTTAACGCTTCCGTTTTTGTACCTGAAACACCGGACAAAGAAGATCCTGTTGCATAAATTTGATTGTTCGAGATTATTAAACTCATATCGCTTATTAGAACAGGGACTCACTCGGACTTATTTAAATAAAGGAATAGGATTGATAGCATGCCAATTTAAACCATCAAACACGACCCATTCTTAACCCACCATAAAACCCGGTAAAGCCAACCCCAACTTCTTCGCAGTATTCTCAATAATCACTTTTTGGTAAGGAAGTAGAACTTGTTCACCCGTTACGTATTCAACCATTTTTCGGTTAGAAAGAAAATAGTTGCTGTAATTTTCACCCAATTCAGTTTTCAATTCTTCCTTAATAGGCAAGAAAAAACTATCCTTCACCTTTTGAACTCTATTTCTGCGTTGATTAATTATCAATTTTTGTTCATTCGTCAATGGAGGAATACTCGATTGATCCGCAGTGATTTTGTTCTCTTTAATTTCTTGCTCCGCTTCTGCCAAAAGCGCTTCAATTTTCTTTTGAACCTGAGGCACTTTAAGCTTTGGATGAACTCCTTTCATTGTTGTCCACTCAGTTACTTTTTTTGGTGTTGAAGCTAAAAAAAATGCCAATTTCTTATCCAAAACCTTATAGGTTGGTCTGCTCAAAGAAGCACCCAATTCCTCACGGTAATGCATTATTTTCTCAAAGCGAATCCACTCTCTTAATGAAAGCATCTTTTGGTCTTTCTTGGTTAAGTAAGCTACTTTATCTCCTCCAGACCAATCGTAATTTCCAAAAGCTTCCATTTCTTCAGCAAACCATCCATTTCGACCCGACACATCTAACTTCTGAATTAATTCCTTTTTCAATGCGGGCAAATGAAATACATCTTCTGCGGCATAAATGTGCTGCTGTTCTGTTAATGGCCGTTGAAACCAATTGCTTTTTTGCTGACTCGTTTTGGTGTCAATTGGAAAATCTTCTCCCAGAATCGCGAGTATGGAATTGTTTAATGAAAGCGTTTCATAATTCAATAAGCGCATGGCAACTCCTAAATCAACGATATTATTTGGACGTGCACCTAAATGATGCAACAAACGCATATCTTCATTGAAAGCAAAACATACCAATTGAATAGCTGGATTTTCTAAAACAGGGAAAATGAGATCAATATTCAAACCTTTCAAAGGATCAATTAGATAACAAACGTCTCCATCAAATATTTGCATTAAACAGATATTAAAACCGTATCGAAAGTGATTTTTATCAAATTCTAAATCGATACAAATTTCGCTTTTCTTTGATAATATTTTAACTACTTCCTCAAAAGCAACTGCATTATCGATATATTCTATGGTTGACTTCATTAATTAATGATCTCGTGACATTAGGTATTTTGCTAAATCTAAAAGTTCTATTTTGTTGGCTTCAGGAACATTAATTTCCTTCATATTTAGAAGTGCTTTTTGATAAAATAATTCTTTCTGATCTTCTGTAATTTGACGCACTCCCAATTGTTCAAAAATGACCTTAATATTGTCAATTTTTACTTGCCCTTTTTGGTTGTTAAGAATATTATCTATTTCTGTCTTGGTCTCCTGCTCAGCCATTTCATAAGCCTTCAACAAAAGGAAAGTCTTCTTATTGGAAAGAATGTCTCCTCCTACTTGCTTCCCAAATTTTTCTGGATCAGCATAAAGATCGAGCAAGTCGTCGTGCATTTGAAATGCCAAACCAATATTTACTCCAAAATCGTATATATTTTCAATATCTTCTTGATTCTTAGCTCCACCAATTAAAGCGCCCATTTCAAGTGCAGCACCCAATAAAACTGAAGTTTTTAAACGAATCATTTCGATGTACTCATCTATAGTTACGGAATTTGAAGATTCAAAATCCATATCCATTTGCTGACCTTCACAAACTTCTCTTGCCGTGCGTGTAAAAACGCTCAATAATTTTGGCAAAACTTCGGCATCGTGTTTTGCTAAAAGAGAATAAGCTTCTACAAATAATACATCGCCAGAGAGAATCGCTATATCTCTATCCCACTTTTCATGAACAGTTGCTTTTCCTCTCCTCAATGGGGCATCATCCATAATATCATCATGAATCAATGTGAAATTATGAAAAAGTTCAACTGCAAGGGCCGCGTTAATCGCTTTAATACCTGGTGAACCGAATAAACTTGAGGCTAACATTGTTAATGAAGGACGTGTACGTTTCCCTCCTAATTTTAGGAAATAACGTAAAGGATCATATAAATTCTTTGGTTCTTTTGGCAAATCCAACGCGTGAATTTGCTTTTCTAATAACTGTTGATACTCTTTAATTTGATGCATTTAAAGTACTATTTGCTAATTTTTTTGAGGTCTTCAAAATATTAAAAACTTACTTAACTTTTATTTTCTTGCTCCTCGTCTTTGTGGCCCTCTTCATTTGAATTGTAATCTATATGTGTTCTGGGATCAACTTCAAGTTCAGATAATTCTATGTCTATTTCCTCATCATAAATATTAATGAAGGGCTCACGAAATGCTTTGGTAGCGATTCTGTTTTCCAAGCTTAAAAGTAGAGAAGGCAGAACAGTAAGATTGGTTAACATGGCCACTAACATGGTCAACGAAACCAATAATCCTAAAGCTTTTGTTCCTCCAAATTGAGAGAAAGCAAACATTGAGAATCCGAAGAACAACACAATTGAAGTATAGAACATACTTAATCCTGTTTCATAGAGTGCGTTAATTACGCAACCTCTTTGATCGTAACTGCGCACCTTGAGTTCTTGTCGGTACTTGGCCAAGAAGTGAATCGTATCATCGACTGAAATACCAAAGGCAATACTAAATACAAGTAATGTAGATGGTTTAATAGGAATAGCGAAAAGTCCCATGATTCCAGCTGTTACAATAAGTGGAATAAAATTAGGCACTAAAGAGATGATTACCATTCTCCAAGAACGGAATAAAAACGCCATTAAAACCGCAATGATAAGAATTGCAATGGTTAAACTTGTTAGCAGATTTTTAATTAAATATTGAGTCCCCTCGGCTGCTACAACGGAAGTACCCGTGATTAAATAATCTAAGTTTTCATTCTCAACGGCAGTCTTTAAGGCAGTCTCAAAGTTTTCTTTTCGGTAATACGTTGATAATAAAGTTGGATCCAAATCGAACTGAAATAATAAAGAATCATTTCCATCAGCTAAATGAAAAGCAGTATTATTTCTGTAAGCGTTTGAAATATTAAAAATGGAATCTGCATAGTTTATTTGGCCGTCCTCAAACTTCTGCAAATAAGCTGCTACTTGCTTCTCATTAGGATTTAATACGGTATCAATCATTGCCGCCACTTCCTTTATTTTCTTATCGATTTCATAAGATCCTAAATCAACAATCTGCATACGCAAACGATATGTTGTGTTTGTTGTATCTACTAATTCTTTAAGAGAAAGTCCTACTGCAGCAGAGGGGAACATTTTCTCGGAAACGGCAAGAACTTCCTCTGATTTATCCTCTTCATGAATGAATAGTTCCACCTCATCTTGTGAAGGAAGTTCAGAGACTAAGATAGAATCTTGTGGGGTTTTCTCTGCTTTAAAATCCATTACAAACTTGGCGATTTTAGGATACTTCAACATCAATGAATCACTGTAATTTGATTTCCCTACACGTATTGAATCTTGATATTCATATACGATTTGGTTTTTTGACATATCCTCCTGGAAATTTTCAACATAACCTTTCAAGCGCAGCATATCTCTTCTCTCAATCAATTTGTACATATCAGGATTATTCCCATAATATGCCATATTGATCAACTTCATGAAATTGACAATTGAAATTGACTTACTAAAAGTGGTGTCCTCTGCAAAATTTGCTTGAATCGTTTCTACTTTCTCTAAAAGTTTTTTATCAAACTTTCTACTGTCCTTTTTATAATCGATTAATACCTCGAAAGGAACTGCCCCATTAAAGTTTTCTTGAATAAAAAGAATATCTTGAAGAATAGGATCAGAATCTGGAAGATCACTCGTTAAATTCCCAGTGGCCTCCATTTTAGTTGCACCAAAAATGGCAATTCCAACAATTAGGATAGTTACCAAATAAATTCTTTTTCTGTGTGTAGTTGTTACCCAAACCAATTTAGAAACAATATTTTTTGCAAATTTCTTATCAAGGTGCTTTAAGTGTCGTGTTTTAGGTTGTTTTGTTAATGAAAACATGATAGGAATAATACAAATTGAAAGTATGAAAACAAACATTATATTAAGGGAAGCGGTGGTCCCAAATTCTATTAATTTCTCAGAATTGGTGAACATAAAAGTTGAGAATCCTAAAGCTGTAGTAAGGTTTGTTAAAAATGTTGCATTCCCAACTTTTGCAATAACACGCGATAATGCTTTGGTTTTATTTCCGTGATCTTTGACCTCCCTATGGAATTTAGTGAGCAGAAAAATACAATTGGGTATTCCTATTACAATCATCAGTGGCGGAATCAATGCCATTAAGATTGAAACTTTGAAGCCCATTAAACCAATACTTCCCAGTGACCAAATTACAGCTGCAAAAACAACAAGATTACAGAAAAACACGACTCTAAATGATCGAAAGAAAACATATAGTAATAATGAAGTTACAGCAATTGCAAGCCCTATGAATATATACATTTCACTTACAACACGTTTACCCATCACAACGCGAATATGGGGCAAGCCAGCGAAGTGCATTTTACCAAAAACATGTTCATAGCCTAATGCGATAGCCTCTGCTTCGAGAACAACTCCTGATTTATTTTGATCACTCAAAAATGCTTCATCGATGGTAATCATCATTAATGAAACATTGGTTGAATCATTATACAAAAGACCGTCATATAAAGGGATCTCTCTTATTTCGCGGCGAATCTGTTCAATAGATTTATCTTTGAAAGTGGGATCTAAGAATACCGGTTCTGCTTCAAATTTTCCTTCTACAGTATTGTTTTTAATGGTAAAAAGATCTGCTTCAGACAAAACTGCTTTTACTCCATCCAATTTTGAAATGGAATCTCCCAATTGTTTCCACAATAAAAAGTTATCTTCTGTGTAAAGTTTGTCGGTTTTGACTGCCATTACTAAAGCACCACCATCTTCACCAAACATTTCCTTTAGCTTTAGATAGTCACTTTGGGCTGGTGATTTTTTGGGTAACATGTTACCATACTTATTGTCCATTTCTAGACTAGTAAAAGCAACATAACCGAAGAAAAATGTTAATAAAGTGATTATAGAAAGAATAATAATTCTATTCCTCAATATCAACTGAGAGAGTTTAAACCACATAAACTATTTTATAATTAAACATACAAAGTTAAACAAAATGATAGAAGTGGATAATTTTGATGTCGATTTAACGCTGTTGAAGACATTCTAAACTAAGTGAGCACATTTTTCACAGATGCCTTTCGCTTGAATTTCTTGTTCTTCTATAGTAAAGCCTGGTATTTTTATCTGAGGCAGCTCCTCTATTTCTACACAAAAAACTTCCTGACATTTACGGCACTGAAAATGAATATGATTGTGCTCGTGCAATCCACTATCATGATCACAAACACCATCGCACAAAGCCAGTTTCTTAACATCTCCTGGCATCACGATTTCGTGAATCACCCCTTTGTTTGTGAACGACTTTATCGTTCTATAAAGTGTAATTCTATCAAAAACTTTTAACTCATCTTCAATATCTTGAATAGAAATCGCATGTTGATTTTTTAAAAAAATATCTAACACCTCCTTCCGAAAAGGAGTTACTCGTAAATTCTTTCTTCTTAAAATATTTATCTCCATAGATGCAATATTGCTGCATTTGTATTGTGTTTGCAATTCAGTTCGAAACTATAAGAACAAAAATAGGCATTTTAAATTACATAATTTTTTCTTTTCATCTCCAAGTACAGGTGATTAAACCCCTGCGTAACTATGCGGAAACTTTGCGAATCTCTACTTCGGTGAGCTATTAGATTGTGCAGCGTTTTTTCAAACCTGCTTTCAATCACATTTGAGTATATTAAATCCTATCCTTATCTTTGCAGCTAAATTCAATTGAAAATGCGTATTTATAATCAGGATACTTTTCGTTCACACTTATTTATAATCCTATCTCTATTGAGCTCAATTGTACTAAACATCCACAATACATCTGCTCAAAATAATTTATACGCTAGCTTTTCAGATGTTCAATTGCGTATTGACACTAATATATACAGGTATTCTTTGGATAGAATATATATAGAAAACGAATGGAAACTTCCTTTTGAATACCAAGAAATCAATCCAATTGTTGAGTTTCGAATTTTTCCTAAACTTAAAAATGGAGTAGAAAATATATGGACGTTGAATCCATCAAACGAGTATAAAATCATCGACTCGCTAACTTTAAGAATAGATGGATATTTTCATTTTAAGGTTCAGTTCTTAGAGCTATCTCAAGCAGCGTTTCTCAGTATTAATTTAACTGAAGATGGGAAAACTTTAGCCATTCCATTATTTCCTTTCACCACTACTTATGCGACTATCTATCCTGGCGAAAGTGATTTATATATTGGAGATGAAAAGACATTTGAGTTGGTTACCAATCATCCAGAAAACATTGTAATAGATCCTTTATGGAAGCAAAATGAAGGTTACGAATACAGAATTCACCGCAGTGATGATAAAATATGGGTTTCATTTATTCCAACAGAGACCGGAAATATTGAGATAGATATTATGCTTGATCTTTACCGTCCTAACTTGGAAAACAGAAAACCTAATTATACGCTAGACAAACAAACCTTTACTTTTAATGTAAAAGGTTCGCGTTTGAAGTTTTTAACTTTTGAAAATAAGGAAGTCATTTGGGAAACTAAAAATCCTAAAGGAATTGAGCTTCAGATTGACAATCACCGCCTATTGGCGATCAACAAAACATATAGACTTGAAGCGACGGATCAAACTGGCGGACCACTTATAGCTGAAATATATACTGTGAGAAGACTGAGTAATGACAAAGTACTTTGTATGTTCAGACCATATAATTACCACAAGATCTCTTCAGGGTATTTGTATATTAAAGATGGAGATGTACCGAAGTTCATCACCAATATCAATATTTTACCTGAGCCAAAAATCGACCAAGTGAGTATTCTTCGTCAAGGCGGAAGTTGGGTGAAATCAAAGCAAGTTTATCCTGGAGAAACAGTTGAAATTCGTTTAGAGGGAGAAGGACTGAATAGAACCGACTTTAAATTTGAAGATTTAGTAGATGTTTCTAACGACAGTCTCATAAAAAACGAATCTGTAGCACATTATTTATTAAGAGTACCCATTGACATTCGTAAAAAGAGTATCAGTATCTACACAGGAAACAATAAAACGGGAGTGATGTTAGACATTATAGAGTACCAGCGTCCTAAAGAGTTAGATTTTGTAATCATTGAATATGGCGGAATTCCTGTAGTAGCTAAAGAGGCGACTCAGCCAATATTACATGAAACAACTATTGGAGATGTAAATATTCAATTTGACAATCAATTTATTGACGATGCATTTCAGCTGTATGGAAAGCAATTTTTAGAAATTGAAGTCCGAATTACAGATAGCCGAAATAAGATTATAGAAAAACAAATTATAGATGATATTGTTGTTTGTCCTGGCTCTAATTCACCAAGATTCTTTGCGTATACGAGTTCTACAGGCTGCATGAATGAAACTATTTCGATCAATGATTATTTGTCCAACAAAACCCATGGGATGGAAAATTGGTCTAAAATAGAGTTAATTATTAAGCACAGAAAGAATCTTTATGGCGGACAAGGTTATACCAGCCGTGTGGAGATTATCAAAGCAAAGTATGTTGCCTTTGATGTGGATTTATCTGTTCCTGCTGGATTAATTATTAAAAAAATTGGAGAACCAGGATTCCCTGGATTAAGTGGTATTTCTATCTCAATGTTAGCGCAGTTTTCTTTTTACCAAAGGAATGAAATTCAGAAATTACGACCTTTTAAAATTGGTGCAGGATTCCTAGCAAAAAATGCTTTCAACTTTAACGAAAATGCAGAACGAGACCTAGGAATTGTCGTATTAGGCTCTGTTTATCCAACCAAGAAAAACCGAAAATTCTCTTTTCCTCTCTATGCAGGAATGGGCTATTTTTTAAATGAATCAAAGTTTTTCTTTTTGATTGGACCAGGAATAAGTATTAATTTTTAGTCTCCAATTAAAAATAAAAGGGAAGACCCTGATAATTAAACAAAAGAGAGAGAAGTTTGTCTTTATGTCTGAATCGGGAAATTATTTGGAGAACCTGTATTTAAAAATACACCAGATGGCCCTAACTCCATCTTTCCATCCAATTTTCTTTCCATCTTCGTAGGTTCTTCCGTAATAAGAAATACCTACTTCGTAGATTTTAATGCTAGGAACTCTAGCCAATTTTGCAGTAATTTCTGGCTCTATTCCAAAACGATTCTCCTTAATGACAATTTTCTTAGCAATTGAAGTTCGAATTAACTTATAACAAGTTTCCATATCTGTCAAGTTCAGATTGGTCATAATATTGGATAGTCTGGTTAAAAACTTATTTCCAATAGAGTGCCAAAAGAAAAGAATTCTGTGCGGGTGATGTCCAACAAAACGAGATCCGTAAACAACATCAGCATTATCCATAAACACAGGTTTTAAAAGCGAATTATAATCCTCTGGATCATATTCTAAATCGGCATCTTGAATGAGCATATAATCGCCAGTACATTCTTTTATCGCACGGTTTATTGCAGCTCCTTTACCTTGATTTATATCTTGGGAAAACAATTGAATATTAAGGTCAGGATTAGCCAGAATATACTTCTCGACATTCTTAACAGTATCATCACTTGAAAAGTCGTTCACAATAATAACCTCCTTTTTGATCCCATTAATAAGCTCAACATTTTGAACCCTATCTAAAATAAGATGTATTGTTTTTCCTTCGTTATATGCAGGAATTAAAATCGATAATTTTTGAATACTCATTGTAGAATGTGACTAGATTTTTGACGAATATAAAGAAAAATGTGCTGAGAAAGATAGTTTCATGACATTTTTGGTTCTTTTGCATTAGCAATGAATAGATTTATCATTTCAAATTTTAATAGATTAATCACTTTACTAATTAAAATTGAAATCTTTTTGTATTCTAATTTTGGTTCTAATTAGTGTCTGGTCAGAAACAGACGATTTTTATAAATTGTATAAATTTTGAGAAATATTTATTCAATCATAATATTTTTTGGATCTATATGGAATACTGTGGGTAATTGAATTTAATAATACAACAGTCATGCTGATTGAGTTTATAATAAAGAATGTTTATCCGCCTCTTTCCTCTAAATAGATTAATGGACTATTCTCACATGTAACTCTATACCTTAAATTAATTGTTCTTTAGGGCACCTCTAAAAACCCT
>Ga0307948_1000979_pt1:0-12500 | contig 19757 bp, 25 predicted proteins | sample OrgLakmetagen280_FD_201824 | JGI IMG/M metagenome (GOLD analysis project Ga0307948, IMG submission 201824) | Saline water microbial communities from Organic Lake, Antarctica - #280 | ecosystem: Environmental > Aquatic > Non-marine Saline and Alkaline > Saline | place: Antarctica: Organic...
CGATGTGCCACTAATGGGTCTTCTGACCACTGAGAGCAGCAGTCCATGCACCCTTGGGTTTACCTTCACACACTTAAGTGCCTTTTGCAAACGCCCTCTATTGCTTTGGATATCTTCCTCTTGTCAAATGGCAAGGTCATGGTATCATGTAATTTCAACTTATTATCACTATAATTCTAATATAATGCGAGGTATCTGAAAGGGAGCACATTTCCTTGTTTTACCCGGCCAACACCAACTGCGGAGGTGAGGGGCTGGTTATTACGTCAGTACTGTTGTGGATAGGCACAAGAAGTCTCAGCAATTGTGATGGACTGTGCTAAAAGTCCCCCTATATGGGCCTTTTGGTCCCCCACATAGGGTGACCTCTTATGGTCGGGCCTAACTGACATATTCGGTCTTCGATCAAACCGAAAAACGCCATACTACAAAAATCAAAAATTTCGCCCAATTTTCAGTATTGCTTCGCCTGCAAAATGTTCAACCGGCAACCTCTGCTGCTGAAGCTGCGCCGCAAATTCTTTGGATGTGCGTCTAGACTATGCCAGCCAAATTCCGGTTGTGCTCATCATTCTTTATCACCTGTGAGGACATTCCTGCTGATGCATGTTAATACGTTTGAGCAGATAGCGACAGTGAGGCGGCAGCGGCGCAAGGGTTGAAAGCTGCTGCGGCGCATCCAGATAAAGTCCAACAGGTAATAGGATGTAATGGTTGGATGGAGCATAATGGCACCTTAGCCTAGCCTAGCGTGTCTCAAAAGCTGCTTTATAATCACCCGTGCTTTTGTAAATCGATGAGCAGATAGACGTCTCTGCTGCGTCGATGAATCAAGCGAGTCCCATATATGTAACATCAAATGCTATATGCATTCAACTTCCGTACGCACGCTCTCTTAAGCAGCAGGTTTCAACACATTACCTGGATTTTTGGTGGTCAGGTTCACCTGAACTTCCTCAACGGAAGCCTCCTTGCCATTGGGTACTCCCCGCTCCTTAGATTCCAGCCAGAGGTAATCAAACAACATAAGATTGCAGAACCTGTTTTTCTGCATCAAAAATCATTAGTTTTATTGTTTGGTACACACAGTGGCATGGCAACTACAGGAGCACCATAGGACAGGTGGGCTTAAGGGGGTTGCGTGGTTATGGCAATGGGTGTGTACGTGTCTTAAAAAAGGGTCAGCACCTGTGCATCTTCTTCTTGTGAGAGGGCTTTAACACATGAGATAAGGTGCGTTACCAACAAGGCTCTCTCTTCCTTGGTGGATGTGGGGACTGATTCCCCTTCCTGGTTCCCCCTGAGATCTAGGTAGTTAAGGGAAGAATGAATTGGTGCGTACGCATGCAATAATATGTTTCGCGGTTTGCAGCACCTCACTGCATATATCTAGTGGCAAATGTCGCAAGGAAGCCTTCAGAATAATGCACGTGTATTTTTTTCATCTTATCAGGTTGTAGAGCAACAAGGAAAATGTTTGCGCGTGGTTTTCGACGTGAGTTTCCCGTCTCCGCCGTTAGCCTGGAACACAGCCTTTTTGCAGGTGATGCAATTCGTGCGGCACTGCAAGAATACTTCCAATGTATGAATACACGGGTTTGCTTAGATTGCTGCCTGTTCCTTGTGTCATAAAGAAACCTATGTTCAGTTCCTGGACACACTTCAACATTGACTTTGAACACGTTTGCTGAGACAATATGTGGGATTGCCCCCACACCTGCTTGCTTCCATTTACTTGCATAAGCCACAATGTCCTTGTGCAGGCGCTGTGGCCCGTGCTTTGTATTCCTGCACTGCCCCCTGGAATTTCTGTACAGATGAAGACTAAGGAGTTGCAGGTGGGCTCAAAATAAGACTCTGCTTTGGCACGGATTGTGCGTCATTGAGAACGGTCGCCGGGTGGCTCTCATATTCAGTTTCATATACAATACGTAGACGCCAATAAGTGCTCATAGCAGCCAGAGACTCATCAAACTACACCAAGGGGGCTGCAGCAAGGCTCCAATCAGTAATAAGTATCAAAATGTTGCAGCAGCCTGAAGATAGTGGATGCAGCGGCTACTGGCTGTAGTTGCGTTGCCTTCCAACCTCATTTCAACATAAATCACCTTAAGATTAGTGGCGCTGCATCCCAATCTTGCTTTATCTTTGCCCGTGCGTTTTATCCAGGGGTGGATTCATTTGGACACAGGTGAGCATCTTGTCTCACTCAGAGTTGAAGACAATGCCAGGTACCTAAAAGGGGAATAGTGCTGTTTGAATAGGTTACAGGGGGCAAAAAAGTTGCAACAGGTGAAAACGTCAGGAACTTTTGGCCGGTGAAAGCCACTGCAACACGGCTGTAATCAATTGTGCGGTTGAAATAAACAGCTTCACTTAAAACCGCATTCGCAAAAGAAATTGCAAAGAAATCAAACACCTTGGAGGAGCGCCCGTGACTCATAAATGAAGTCTGGTGCAACAATTTCAAGAAATAGCAAATAAAGCAGTTGAAACCTTAAACGCAAGATGTCAACCGCATTTCAACCACGGTTAATTTTAATCGTTTTAACCGCACTTCAACTGAGGCCTGAAATGTCTGACGACAAAAGGGGAAAACGGGTATGGATGTAGTTTGGGGTTAAGGAAGCATGGAATAGCAATTGATTTAAGCACACTGGAATAATTGGAGTTATGGAGAGAAATGTTCTATATAAAGCAGTGCTGATATAGCTTAATTGGATCGAGCAAGTAAATAAGTCACCAATAAATTTATGCTGCCTGTGTTATACTGCCCAGATGATCTATTTTCTTTAGAGCAATGCAATTTACCACTGTGTTTTGTTGCTGCTTAGGCGAGATTGACCTTGCTTTTGTCAGTGAATTTGGCAACAAGGCTGGTTCTAAGGACATTTCCGCTGAGGATTTACACGTGAGTTGATAGCAGAAACACAGTGGCTCATATTTATCTGTTTATTTGACATACAAATAGTGCTTGAACAGGTCAGTCAAATGTCCATATAACTCTTGAAGGAGGCTCTTAATGTGGACTTTTTAACAGCAGCCTTTCACTAGGATGGCTTGAATTTGAAAAGTTGTTCGCTGCAGATATGCCGCTGCAGCGGCGGCTGCGGCTGCTGCTGGGTTTGACTATTGATGTGGCTGTTGGTGTGTGTGCCGGGAGAGGAGGAAGAAGGATACTGGGCATACACGCCTGCTGGGAGCCCTTGGTGGCTGCCAGCCCAAAAAAGAGCATGAAACAAGTCAAGTAGAGATCACTCGGTGATTTTGGGAGGGAAATAATTAAAAGGATTACATAGACAGGGGGTGTGTCGTCTCTTACCCTTTTTTCTGATTCTTGAGGATTGTCGATTGAGCTCCCTTGCAAAATCCGCATCAATATTGAAAGGCACGGGCAGGTACCGATCATGGTTTGTGCATCTGCCTCCTAACTTGTCTGCTCAATGATGACGTCAAACACAACTATGCTCTGCAACGGATCCCCAGCAAATGACAACAAATAGCTACCTTTGTAATTACTGATCTGTCTACGAGACTTGCTTGCTCATTGATGACGTCAAACATTTGCATTCATGCTACCTTCGTTGCGCTTTGCAATAGATTTCCAGCAGGATGACAACCCACAAGCTTTCAGGAGAGAATTTCCACGCCTGCGGCGAGCATATGGACAGAAACACTGGAAGAGCTAAGTGAGTATGAAAGGATAGGAAATATTTTCTCCTTCCTAATTGCTAGCAAGTCACGTCATGATCAGCCAACACACCATGCATCGTCACATCATTTATGTTGCAGGCTGGTTGCTATCTCAGCAGTGCCTTCAACGACGGATCAATTTCAAAACATATTGCTGGGGCTACCGACAGATGCATTGAGCATCTTGAATGTGCAGTTGGATTTTAAATTTAAGGATTCAGACGATGTTCAATGAAAGTGTATACCAGCTTGAATGTCGTTCTGCCCTTGCCACTGTCTCATCGTTAAAGTCTGCATGCAGTTTGCCCAGTAAATTTCTGCATATGCCATACGCATCTTATCTGCATTGGATTTTGTTTGGTTTTTTTAAGGGAGCAGTAGTAAAATGGCCATCCATATGCATATCTTTCCAGAAGGGGGACCTCGCAAGGAGATCAGACATGGTATTTTGTTTGCTTCCAAAGAGCGAATCCTTACACGCCATCGCCTCATCTAATTGGACCCTATCTAGCTTAAAACTGAATCTGACGTTTTATGTCACCAGATGGTGTGCTCTGATCTAGATAAGTCACCCTGCGTACAGATTGGCAGGATCAACATATTTGTAGGGCACCCGTACCAAGCTGGGTGCTTTTTAAAGAAACTAGGGTAGGATCTTTCCCAGGATATTTATTGTCCCTCCATTTTTTGACATGACATTTGCTTCTTGTCAGGACTCCAAAACCCATGTAATCTGGTGCTGTGAGTAAAGAAGGCTTGACAGCTACAAGCGGGGTTTGCACCATGCCTATCAGACACGTGCCCCCCCCCTTGCCATTTTTCAGCTCCCTTAAAATCAACATATCAGTGTAACATCAGCATAAAGCTGTCAGTCGGGGGCTAAACACGTGCCCTAGGAATTCTGTCATTTGGTGAGCATGCCGATCTCGGGCCTTGGTGTCCCCCCTTACAACATCTTCCTTGTGTGATAAGTGCAGAAAAAAAATTTGATCAGTGCAGTCTGCCATGCACTCATTGTGGTGCTAAAACAAATTGATTGAAATGCTGTTATTGATTAGATCGATTAATACCTACAAAGACTGAGTGTGCGACCAACAAGACGCCGGTCCCATATTGTGAAAGACCCCAGTGTAGATAGGGCGTGGAAAAAGCTGTCCAATGGAGTCATCGTCAGGTAGTTGCTAGACAACTTTGCTTGGGGCCTGATGAAGTGCTCGTCCAAAATTTCTTACCTGACATTTATGACTATAATACCACCTCTTCTTATGATGTTTTGGAGGAGGTCAGACCGCACAAACAATCGTTTCTAAGTAAGTTATTGGAGGGGGCGGTTGAAGGTTGAAGTGAAGGTGTAAACACATCCAGAAATATGTTTGGAAATCTAGGCGGGAAGCGGCGCTTGGCTGGATGCATCTAACATCGTAAAATAATAAGTCGCAGACAAACGAGGCGGTGTGCCAATTATAGAACCGTGTGTTTATCATTATCCTCTGTGATCGTTGCAGATTCGGCCAGCAAACAATCCGAACCAAACTGTAGCGTGATTTTGCAAGCAGGTATTAACCTTCAGTTTGTAAGGAAGAAATTAAATTATACATCTGGGCGTAAGCCGTGTCGTATGAAGACCGGCTGGAAAGGCTCATTGGCCTAAGCCAGTTGACACACAGTGTGTCAGCATGCAAGCATCCCGAACAGAGCAGAGGGATGTGTACAGGCTGCAACTGGAGGCCATGGCTGTGTTCGGTAGCACAATTGCTAAAGCCAAGGGCCACTTGCAGTAAGTGAAACATCATCTGATCCTTGTTGGCTTTGTGTCTTGCATCAAGATAACGTGCATGATGCCTGTGATTTTCCTGCAACTGTTCTCTGCAGGTGTGCAACAGCCGTTTATTTAAGCAGGCGTCCAAATTTGTGCTGCACAATACCTGACTTGTGCGGCTGGCTTCAAGGTGCTTTCAGACGGCTCTCGTCCTCGCGCATCCAGCAGCTTCTCACTTTGAGTGATGGAAAGTCCTTTCATGATTTGCACGCTCTCGTGCTCCACCATGCGTGAAAGTTCATTGTAGTCACCCCCCATGCATAGAGCCTCTGTCGAACAGGGCCGCACCAATGAACAACCCTGGCTATGGTCCCATGCATGCCACACACGCACACACATATCCATACCACACAACACACGCACGCACGCTGCACATCATACAGGCTCAAATCACCAGAGCAACTGGCAATCATACAAGCCGGGCTTGAAGTGCCTGGCGAGGGTACGGGCTTTGGTGTCTGGCTGCACCGAGGGGGTGCTGAAAGTGGACGTCACACGTGAATCTACTGAAACCGACGTCCCACAGGAATCTGCTTTGGTGGTGCTGAACTCGGAAGCCCTAAGGAGAGCGGCACAGCTTGTTGTGGTGAGAATGATCGATTGTGGTGTGCATATGCAGGTGTGTGTGTGGGCCTTGATGCAAGTGTGAGTGTCTACGTGAGTGCACGTGTGTGTGCGCGTATGTGTGTGTATGTTGCGCTGACTGGGATCCGTTTATACTCCTAAACGATCACACAGATCCCCAAGACTTGACCAACACAAGTACACGCGATGCATTGCTAAGCAGCTTGCTGAATACTCTCCTCTTCCCCACCTTCCTGATGTTGCTACGCTACGTGTGTTTTGTTAAAAGATTGGTTTAAAAAGGCATAAACCTGGGTGCTTTCCAACCTCAGGGCAAGATGCTCAGCAGTGACGGCAGCACCCAGCCCGAGACGGTAAGCTCAGGGTCCGTGAAGTGCATCCTGCACATCAATGAAAAACACACAGACTTGCCGTCTCTAGCAGCAGCATCAGCAGGAGCAGCACCACCTGCATCGTCAGAAGCAGCAGCAGCAGCAGCAGCAACACCCATGGGACCCCTGTGCTGCAGCATTCAAGCCCTTCCTCCCGGCTGGCACAGGGTCACGACCTCAATAGCAGCAACAGATGAACCCAGCACGTGCTCACCCTTCAGCAGGAGTAGCGCCTTTGAAAGCTCAGATCCCTGCCCTCTCCTCCGTTTCCGCATCGCCCTGCGAGTTCCCCCGCCCTCTCCCCCGTCCGAGCTGCACAACTGCAAGCGCGCAGTGTCTGTGCAGATGCTGGTCCAAGAAGGAGGGTGCCCAGCAGCCGTGCAGAAGGGACCTGTAGACGATACTGACGTACAGACAAAGCAAAGGGGGGGGCTTCCCACAGCAGGTTCAGCTGCTACTCTGCCTATTGCCGCTGCCCTTCCCTCTTCCCTCTCTTCCTCTTCCTCTTCCTCCTCCTCATTGTCATCAACTGAGCAGGTCCCAGCCCAACCCAAGCTTCGTCCCACAGCGGCAACAGCAGCAGCAGCAGCAGCAATAGGAGGCACCCCCTCGCACGGCCTCCCCCCTCCCGCACGCGCTACAGTGCCGGTCACACTAAAACCAGAAATCCGAGCTGAGGATCTCAGAGAAGAGGATCTTAGCATCTGCGTGCGTGAGGTGTATAAGCCGCCTGCCGTCGGCTCCAGCTCTGCTTTGGGTGGTGCGAACAAGGCCAGAATCAAAAGTGATGCAGATGGGGTGGGAGACAGTCCTGTGGTGCTGGCCTTGAAGCAATTTGTGGCGCAGGTAGGGTTAAAACCTCTTAAGGGTGCTGTGGTAGGATTTAAGCCTGAATGTGGTGTGTGTCGTTTTTGCATTGTGACTCGGTAGGCTGCTCACCCTGAGGGTGCTGTGGTAGGATTTAAGCCTAAATGTGGTGTGTGTCGTTTTCGCATTGTGACTCGGATAGGCTGCTGACCCTGAGGGTGCTGTGGTAGGATTTATGCCTGAATGTGGTGTGTGTCGTTTTTGCGTTGTGACTCGGATAGGCTGCTGAGGCGGGGAAAGGTGTCGTGGACGTGGTGAGTTGGGCTATAAGGCCGTGGCTCAGCCAGGGTGCCGTGGGTGTAGTGTATCAGTGTAAGGTTAAATGCAGAGGCAGGATGTTTGGGTGTTGGTTGGGTGCCGTGGATGTGGTGTGCGGGTGTAAGGCTGATGCAAAGGCAGGATGTTTGGGTGTTGGTAGGGTGCCGTGGATGTGGTGTATGGGTTTACGACTGATGCAAAGGCAGGATGTTTGGGTGTTGGTAGGGTGCCGTGGATGTGGTGTGCGGGTGTAAGGCCAATGCAAAGGCAGGATGTTTGGGTGTTGGTAGGGTGCCGTGGATGTGGTGTGCGGGTGTAAGGCCGATGCAAAGGCAAAGAGGTTGTTGTATTGGGATTGGGATAGAGTGGTGGAAAAGCTAAGGTGGTGCCGATGTAAGGATGTTGACTGCAGATGGTATTTTGGGGGTGTGTCTTGATATTGGTGTGTTGTTAAAAGCAACTGGAGTTCATGCACAGATAAGAGGCATCACCAGGTGTGGTTGTGGAGTTGATGTAATGCACAAGTTTTCAAGCCAGCATGAACACAGACGCGCGGGTGTCAAACAAATGTTGACCCTGACACCACCGCGAATTTGGTGCACTGTACAAGGCAGCATGAATTCAAGCGCGCAGATCTTTTACAAAATTTGACCCTGACACCATTGTGGAATTGGTGCACTGTACTGGGTAGCATGAGCACAGGCGCGCGGATAGCATACAAACGTTGAGCCTGACACCGTTGTGGAATTGGTGCACTGTACGAGGCATCATGAGCACAGATATCATACAAACTTTGGGCCTGACACAATTAACCGTAACTATTCCTCCCTGTGCAGCATTTACTCAGTATTAAGGAGGGGCCTATCGGGCCGCACTCGATTACCGGGCCCCAGCTGGGGTCGCTCATCAACAGCAGGTGTGTGTATGTGCGTCTGTGTTTGTGTGTGTGTGCGCGTGTGTGTGCGAATGTGCGAATGTGTGTGCGTACGAGTGTGTGGTTGTGTGTGTATGTGTGTATGCATGTGTGTGTGTATGTTTGTGGTTGTGTGTGTGTGTGTGCGCATAAGGTGGTGTCAACCGTCTCTCTTCCCAATTTTGAAGTTGCACAGATTTCGTTCTTGTGCAGCAGCTTATTTTGCTCTTCTCATTAGTTCGACACTATTGTCTAGAAGTCCCAGCTGCTCAAACCAGCCATTACAGTCTCCTGTGGCTATTGCACATTTGTTGATAAGATAATATGTTTCCATCTTTGCTGTGCTAGTACCCCTCTTGCGTCTACCTGCCAGCCCCCAAGCATTCCCTGCCAGGCTTGCTTTGCGTTGCAGCGCTGTTAGTGCGACGCACGCAGTGCAGTGCAGTGCAGTGCCATAATAGAACAAAATCAGCGACAGTGCAGTGCAGTATTGGTGTGGTGTGGTGTGGTGTGGTGCAGTGCGGTGCCATCATAGAACAAAATCAGCGACAGTGCAGTGCAGTAATGGTGTGGTGTGGTGTGGTGCAGTGCGGTGCCATAATAGAACAAAATCAGCAACAGTGCGTGCAGTAATGGTGTGGTGTTGTGTGGTGCAGTGCGGTGCCATCATAGAGGAAAAGTAGCGCCAGTGCAGAGACAGTGCAGTGCAGTGCCACAATAGACAAAATCAGCGCAAAATCAGCAACAGTGCAGTGCAGTGCCATAATAGAACAAAATCAGCGACAGTGCAGTGCAGTAATGCTGTGGTGTGGTGTGGTGCAGTGCGGTGCCATCATAGAGCAACACCAGCGCCAGTGCAGAGACAGTGCAGTGCAGTGCCACAATAGACAAAATCAGCGCAAAATCAGCAACAGTGCAGTGCAGTGCCATAATAGAACAAAATCAGCGACAGTGCACTGCACTTCCAGTGCAGTGTAGTGTCGGTGTAGTACAGTGCAATTATGCATAGGGTTGGCCGAAACCATGTAGATACGGTGTATACCTGTTACGGTCTATGGTTTGCAGGAATCTTAAACTAGCTAGTTATGGTCATATACAACATACCTAAACCTTAAAATACCCTTACGGCCATCCTTAACTATGCAGTGAAATTGAGCACAGCGTAGCGCAGCGCTTGCGCAGTACTCTACGAGCACCGCCCGATTTAAGCACGGTTAGATGTTGGGTGAAGCAGAGAGGCTGTGCATGCCCCATTTGCCCTTTTTACTTCCTTGTGGCTTGCAAAGGGTTGGCCTGAACTATATACACACGGTTTAAATACGGTGTTTTTGGCAGGGAAATCACCAAATGTACGGTTGTATACGGTGTGAATATCCGGTTCTGGCCAACCCTAGGCTTGCAGGACCCCCTGCGCAAGCCACATGGCTTACTTTGGGCGCATGGCGTGCCCTCACCCCTCTCTGTGCCCTCCTTCCCTCCCCTTGGCTTGTAGCCTCGTAGCTAACCCAACGCGTGGAGAGTGTGTACTTGTCCAATGCACGTGTCTTTGCTCACCCCTCTGTGTGCCCTCCTTCCCTCCCCTTATTTCGTAGCCTCGTAGCTCACCCAACACGTGGGAGAGAGTGTACTTGTCCAATGCACGTGTCTTTGCTCACCCTCTGTGTGCCCTCCTTCCCTCCTAATTAACATGCATGCAGTTCACAACGGACTGCAGAGTTGTACGAATCGCTGCCCAAGCCTAAAATGCGCAAGTAAGTGTGAAGTTGCACCTTTTAGGTTTTTTGTAACGAGATGTGTATTGTTCAAATGCCCAGACTAAAACCTCGTGGGTGAGGGTAGAAATATGGTCTCTACCCCCTCCCTTTGGCAAAGGCAGCCGTGCTTGACTTCCTGAATAGAGTTGTGTGCTGTGCCCTATCAATTTGTTTGCCCTTTTCATCTGCTGTAAGATGGTAAGATGTGTCAACCTCAGATATGAGTTACACATAGGATTGAGCGGTCAGGTTCTTTAGGTTCCAGCCACATGCTACTGCCATTTGTTAGATGTGTGCGGTGGCTTCAATTGTGACTATTTGTGGCTTCAAATGTGGCTATTTGTTAGATGTGTGCGGTGGCTTCAAATGTCCTGCATGTGCGTGTTGCAAAGTTAGATGTGCTGTTAGATGTGTGCGATGCCTTCAAGTGTCCTGCACGTGCGTGCTGCAAAGTATCATGAGGGAAGTGAATGCTGCTTTATTTTGTGCACAGATGTGCATTGGTTTATGTGTGTTTGCGAGTGTGTGTGTGTGTTTGTGTGTGTGTGTGTGTGTGTGTGTGTGTGTGTGCAAGTATGTGTGCAAGTATGTGCGTAAATGTACATACACTATGCTACGCACTCATACTCACACAATATGCACAACACACATGCATGTGGCCTTTTCTCGAGGCCTAAGCCTGACAGCCCGGGTGCTTGCACGCACACACACACATGCACACACACGCAGATACAAACACAGCACACACATTTCTATCCATAGTACGCACATGCATACACACGTGCAGTCTCCTCCTGAAGCCTGAGCTTGACGGCCCGGGCGGATCACTCACAAATTATGTGGATGACGGCATTCTTCAAGCCAAGAATCATAAGAATAACCTCGCTTGCGTGCTTGACATCGTGGCGCTGCGGGTATGGTTTCGTGGTGATGCTTCTGGTGTGTGCATGTTGCTTTTGGGTGTGTGTGTCTCTTTTGTATACATGTGTGTGTGTGTGTGTGTGTGTGTGTGTGTGCGTATGAGTGCTTCATTCTGAGCACCATGCAATTAGGGTTTCAAGCATACAATGCGCACCAGTGCATCCAATCCATTTCTTCCAAAACACAAGGTTTATTCACTCTTGCATGCACATGAAGGCGTACACGCGCATATGTACACAAAGCATTCATATGCACACACACACACACTCACACTCACACTCACACACACAGACACACACACATGCACGCACGGGCACGTACGCACGCACGTTCACATGCACGCCCACACAACCCTTCCCTGTTTTTTCTCCCAAAAAACAGGATGCTTGTTATCAGCAACGAGCCCGCAGCAGCAAGCAGCAGGCACAGCAGGTGCAGCAACGTCAGCAGCAAGTCGCAGTCGCTGCCGCGACCAAAGCGCAGCGCAAAGCCGTTACCCTTGCTGCCAAGGCAGCGGTCGCCAAAGCAGATGCCGCTGCTGCCGCGTCTTCAGCGGGTTTGGGGGAGGGGGTTGACCTTGGTGGTAATGATGTTGGTGGTGGTAGTGGTGGTGGTGGTGGTGGTGGTGGTGTGGGTGGTGGGGCAGCTATCGCTGGCAACCGCAGTGGTGGCGTGGGTGGTGGTGTGGGTGCTACTATGAGTTCTGGCCTCGCAGGAGCAGCAGCAGGGAGAGGAGGTGGGAGTGGGGGCGTGGGTCAAAACGCCCCCCCGCACAGGCCAGGCGTGTCCACTCCAAACCTGGCCACGTGTGCCAAGGCCGTGTATGCTTCAGACACATTGAAGCGTTTGCTTGCGGTGCACCTGTGTGAGAAGGAGGAGAAGGCAGAGGGGGGGAGAGGCCCGCTGGGTCCGTGGTCCATCGCGGGGCCGGAGACAGGCATGTTCCTGCAAAGGTGTGTGTGTGTGTGTGTGAGTGTGAGTGTGAGTGAGTGTGTGTGTGTGAGTGAGTGTGTGTGTGAGTGTGAGTGTGTGTGGGTGTGAGTGTGTGTGTGAGTGTGTGTGAGTGTGGGTGAGTGTGTGTGTGTGTGTGAGAGAGTGTGTGTACATGTGTATGTAATTATGCTAATGTTTAGCTGGTCGCATCACTTGATACGCACTTTCCCTGATCTTCCTTCACATCCAAACACACACACACACACACACACACACACACACACACACACACGCACACGCACGCACACACACGCACATGCATAAACACAAGCACACGCACGCTCATGCATAAACACAAGCACACACACGCACATACATACACACAC